>Ga0213868_10001837_pt1 | contig 20467 bp, 16 predicted proteins | sample PICome_9_FD_160087 | JGI IMG/M metagenome (GOLD analysis project Ga0213868, IMG submission 160087) | Coastal seawater microbial communities near Pivers Island, North Carolina, United States - PICO127 | ecosystem: Environmental > Aquatic > Marine > Coastal | place: USA: North Carolina...
TACTGAAAATCCTCGTGTCGGTGGTTCGATTCCGCCCCTGGGCACCAACTTCCAGTAACATCCCACTACCACTCTACCAAAATAACCTCTAAAGCCCAGTAAAAACTGGCATTGCTTAGAACGCATCTAACGCAGTCAGCTGCTATGAATATGTGCTGGGTTAATCGAAAGTAGGATTGTCCGTTTGAACTGACATTGTTGGAATGGGATATTGACTTCAAATGGTCACGGGCGGGAATCGATGGCGCTTGCACATTTTTGATTGGGTCATGCGCCAAACTCTGACAGGTTAGGAGCTAAGTTATCAGCACTCTATTTATGAATAACGATACAAATCAAAGGCGATTACGCATCTATCTGTGTCTTCGCTAAAAGGAATGGTTTTGTGATAGAGAGACGAAGGGAAGAAAATAACATCACCTTTCTTAGGACGATGAACTTTACGCGGGTAATCACTATTTAGGGTTGGTAAATCATGGCCCTGAAGGCTCAGCTCAATCGCGCCTTCATCGGTATCTCTCGCATCAACAGTTTTCAGGTAGATGACACCGCTCAGCCAACCCGACGGGTGATTATGTGATTGTTGATGCCCACTTTTAATCAGTCGAACAAACCATCCCCTGAGATCATACTCACTAGGCCAGGAGCTAATATACTCACAATCTTCAGCTGCAAATTTGGAGTGATATGAAGCTATTGCCTTTCGAAGTATCTTTTCAAGAGCCTCGCAGTTCTTACCAGCTTTAAAGATTGTCGGCGCCGTCTGAAAACCAAATTTAGTAACTCCGTGTCTTGGCTCCCACTGTTGAGTTACTTCTGCAGCCTCCAGCATTAGGCCTTCAACAAAACCATTCACATCGGAAACGTGATCACTTAGGTTTCCTGCTTGAAAGAAATCTAAGGGGTTCTTACAAAAGGGATATGGATCTTCGAGTTCTAGCTGATCATTGACGAACGCACTGACTCCGGCTACGCGAAGGTTGATGTCGCCCGATACAGCTAATAAGCGCAACCTTTCTTGCAGCTCGTCGTAACGACCTAAAATATAGAGACATTCAAGGGATTGCGCTTTCGAGTTAAGCCAGAACAAAGGTTTAGATGGGTCAGACTCCGCTGCCACACAATCAAAGTGTTGAATGGCCTCGTTGTATTCTCCAACGTCTCTTAAAGCATTGCCCATATTGTTATGAGTTTGAGCAGAATAAGGCTCGATCTTTAGCGCGCTTTTGTAACAGTCTAACGATCCTGTAAGATCACCCATATCATGCAGGGCATGCCCCATATTGTTATAGGCATTAGCATAATTAGGCTTTATCTTTATAGCTTCTTTATAGCTGTCGATCGCCGCGTCTAGATCACCTTTCTCCAGGAAGGTGCTCCCTAAATTGTTATACGCCTCGGCACACTCAGGGCTAATCTTAAGAGCCTGTTTGTAGCTCTCTATGGCGGCCTCTAGCTCTCCATTATGCTGCAGGGCAGCGCCTAAGTTGATCAAGGCGTCCGCGTTGCCGGGGTTGTTATTCACAGCCTGTTGGTAACAGCCTATGGAGGCTCTTAAGTCGCCTTTATCTCGAAAGGAATGCGCCATCACGTAATAGACTTCAGTATAGTCAGGCTTGATTTTGACGGCTTGTTTGAAGCTCTCTATAGCGGCATCTCGGTCTCCCCTCTGTTGCTGGGAAACCCCCAAATTGGTATAAGCCTCAGCAATAACATCTACATCGCGGGGAGTATCAAGATATCTTGATTGAGATAGTAAAACAGTTCGATAAAACTGCTCGGCTTGGTGAAGATTGCCTTCTTTGTGCGCGGCCACGCCACGCTTCAGCGCTTGAACGGCTGTAAGATTCATCATGTTGACTATCGTAACCAATTAATAGAACTACATTATTAATACTACTTAGGCTTTGGTGAGAGCTAGACGAAAATCACCTCGGCTATACTGCTAACCTTATACAAAATAATTTTGAAATAAGATTGAATTAGCATGCCGGAGTATACTTGCCGGAAAGGAAAAATAAAGAAACAAAGTGTTACACACGATCACGCGTACATTGACGAAGACGCACACAAAAATATTGACAAATTGGACTTCCAGCTGTCGAAGTCTTCGTATATCGAACGACTATTCTTGGTGATAAAAATATACTGGGCCCAGACCCAGTTCTGATTAAAGCACTAACCGAAAATATAACGAAAACAGACGGCGTGATAACCGAACAGTTCTTCCTATATGCAGGAGCACGTTACGATTACAGTGATATAGATTCATTAATTACTGTGGTTACTCGAAATGGCGAATTCACAGACGAGTTTTCACAGGAAATATCAGATTATGCCTCTTCATTTACAAATGCTACGTACTCAGATGTAGTTAAGATTGTGGGTAGCTCGGGTATTGATGGATGGCTAATTAAGGTGGCTGGAGACGATGGTAACTACATAGGTTAATCTGTCCTCACCTCCTCATAGGCTTCCTCCAAACCATACCCCCTCCTCGTATATATACTAGTGACTTTACATTTTTAGAGGTTTTGGAGTGTTAAGTAGTTGAGATCAGCCGGTAATCTGACTTTCGGAATAGTATGTATACGGGTGCAATGGAACCATCCTGACTTATCGGGGTGTGCCCCCTAGGGTGGGGTGCTGGCTGGGCGGTTACTGGGAACAGGGGTGGGCAAAAGCCAATTTGGATTGCATTTATGGTAGGTAAGATGGCAGGTAAATCATATAAATAGTCATAAGCTATTGATTAATATACATCTTCGATTCCGCCCCTGGGCACCATACATAAAATAGCCCAGCACAAGCTGGGCTTTTTTATGTATGGCGTTCAGGGGCTGGATGAGAATCGCCGATGTGGTTCGAAAGCTGCGGCAGCAGCGCAGACGGCGGAACGCCGCCCTCAGGGAGAGGATTTTGATTCAATCAAAATTCGAATCACTAATTGCGCCAGCAATTTGCAACGAGCGCGCCAGCGCGAAGCCCGCAGGGGACAAACAGGCCAAAGCCTGTTTGGATTATTCCGCCCCGAGCAGCCAGCTCTTTACCAGAAAATAAATCTCTCCCCTTTTATCCTAAATCAATCTTCACTGCCATAGCGCGCATCTATAATAGCCAGCACTGCCTCACGCACAGCGACTTTGTCACTCTCCCAACGACGATCGCTGCCTACGAATAGAGTTGCCCCTTCAATTAGCGACACCAATGCAAGTGCATCTGCACGGGGTGCTTTAGCGTTCATGGCAACAAGTTCAGTCTCGAACTTGTCCAGATACTCTTGATATATATCATCTAACAATTTTTCCATTACCGGCTCGACTCGCGCCATCGCCCACAGTTGCGGGAATAGCCGGTCAGCTTGCAAAGCGGTTCCGGGCTCGTCATCGAAGAGGAACTTCGCTATATCCCTGATACTGAGTGAGTCTTCGTCCGACTCCAGCGCTGCGAAGGATCTGCGATAGGTAATTGCTATATGAGAGGCCAATGCTTGGAGTACGTCTTCCCAGGTACGGAAGTGATATTGAAGCGCGCCCAGTTTCATTCCGCTGGCACGGGCGAGAGCGCGCATTGTCAGTTTTCCGTAACCTTCCGACGCGATGATGTCGATCGCATTCTGCCGGATCTCTTGTTTGCGGTCGCTGAAGTCGAACTCTTGATAGCTTGCTAACATGTCAGATGACATGTTAGTTTTTGTTGTATCACATGTAAAGTAAATTGAATTGATGCAGTGCGAACTGATGCAGTGCGAACTGATGCGGTAAAAAATTAATAGAGAGAAGAGACAAGACATTTAATCGAGTTTTCTTGTCCACCAAAACTCAATCTTAGGGTTTTCGTCATGAACAAAACTACTATGCTACTCGGACTGCTGGCCGGCTTTCTTTGCAGCGCGGCAACCCTGGCCCAGCAAAACGGCAGACCGGATACTCTCACGCTCTCCAATTTTCAGTTCGGACCGGAAAATCGCTGGGCCTTCAGCCACCTGCGTGAAGTATTGCCGACGGTCAATATTGAACACGACAGTGATCGCGTCCTGGTAATCGAACGACACCGAAACTCCGTCGATGACTTTTCCATTCCCTTTGAGGGGCGCGAGCAATCTATCGACGAAATTGTGCAGAGCCAGTTCATCGACGGACTGCTGGTTTTGAAAGATGGTGAGGTCATCTTCGAGCAGTACTACGGCCACCTGACTGCAGCGCGACCACACTTGATGAATTCAGTTTCCAAATCAGTCGTCGGTTTGCTGGCGGGGAAGCTCGCCGCTGACGGCGCCATTGATCTTGCAAGGTCGGTATCGCACTACGTGCCCGCATTGGCAAATAGTGGCTGGGGGCCCGACTCTCTGAGAACCCTGCTGGATATGAAAGATGGTTCGGATTACAGCGAAGACTATCAACGAAGAAATATTCAACTAACAAGTTACTGACATACTAAAAATTCGGAGCATGCTCGATGCGAAATGATGCGGAACTTCTTGACCAAATTCTCAACCATATTGATAAGGGTACTACTGATCTTGGTGAAGAGGATTGGTATGAGCCGGTTGAAAATTACAGTTCTCAAGCACGCTTTGATGCCGAAAGGCAACTCATGCGACGATTACCGATTCCTTTTTGCCCGGTGGCCGCATTGCCTGAACCCGGCTCCTACGTAGCGCGAGCTTCTGCCGGCGTGCCAATAGTGGTTGTTCGAGATCTTGAAGGAACTATTAGAGCATTTCGTAACGCGTGTCGGCACCGTGGCATGCAGTTAGCTGAGGGCTCCGGTTGTACCAAGATCTTACGCTGTAACTATCACGGCTGGGCATATCGATTGGATGGTCGGCTTGAATACGTACCACACCAACACGGCTTTCCCGACTTGGATAAAGACAGCAATGGTTTGGTGCCTGTCTATGACGTCACAGTTCAGAATGGCTTGGTCTTTATCACACAGGATGAACCAGTTGGACCGGGCGCATTAGAATCACTGCCGGACCTGCTAACTGATGATCAGATAGTATTTGACTCAAGCGAATCGGTAGACGATATCAATTGGAAACTAACGGCCGAGGGTGCGCTAGAAGGCTACCACATCAAACCTACACACCCCGAAACCTTCTACCCCTATGGTTATGACAATCTAAATGTTGTTGAAACTCAGGGGCCAAATTCTCGTATTTGTTACCCTTTCAGGCGCATCGAAAAATTACGAGAAGCACCCCGTGAAAACTTGTCGCTTAACAGAATGGTGACTCTACTCAACCGAATTTTCCCTTTCACTACCGTTACTCGACTATCTCAGCACTACGATGTGAACTTCGCCGAACCCGAGTCGCCAACACGCACGCGATACTTCAGTTATAAACTTACTATGCCCATGCCGGGCGGAGTCGCCCCCACTGAAGAAGACCTGGCTCGCGCCAAGAAAGACGTAGCCTTTCTTTCAGAAACCGGCAAGAAAGAAGATACAGAGGTGGCGCTTAAAATTCAGGCGGCAATTGGCTCTGGTGCTAACTCACATTATACGTTCGGTCGATTCGAGTCAGCAATTGCTCACCTGCACCGTAATCTGGCTCGGTATCTTGAGTTATTGCATAAATTCGAGCAAGAAGCCGACAGCAAAAACAACTAGTTCAAGTCGCTAAAAAATAGAGGGGTCTGCGACCCCTTAAAAGCTACTTTTGCAATCCAGCTAAACGCTCGGCAATAATTGAATCGGCTTCATTCATGATCCTATCCATAAGTTCTTGCACCGAAGGGATATCATTGATTAATCCTGCCACCATTCCGCAAGACCAAGCTCCACGATCCACCTCTCCGTCCATCATCACTTTTGGATATACGCCAGCGACCTCAGCGGCAATATCTTCAAACTTAATGTCTTTGCCTAGCGATACTTCTTTTTCCAGCAAGCGTTCTACAGCCGTGTTGTTCAGCACGCGCTCGGTATTACGCAGCGGTCGCATGACTAATCGCGTGTCCAGTTCTGTCGCCGCAAGCAAGGCCTGCTTCACGTTCTCGTGAACCGGCGCCTCCTTAGTGGCGATGAATCGCGTACCCATATTCATACCCTCCGCACCCATTGCCAGAGACGCTACTAGGGAGCGACCATCCGCCATACCGCCCGAGGAAACAAAAGGTATTTCCAATTCATCTGCAGCCCGGGGCAGTAATATAAAATTAGGAATATCATCCTCGCCCGGATGCCCGCCACATTCAAATCCATCAACGGAAACCGCATCGCAGCCAATGTCTTGCGCCTTGAGAGCGTGCCGAACGGAGGTACATTTATGGATAACCTTAATATTGTTTTCTTTTAATATAGGCAACCACGCTTTCGGGTTATTACCCGCCGTCTCGACAACGGTGACCCCTTTGTTGATAAGTGTTTCCACAAGTCCGGGATAATCAGGCGGGGTAAGCGATGGAAGAAAAGTCAGGTTCACGCCAAAAGGCTTATCAGTGAGCGCCCTGCATTTATCAATTTCGTTACCAAGTTTTTCGGGAGTACCTTGAGTTAACGCCGTAATAATACCAAGCCCACCCGCATTGGATACCGCTGCTGCCAACTCGGCAAAGCCTACATAGTGCATTCCGCCCTGAATGACTGGATGCTCTATGTTTAGCATTCTGGTAATTTTTGTTTGCATGTTTTCCTCTGTTAACTAACCTTTTTCTACTGATGAATTCCTATGGTCTATCTATTATCTAACTAATATCTAACCAATACCTAACTATGATCTAACTATGCATCAAGGTCGATCTAACTCAACTGTGTGATAAGGCTCCAGTGTATCAATGGCATCCACCGGCTGAGTCTTTACATCCCATTTAAATAGCTTCGCTACGATTCGGTCTTGTTCGAAATCTACAATGGTAAATCCATGTTCTTCGATAGGCGGTACTTGCTCCTGAAAATTCAAATATTGCGACGGCGCTGCGGACACACCGCGCACCACCGAGGGAAACCCGCGAATCGATGTGCCAACCGGCCCACACAGAATATTGGTAATGGGGTTGTCACTGAAATCCAGATTGCCAGCGCCATACATCGTGCCAACACCGGTTGCATGAAGATCACCGGCGATGACTAGCGGGTTTCGGTGCTTCATATCTGCCAATGACTGCATGATGCGGTCGTGTTGATTCAGCCAACCCTGTTGCCAATGAGGCTTGGGAATCTGAGTAGTCAATTGACCTGTCTCTGGATGCAAAACATCGGGATACCACTCACCCCACTTGCCGGCTGTCCACCCTGGTGGATTGGACGGCACATGGACCAGATGACGAGTCTCTTGCGATTCTGTGCGCTGAACCAGCCAGTTCTCAACATTACTATCGAGAAAAACCCCATTGAGTTCACCAACACTCATAGTGCGACGCACATCATAGAGCAGCACCTCTAGCAACTGACCGTAGCGCATTGTGCCGAAACTTTCGGAAAGCTCGCCACGCGCTGAGCTGGTGGAATAAGGCAGCCCTGGTGAGCGTGTGGCATCGGGAAGAAACTCGGGGTAGTACAGCTGCTGAGTAGTCCGCGCAAGCTGCAATTGAAACCAGGGAACTGGATAGGTAAGCGGCGAATCATTCTCCCAGTGATCATGATCATCCTGCAGAAAGTACACAGGCGTTGATCTAAAGGCTGTGCCATACAGCGGCGCTATCTGAGGGCCCGCGGCGAGCTTCATGGCCTCCTCATTGCTGCCACCCATTACCCTGGCTGCAAAATCGAAGTTTGATTGTTGACCGGCTGGACTCAACTCTCCGGCTTGATCGCCCTGCCAGGTATGAAGATCCCAATAGATATGATCACCATTGGCTACCGCCGCCTGGGGTGAAAATGACAGCCCTCTTCTCAACAGCCTTTGGCGTATAGCGATCGGCAGATTCCCGCGCCTGTCATTAATGCCAAAATACTCCCCTTCGGGACCGCCGGCACAGGTATAAAATAACACTCGAACCTGTTCAGGGTTCTGCTGCGACGACGGGAAAGTTGATAAGGGCCAAGGCTCGCACAAGGCGTTGCCGCTACTGTCTTGTAGAGACAGCTCATACTCGGTATCGGCTTCTAGCTCGGTTGCATAGAACTGCCAAAACTCACCGCTAGTGTCGTTCAAATAACCTTCGATAAATCTGCCGCTGCCGCCATTTTGGATCCGCAGCCGGGGTGTTTCCCTGAGGGCCCTGGTGAATGAAGTCTTTATCAGAAACTGCGATTCGTTCACTGCAGGCAATAGATGCCGTACGATCCCCGCATCCCAATCGTCGGTCACAGGATTCAGGTCTTGCTGTGCAGCGAGTTGTTGCCAGGGCCAGGCGGATAACCATGCCCCTGCCATACCCCCCGCGCTGCCGCGCAGAAAGTCCCTGCGTTTCAAAGGCGGCAAATACCAGTTCGACTTGTTCTTGGTTTTATTCTCAGGCGTCTTATCACTCATAATTTTTACCAAAGGCTCTGTTAGCAGTCGTTCGACAAAGAGTATTAACGGTCGGCCAAGCGCCCGGAACCACCCAGCTCATAATAGACGACAGGCACAAAATCTTGTGGGCCCCAACCTGGGTCATCGGTCCACTTGGCATCATAGGCAGCAGTCGGCTGTGCTGCCATCACCTCGTCCAGCTTTTTGCCCTCCAGTATCATGCTTAGCACCTGGCCTTGAATGTCGAGGATCATGTCACGGAATTCCACCAGATCGTCTCGACCAACTGCCTCGAGGCCATGCCCCGGTATGATTTTTGTCTCCGGGCCGGCTATCTCGATTGCCTTATCCATTGCCGCGATTGTGCCTCTTAGGCTGCCTCCATTGTAGATATCGATAATCGGATAGCTGGTAGTGCGATACACATCCCCAAGATGGAGCACATCGGATTCGGGAAAGTAGACGAAGACGTCCCCATCGGTATGTGCAGGGGGCGCCAGAAAAGCGCGGACCTCTTCGCCATTGAGATGAAAACTCATGGTGTCATTGAAAGTGATCAGCGGTCTGGCTCCCTCAGGCTGCTGCGGGACGAAACTGCCGCCGGCCCTGGGGAAACGACTCCTCTGTTCGAAGAAGCGCAGGCGCGTATTGTCATGAGCAAAGATAAGCACACCCCTCTCGGCCAGATTTTCATTGCCGCCCACATGATCGATGTGAATATGGGTGTTCACAAGAAACCGAATTTCCTCATCGGTCACCTGCTTCACCGCTGCGACTAACTTATCCGCAAGCGGAGCAAACAAGGAGTCCACCAGAAGCACGCCATCTGGACCCACCTGAACGCCGATGTTGCCGCCGCCACCCGGACGCTGGACCATGTAGACGTTGCCGGCGACGGGCGTTATGGAAAGTTCCACCCCGGCAAAATTCCCCTGAGCATAAGAGAAACTGCTTACGACTGATAACGACAGCACTGTTACAGCGATGGATAAAACTCTGCGCAACTTGTTAGTTTTCATATTCATCCTTTCTTACATTTCATAACTTGAACTAAGCTAGTAATTTATTGATCGTATTACTGCGTCAGCTCAAAATAACTCATGCCATTCACCTGCTCAATTATCTTGGCATAGGCTCTTGTTGTAGCTGCAAGACTGGCCGCAGGAATTGCTTCAGTTGTTTCAATATTGGTATGCAGCAAAATACCAGCATGCATCAACACAATCGAGGGAACAAGATCGGCGATAGTTCTAATTTCCCCCACAGGCCCACCGTTCTCGGCCCAACGTGGTATACCAAAATCATCAAAGGCCTGCAACGTTATTTCAGCTAGTTTATTTGAACCATTTATTTGCCAGGAAAAAGGTCCTATTGCGTTGGTGGTGCACAGATCATCGCCGAAGCGATCAACCAACGCATGGGCAGTATGTTCGGCATTGATTAACAGCACAGCTTTATCGAGTATCGATTCGCGATTCTCAAACAACCAGGTGAAGCCTGTTCTCGCGATATTGTGGTGTCCTGGCGTGCCAATAATTTCTACTGTTCGCTTTCTATCCGCTTTTGGAATCTGGGCAAAGTAGCGCATTAATTCCAGAGCGGTGGCTACACCGGAGGCGTTGTCGGCGGCACCTTCAAAATACGCATCGCGATGGGCGACGATAACAATTTTCTCGGCATCCGGAGATGCAGCAAGTACTTCGCCGCGCACACTGGAGGTGCTTAAACCGTCCACATAATTAACCTCGAACTGCAGGTCTATTTCAACTGGTTCAGTCAGGGCAGCGTCGGTTAGCAAGCGTTGTAGAATTGCGCCATCGGCCGAACCAATGGAAAAGGTTGGCACCGATGTTCCCACATCGTAAAACGCGGTTTGCAAATTGCCTGGCAATTCGAGCACTATAAATATTGCCGCCGCTCCCAATTGCTCCGCTCTTTGTAAAGCGCCAATTCTGCGCACCGAATTGAATACAGTACTGCTGGTTGCTATTGAGTGAAGAACAACCGCTTTTCCACTCACATCCCTTCCCTGAAAATCAGTAGCCATGCCCAAGCCAACATCGATCAACTCAAGTTTTGCACCCGCCCCTGAAGTACCAACCGAGCCATAGGCTGGCCAAGCTGAGGTCAACTGGGTGGCTTTGCCATCTAGCTCAACAGTTAGCTGCCAGCTTTGAGGAAGCCATTGAGTTGGCAGCGGTATAGAATCAAGTCGTACGTTTTCTACACCCGACTCGCGCAGTTGGACCATCATCCATTCTGCAGTCTCGCTATAATAAAGAAGAGGGATGTATTTCCTGATTTGAAACAGGCGACATAGGAAATATATGTGTACTCTTTTTACTCTGAGAGTGAATATTTTCGCAAAGCCATGCCTGCCGTGAGGGAGCCATAGATATTTCCATCACTGTCAGCAACCACACCCTCCTGACTGCCGCTTGCATCGGGGTCCTGAATAAAAAACATCACACGGCCATCTCTCACATTTCCGACGCGAATGCCTTCTTCAAAACCGGGATTAGATTGTGCTGTATTTGAAGATGAGGAATCGGCGACGTACAGCAGGTCATTGTCATCGATGAACATGCCGCTGGGTCGACCAAACTGTTTCCATTCGTCAATAAAGTTGCCAGACTGATCGAAAATAAGCACTCGTTTGTTACCGCGATCACCAACAAAGAGCCTGCCAGCGGAATCCATAGCCAGTGCGTGAGGCGTATGAAGCTGATTCGGCCCCTCGCCAAATGACCCCCATGTCATGAGATAATCACCACGAGAAGTAAACTTCACGATGCGAGCGTTTGATCTGGGACCATGCCCGTCACCCACGAAGATGTCACCATTGGGCGCGACAAGCACCGCCGAGGGCATATTGAATGTGTCTGGGCCGTCACCTGAGATACCGGGTTTGCCTAGGGTCATAAGCAACTTACCTTCGGGACTGAACTTGAAGACTTGATGACCCTTGGCCTCGCTCACGGTATCGATTTCACGGGAGCCAACATCATCTGTTACCCACACATTACCATCTCTATCTACCGTCAAGCCATGAGGACGCTGAAACAGATTTTCACCGAAGCTGAGAAGATGATTGCCGTCGCGATCGAACTTCATAATTGGGGCAAGATCTGAACCTCGGCAATCTTCGCCGCCGCAGCGATCAAAGATCCAGAAAGACGAACCATCCGGATGAATTCCCAGGCCCGAGGTGGCACCGATGGATCTGCCCGGTGGCAGTTTGAAGAAAGCTTCGTCGATGCCGTAGTCATCGCTGGGTGTGAAACGGGCATCCGCGACCTGAGAGAATGCCGCAACAGAAATCAGCAGCGAGAACATTAGCGCCACTAGCTGATGGAGTTGGATAGGGTTCAGTTTTGGCATAATTGAAATGCTCGGTTTACGCTGACAAGAGGTTGTATTATTCGGCACGGATTACACCTACACTCCCTTCGACTTCGATTGTAGTTCCCCATTGATCCGACAAGCGCGCAACACGTTCCAGAATTAATTGGGCATGACTCTCTTTGGCCATTCGCGGAATACCAAGCTTTGAGTCAGGGCCGTTTATCCCCAACTCTATCGGGTAAAGTCGCACCTCTCGTAGAGCACCGTCTTCATAATGGCTGACTGCAACCACACTTTCCAAAGACTGGGTGGATCCGCCAAAATTTCGGGAGAACTGCTGTAATCTTCTTTGTGGGTCTGCATCAGCAGCACCGAAAACCAGCTCCAATTCCCACTGTGCTTCCCGAAAAAACTCACCCAGACCATAGAAAATCGGTTTGCCTTCGTAGATTTCAATGCCGCGTAGAGTTTGCACTCCCGTGCCAACAAAAGCATCGGCCCCGGCATCGATAGCCTGGTGAGCCAGATCCACATAGAACTGCGGCGGGCGCGTGCTCAAATGCTGAAACTCCACGACCGACTGACTCTGATGAATGTGAGCGGCGGCAATAACGAAATCCCCTAGCTGCCGGGCATTGCGGATACTCCTGAGCATGCGACCCACATCATTGCCATTTAAGGTATAGGCAACTGTGCCTGGAGTTTCATCGCCCCGAGTTACTCGATACCTGGGGTCATTGCGTCCGGAACTCGAGGCAGGAATGCTTATACCCGTATCGGGGGAAGCGCTGGCTACGCGGCGTGGGTTGTCATAGTTGTCGCGGTATTCCAGAAATCCCTGGCGAACTTGCAGCAGTGCATCGTACTGCTCCTGGGATACCAAAATAGTCTCTGAATAGTTGAGCATGTTGAGGCCCGCTCTCCCCCCCAGATTGCCGTTACGGGCTGTTGCCGCAAGCCGATAATGTTCTGGAAAGATGGGTGCATGCGCGCCCACTAAGGCTGCACGCCCCTTTGCCAATTCGAGAAAAGCCGGTGCGCCCGCTTCTTGCAGGTTTCTCCCACTTCCAGCATGGACAATGCCTGCTTCATCTAACAAAGCGTTCGTCGAAAACATGCCCTCGAATTCGGAATCGAGAAGGTGGTTCTGGGCGCGATTGACCATGTCGAACCCCATCAGTTTAAGATCGGCTGCGACCTCATGACTGCCTACAAAGTTATTGAGGGGGCCATTAAATTTTCGCAGATTCGCTAGCTCACCCTCCATGTTTGCCACGGCAAGATCGGCATTTCTTATCAAGTCAAAAACTGCCTGCACCTCAGAATCGGCCAGCTGAGATGCGGGGCGGCGAATCATTAAGTCACCCACACTTGCGAGAACGAACTCTCCCTGCATGGTCATTGCCCGATCTCTATCGGCAAGCGGTGGCAGCTCGGTTTGGGCCGATAGATTGATTGCAAGGCCACTCGCTACTGCGAGAACAAGTGTCACTAACTGCGAGGCGACTCGGCCTGGCCGACGCTGTAATTGATTAGCCTTCATAAAGTTCCCGTGGCGCCATTTCAGGCACCTATTAATAACTTTAGTCTTGTCTTATCTCTGCCTGGTAGCAGTCGCACATGAAGAAAACAGTTCGGTACGAACTTCCACCCCTTTTTCTGCCAGCCGCGCCTGATCTACACATGACACATTGGTATGTCTCAGCTCGACGATATCTCCAGCCCCAATACCCGGGTTTTCAAACAACGCCTGAATGGTAGTTAACTCAGGATTGAAGCGAAGATCAAGCTGCGTCAGGTTTGTCAGACCACTCAGTGGCGTTATATCGGTTATGTCATTACCAGTAAGTTCTAAATACTCAAGAGCACTGAGCCCGCGTAATGGGCTAAGATCGGTGAACGAGTTGGCAGCCAGTCGCAGTTCAATCAGTGATGTCAAACCACTCAATGGCGTCAGATCGCTTATATCCTGAGTGTGAATATTAAGATCTACTAGCTTGGTTAGTTTCGCCAGAGGACTAATGTCGGTAACGGCATTGGTAAACAGCAATCCTGTCGCCCCCATATGGGTCCTGGGGTTTTGCCCGCCTATGAAGTCGCCATGGCGGTGCATGCGAAGCACTCTTAATTCTGTAAGCTCACTCAAGGCGCTTATATCGCTTAAAGGGTTTTCGGCAATGCGCAGCCTGACCAGCTTGGTCAAATCCCGCAATGGGCCGATGTCAGAAATCCAGTTTGTATGCAGATTCAAATTTATCAAATCCGTAAGCCCGGCTAGCGGGCGAATATCGGACAGCCCGCGATTCCTGAGCGCAAGGTCGGTTAGGCCTGTGAGGTTCTGCATACCGGAGAGGTCATGAAACAGATGCTCAGGATCATTCCATTCAGGCGAACCTGAGACCGATCTTCTCGCACCTACACCGGAGGCATCCAGTGTTGTTAATTGCGCTGCTAGCGCGCAAGTCAGGGCATCTTGTGGCCCGATTGACAAAGCCTCACGCACTTCCTTCTCCAGCACTGCATCAGCAAAGCTCACTATGCTAGAGGCAGAGTAATCACGACAGCTTTCGCTAGGCTGCACCAACCGCTGAGCCCAAGCCCCAGAGCAAACAACAAGCGACAGCGCAAGCAAAGACATTTGCTTAAAAAAGTGTTTCATGTCGAGGTTCCTTTTTCAGACATGGACATAACCCTAGTCAAAGTTAGTTCCTGCCTATATTTCATCTTATAGTTATTCAATGATATTGCGAGAATCTCGAAAAAGATTACTCATTCATTCTTGAAACCACATCTATCCTGGTCTCTGGATTAGCGTCATCGCCCGGGTCATGAAAGAAGCCCGCCGCTACGCTAACCGAAACTGCTGGACTGGTCTCGGCGACACAGGCAATGACATGATTATCCGGGTCATCATCCGCGAGGAAAAGTGGGTGCACGGTATCGCCGTTATCAAGAAGAACCGATATAGCCGTACGCTGGGCCTCGTCAAGAGCGGCACCCGCAGGCCCGGTAACTCCGCCTTCCCAGGTTAGCTGGACTGCTTGTGCGGTATCGCCCGGGCATTCCCCTTCAAGCCCTGAGGTATCGGGAGCGAAGCGCTCGGCAAATACTAGGCTGGGCCCCGCTGCGAGGAGCGTCACCTTTGCAATTTTCAAGCCCGCCAGTGAATTTCCATCGACATCTTCGAGCTGTCCCACAATCTCAACACTTTGCGGAAATGAATCGCCGACACTAAAAGGCCCGATAAGAAGCACCGTGCGCTGTTCGAGAGTCTCTATCGCGGGTCGCAATGTCGCACACAGTGGAGTCACAATTTCACCCGAGGTCGTTTCAACAGCAAAGGCTGCGGCAGAAACTGATGCACTGTTTATCTGCACAGAAAAGGTAACGGGCATTCCATCCTGACCGCTAGCCGGAGGCAATCCACATAATCGAGTTGCTCGTGGCGGTAAGGGATCAAGCCCGTGATACGCAGACAGAATGCGAATCTCATTCTCACTTTCCCTCACATTCTCCTGTGCACTCGCCGCAACGAAAAAACAGAGAAAGGGTATTGCTGTAAATAGTTTCATTATCTATCTCAATACTTTGTGCGGCAGTGCCGGCACTCATAGAACTAGTGAATCAGGGCTCGTAGCTGTAAACCCTCAACCGCCCCGGAACATCTGAACCCGCGATCGCCACCGCAAGATACTGCATTCCATCGATCGCATAAGTCATTGGGCTGCCAGTCTGTTGCGCCGGCATTGCCAGGCTACCTAATTGCTCTCCGGTAAGTTTGTCATAGGCTCGCAGCAAGGCTTCCTGTTCGCCATCCGCGTTTGTATAGCTGCCGCCGTCGCCGGCTATAACCAGTGTTTTGGTAACCAGCACACCTACACGCCCAGCTTGCCCGGTACGGGGAATATCCAGGCCGGCCAGAGCGGGATGATTGCGAATAGAATCCGGCGTCTCACCATGCACAGCATCCCAAAGTTTTTCACCCTCGTTCAAGTCCAATGCCACGACCTGTCCGTAAGGTGGTTTGATCAGGGGCAAACCGTCCACAGTCAATCGCGGCGCCGTTCTCAATTGCAGATTAATATAGTCCATGTCGGAGCGGTCCGGACGATTACTCATAGACATCCGGCCCACATCAGACTTGCTAAAAATATACATGATGCCGGTTTCAGGATCGACAGCGCCTCCAGGCCAGTTGGCCCCGCCGGTTTGTGAGGGCATGAACAGTGTGCCGAAGGTACCGTCGTCGGCCTCCGCCAGAGACGGAGGCATATATATATCGCCATAGCGGTACTGAGACAATATCTCTCGAGCCTTGGCTTTCAGCTGCGGCGTGAAATCGATTAACTCATCTTCGCTGAGCCCCTGGCGGGCAAATGGTGGAGGTTTCACAGGAATGGGCTGAGTGGGGGAAAGTCGTTCACCGGGAATATCGGATGGAGGCACCGGCACTTCCTCAATGTCAAACAGAGGCTCTCCGGTGACTCTGTCGAACACGAAGGTGTAACCCTGTTTCACCGTTTGCACCACAGCGGCGCTGGTTTTTCCATTGATAGTCAGATCGAGAAGCATTGGCGCAGAGGGAATATCCCAATCCCACACGTCATGATGGGTAGTCTGAAAATGCCATTTTCTCTCGCCGCTTGTTAGATCAAGTGCAACTAAACTGTTGGTGAACAGATTGTCGCCGTGGCGATGGCCACCATAGGAATCTCCGGTAGCAGTTTCGGTAGGCAGGTACACCGTATTCAGCTCAGGGTCGATTGTCATCTGCGCCCAGGAACCGCCATAGCCCGTATAGGACCAAGAGTTATTCAGCCAGGTGTCATTGCCGTACTCACCGGCCTGGGGAATAGCGTGGAAGATCCAGAGTCGATTGCCAGTGCGCGCATCGTAGCCGCGAACATGGCCTTTTGGTTTCTCCCGGCTAGTTGGCATTCTTCCAGCGCGAAACGCCGAGCCGATAACGACAACGCCATTGGCAACAATAGGCGCGGCATGAAGCCCTACTTCACCTGTTATGAGATCTAAATCCTGATCGAACTCCTGTTTCAGGTCTACAATGCCATTGAGCCCAAAATCCTCGATGCGTTCTCCATTCGCCGCATCCAACGCGATCATTTGATAGCCAGGTGTCACATAAATGATTCGCCCCTTGTCGCTGCCATCATTCCACCATGTTAACCCTCTTCCTGAAAATCGACGGGGGGCGTTCGCTGCACGCTCACCTTCATCAATCCGGAACATCCAGAGAATTTCACCGATGCGCGCATCCAAAGCAACAATATCTCGCCTACTTCCTGCGGTTGTATAGATCGTTCGATTAACCATCAAGGGTGTTGATTGAAAGTTAAACTCCGGACCAGGGCCAAAGCTACTTGTATCAAATTCCCAAGCTAGCTCTAACTCACTAAAATTTTCACCATTGATTGTCTCCAGCGGGGAATAACGGGTGCTGGCGAGGTCGCCTCCATAAGTACGCCATTCCTGATCCTGGGCTTGAGACTGATTAAGCGTGGCAATTGATAAGAGGATGAACGAGAAGGCTATTAGCTGCGTGCGCATTTTTTGATAGCTGCTGCGGGCGATTGGCATGAATTGTTCTCTCACTATTTTTGGCAAGAGTTTCGAGCAGCTTGCTGCTGCTCGAAACTTAACGCGATAGCTCAATAATTTCTCGCGTAATTCCGCCTCTACTTTAGCGCTATCAAGCCTCTTTAACGAACAAGGAAGATTGCGTGAACGAACAAGGAAGATTGCGTGCTATTCAATCATTCCCTGCTAGAGAGCGTTTTTGCTTGGCTTCTCTGTCAGCTACCAGTTTGTCATAGCCTTCATCGTCCAGGTGCGTAACGGCGATCCAGGCGTGAGTCATCTCATCGCCGGTGCGGCTCCCACCCACAACCCACATATCAGGGTCCGGATTGTTGGGGTTGTTCGCTGTGTTGTCATACCACTGTTTCAGCACCAGAACTGCGCCTGCTGGTAACAGAGGCGCTACGTCGGGTTCGTAGATATGATTGTGATGCCAGGTAGCGCTCCATCTGGAGATTTGGCTGACCGGCACAGTGCGGCCGGTTTTCGGATAGAAAACCTCCAGCGAGGCGGCATTCATGCGAAGGTGACCGTGGGGCTGGAAACTATCGATACGCACCGGGTGGTCAAAGGTATGGAAGCCCTGGGTCATTTGATAGCCGTTGGGTGGAATCACAAGATCGCCCTGTTGCTCGATCCGATAGTTCGTCAGATCCTGCCGGTAGACGCCTTCCTGTTCACCGAAACCTTCGTCGTGGAACCACAGGCCGATTTCAACCACGATGTCCTCAATCATTTCGCCCCGAGCAGTCGCACCGACGCCACCTGGGAAATTATGAATATTCCATTGAACCTGCGCGCCGTCAGGCAGGGTCCTACAGACATCGTCAGGAACTTTCTCGCCCCATTTGCCCATGGCATATTCGGTGAGCATTCCATTTCGGCGGAGCTCGCCGTATTCATCTTCGACAAAGATAATTGAATTTGCGTGATGCACTACCGCCGCCGCATCGCCGCGAGGCTTCACCTGTACTGCCTTGATGCAGCGCTTTGCAACTGCCGCAGTCAATCTGGGGTCAACAATCTCTCTTACCCACAGGTCATTGCCGTTGGCTGGGACATCATAAGAGGATGAAGGCACGATAAGGTCCGGCGCGCCAAGTTCGGCTTCGAAGTTCCATTGGCTTGGCGTTTTCACCTGGGCAACAGGTGCAGTTGTGTCAATATCACCACGAGGGGAGCCAGCATTCACCCAGGCCACGATGGTATCTATATCATCCTGCTCCATACGCCAGTCGCCGACCAGGTCCTGAATTCCAATGCCGTGATCGTAGGCATAGGGGGGCATTTCACGATTGGCGACCTTTAGCTGAATCAGCGGCGCCCAGGGGCGCACCTGTTCGAAATTGGTAAGTTGCATAGGGCCGATGCCGCCTTCCTGATGGCATACCACGCAATTGTCATTGATGATTTGCGCCACGTTCTCGTTGTAAGTGACTGACTCTTGGGCGAATACGCCCTGAAGCCCAGACAGCGCGGCAACAGCGACCAGTAATCTGCTAAGTTTCATTTGAATTACCTCTCCAATGTAATTGTGGCTGATCTCAGTTTACAGTTGCCTAGCATAACCCATTTTTAGCTAGTTTCGGCAAGACAAGTCCGGGACTTGTCGACACAATAGTGTTCACAATACTGGATAATTCACGGCTTCTGAGATAGTTTTTCGATTCCATTACCACGATGCCAACTCATGCAGACAACAAAAATACTCGCTCTACTCTCGGTATCGCTATTCATCGCAGGTGCCGGGATACACATCCACGCCCAAACCTCATCGGCGCCCGAAACAGCCCACGGCGTGCGCAATGACCTGCCTCAACCCTACGAGACAAGGCGGAATTGGGGCGAATTACCAGAAGGGTCAGAATGGGCTGCAGTGACTGCCGTAGAGCCTTCCCCTGACGGTCAATTCATCTATGTCATACACCGCTGCGTTGACAACTCCTGTGAGGGTCGCAGCGAAGCTCCAATTCTGAAATATGACTATGACGGCAATTTGCTGGATTCTTTTGGCGCAGGGCTGTTTGTTTTTCCCCATGGTGCCACTGTGGACTATGAGGGTAATCTTTGGGTCACCGACGCGCGCAGCAACGGTAGCATTGGCCATCAGGTTTTCAAGTTCAGCTCCGACGGTGAGGTTTTGATGACAATCGGGCAACGAGGACAAGGCGGATCAACGCCGGGGCTACTCTTCAACCCGAATGACGTTGTTGTTGACCCTAACGACGGCGACATCTTTATAGCGGAAAGCCATCGAGGCGGTAGAAATAATCGAATTGTGCATTATTCGTCTGAGGGAAGATTCATTAAGCAATGGGGAAGCGAAGGCTCAGGGCAAGGTGAACTCAGCGAACCCCATACCATAGCGATGGATTCCGGCGGACGCTTGTTCGTTGGTGATAGAAACAACAATCGCATTCAGATTTTTAGTCAGGACGGGGGTTTTATAGACGAATGGAGACAGTTCGGCCGCCCCAGCGGTATCTTCATTACTCCTGATGACACGATTTATGTAGCCGACTCGGAATCCGGACCCGATACCGGCGCGGGTGAATTAATGGGAATAAGAAAGGGTATTCGCATCGGCTCAGCCGTTGACGGCACAGTGACTGCGTTCATCGAAGACATGGAACCCCTGCGGGACGACCATTCAGGCGCCGAAGGTGTTGGTGTGGATGCCAATGGAAATGTTTACGGTGCGGTGGTCAGACGACAGATGTTAGAACGACATGTGCTGCGATGAAATTCAGATCTAGTTTCTGACACCTATTTCTCAATCACCGCCCGATTTTTTTGTTCTTATTTTTATTGTGAAGAAGGCATTCGGCCCTCAAATGCGAAGAATGATAGAACTACTTTGGTTATTCTATTTCCAATGAATGGTAAATTAGTAAGTTACGAGAGAGTATTGCAAGCAATAACACACATCAACTCAATCCCTTTTAAATTTCACTATTACGGTGTTCCTAGATGAAAACAAAGAAAGCACTCACTCTACTGCTGTATTCATTGGCTGTCGTGTTCTCGGCTGCACAGGCGGCAGAACCCGCCCGCGTTACTGCCACCCGTCTTGGCGATGGCCCTATCATCACCCCGGAGATGGATGCGCGAATGGGCGGC
>Ga0213868_10001842_pt1 | contig 20450 bp, 10 predicted proteins | sample PICome_9_FD_160087 | JGI IMG/M metagenome (GOLD analysis project Ga0213868, IMG submission 160087) | Coastal seawater microbial communities near Pivers Island, North Carolina, United States - PICO127 | ecosystem: Environmental > Aquatic > Marine > Coastal | place: USA: North Carolina...
ATCTACATATTCCTCTCCTTTAAACCTCAGAATGACAGTAACTATGTACCAAAATCCAAAAGGACATGGACATACTACTTGAAACAGAGAGTCAAGACCAAGGTGTAGGACATGCTCTACAAGGGAACGACCACAGGAAAAGTGGAAAGCCACCACTCAAAGTGGAGAATCAGGCAGAGATTCAGCAATAGGCGATTCAGAGGGAGACCCAGGCGACCCAGAGTCAGCACCAAGGCTCCTACTGCTCGAAACTAGAGCGAAAGAGGCGATGGGGGACGAGAGAACGCGCCATCGGCTCGCAATCTTCGACGCCGATTCGGAGACGATCGGAATCGACAATCGCTGCTCCTACTGCATGTCACCCCATGAAAGTAACTTTGTAGGCCCACTAGTCGCCAAGAGGCGCGAAATCACCGGCTACAATGAAAAGAAGTTGTAAAAGTCCACAAAGGGACAATGGTGCTACAGTGGGAGGATGACCTGGGTGCAAAACACAAGTTCTATGTCCCAGGCTCCTACTTAATACCTAAACTCAATCAAAGGTTACTAAGTCCTCAGCACTGGGCTAAAGCTCAGAAAGACCCCATCAAGGATGGAACAGGCAGCGAAACACTACCAAACAAGACAATCTTGTTCTGGAATGGTAAGAGAAACAAACTTACCATTCCTCACTCAAAGAGTGATAATTGTGCCACATTCAGGCTGGGCAGCGGATACAAACCTTTCCATGCCTTCTGCACGACGTACAGTGACTCCTTCGCAAAGGAGGATGACAATCCACTGCGTTGTGAATCAATTTTGATGCCTGATGGTCGATATAGAATCAATCGATTCCGCAGTGCCGCAGGTTCGGTACAATGCGGCGGAGCACTTTCCAATAGCCGAACCGAAACCCCAACACCTAGAAAAGAGGCCTAAGCTAATTGACTTGGATGGTTTCCCAAGCTCACAAAACCAAATCGTTTCAAAAATCCAAATGAGCCACATCACACCTGAACCTTCAGGCGAAAGAGATGAAGCATTACTGCTCCAATACCATCAAAGGTTCGGCCATGTCAGCTTCAAGCGACTAAAAATGATGGAAAAGGCAAAAATATTGCCCAGCCGCCTTGCAAAAGCGAGGGAACAACCGGCTTGTGCTGCCTGCATGCCTGCATGCCTATTCGCTAAAGCGACGAGGAGAGCATGTCTTTAACCAACACCGATAATCCCATACCAGCTTCGGTACTGGAAATCTTTATAGCCTCTCATTTTCATTGCATATTCTGATAGATCTTGATCTTCTGCTGGTTTGGAAAATATCTCGAATATTGAAAATTACCGTCTGTATCAAGAGTTATGATGGCATGGAACATTGAGCGAACGTCCCAGCAATGGCCTGGTGATACATACATGATACTTATTCATGAAGAATCCGGGTCATTTGTATTGCTACAATAAGAAGGATGTTAAAATAATATTTAGCAATCTATGTTGATACATTTTGGTTGTGAAATTTTTAATATTGTTTGAACCTAGACCCGAAGATGCAAAACGCAAAGTCGGTCCTTAGATTATCATCTGCAAATATTTTGTTCACCTTTGACTACACAAGCAACATTTTCTTCAACGGTTCAAATACTTTGTTCACAGTATCATTCTTAGGAACAAGACTTGATGTGGAAAAATACGAAATGCGAGAAAAAAGTTGGTTCTCGTATGATCGATCGTTTGACTGGTCAAAAATTTTCTTAGCTTGCAGCAATGCCCGAAGTGCCATTGTCGCCTTGTGACGTCGAATAGCGACATCATACTGGTACAACCAGGTTGAAATTCGATTTGGTGCATTCTTTACCAGATTCGCGGTATATCGCCTAAGTTCTTCCATAGGATCTTTTCTCAATAGTTCAAGGCCATCAGGATCGGGGTCAACTTTCTTTTCCTTCTTTTTCTGATCCGAAAAACCCTTCTTGGTGGCGTCTTTGCTAGTTTCATCTTCTTTTTCTGCTTTGATTTTTTTCTTCCGTAGTTCTGCTTTTACTTTCTTTCGCTCTGCTGATGTCATTGAAGAAAAGTCTGGCTCGAAATCAGTGTTAGAATCATTGGGATTATCGTACAAATGAATATAGTTACGGATTATTCCCTCTGCGGCAGTAACATAGAAATCGTGTCCCCAAATCCGATCTTCCCATCTCAATGTATCCACATAAGATCTCAGAGTTACTTTACGAATACAATACGAGTGAAAGTCAAATTGATCCTCGTAAAAATCCTCAAAGTGTTTTTCGACAGCAACTGTTATGTGAAATACATACCTTGCTGATAAGAATATTTTACTTTCATATAGAATTGAAAAGAAATGACAAACACCATGCAACTCACCATATTTCTTCAAACTTCTACCATAGTCCTTTTTTCTTTCATAACAAGCAGCAAGTTCTAACTCATACCAAGATACTTGCATGTCAAAAATATTTTGTTCTGGGTCACTTTCGTGTCTAGTGAATAAGGCCATTCTATCCAGGGCATCCTTTTCTTGACCCGCCTGAAGCATATATTTCACAGTTTGATTATTTATATAACGGTCTTGTAAATCTAATTCTCTTCCCTTGTCTATGCACAATACTGCTGCATCTAGAGAACCATCTTTTTGAAGAAGTCTTGCTTTCAGTTCATATACATCAACAAGTGTTGGAGTGTGTTCCAAACATTTGTCCACAAATTGCAGGGCACTCGTATACTCTGCAACATGTTCGAATAGAATGGCGCGTAGATACCACACCCATAAGAGAGCCGATGGAGGTTGAACATCACTGCTAGACTTGTGAAACGTAGATGATATTGAGAGCGAGGATATGTACTCATTTACAATTCGACAAAAGTGCTGATGACATTCATTTTCTCTTATCTCCGTTGGATCAGAGGTCAATTCCAACAAGACTGGTTTCGAGTCATCTTTTTGCACTGGCACCAAATAGAATGCACTCAGATCTTCCCCAAGAGATGGAACACCACGTATAATATTGAGCTGCATGTATTCTTCTATCGCGTGGATCCACTCATCGTTACCTACGGGATACAAAGTCAACGATATTCTTTTCATTGCAACAGATTTAGGATATTGAACCATCAAAGTGCATGTGTAAGCATGTAACAAAATTTGCTTTTGTTCTTCTGTTAGTTGCACCATGGAAGCCAAAGTCTTGGAGCCGCCACCATTTCGACACTGATTGCGTTTAGACATGACAATGTTGCATACATATTCGTCCATGTTCAATACAGCACACATATATCCCGAATGTACTTGATAATTCTCGGTCAAACCTCTGTGGAATAAGTGCTCAAAGGTCAGCTTGGCTTCTTCATAATGGCCCAGCATGAGTTGATAGTATCCCTTTCTTTCAAGTCTCGATGTTTCATCTACTATAAGATCTTTCACTTGTTCTAAATGATCCAAAGCTTCTTGAAAGTTATTAGGCATTTCAGCTAATATTTGATTCTTATAGAGCGCAAGTTCCGATGTTTCATAATTTCTAGAAAGATCAGGCGAATTTGAACTGGGATCGAGTGTTCCGAGAAAGATATCAATGACATTCACAGCTCCCCTGTGATCATTGAGAAGATGCTTCGCAATGGCAAATCCGATCCAATGCTGCTTAAGATTTGGTTTGAGTTCGAGGATGGTATGTTGCGTCTTTGCAAATCCTTCAAAATCCCTCATTTGAATCTGCAAAAGAGCCAAGTCCTTGAGTATCTGAATGTTTTGCGTGTCAATACGCAATGCTTGTTTGTAGGCCTTGATGGCTTCGTTGTAGTTCCTCTCCGATCGATAGATGAGTCCATACACGTGCCAGCACACATGAGACCTAGAGAACAGAGAAAATGGATTTTTGTTTTAAAAAGACAAGGAAGAACAATCAGTATCGTTGCATTTGGAAAGACTGGCAAAACTTTGTAAGGACCTTCTACAGGTAAGAGTTAACACGTACCTCATATCGTTCATGAGTCCCAACTTGACAGTGGCAATGGCTTCTTCACGGTTGGCCTTGTCCATGCTGTTGAGAACAAGTCCCTTCATGCAAAGCGTTTCCCCGTGTTTGGGGAACTTTTTCAGAATGGACTCGGCTAGTTTCAGTCCTTTCTTGTATTGTTTCGTCTCATAAAGACGTACAACTTGGCGGAATAAATCCATTTCTTTCTTCGGCAATGGAACCCCCAACCCTGCCTGAGGATTATTCGTACTGCTACTGTTGATATCTTTTTTACCACTCATTTTGTTTTCCAACTTTAGTTTGGTTTTCAACTGCTGTAATCTTGTATATCAGAAAGACCGACCAGGTGCAATAGTCGTAGGATAGATAAGTAGTTTTATGTAGATAGAGATGCTGCTTGGTGCTTGGTGCTTGGTTTTGGGGGGGGCTCAAAAGCTCCAAACTCAAAAATGATCGGTCCTGAATCTGTTTCAGAAATAGACATGGTGCGATCAGGATAGAACCATAATAGGTACCTTTTATTTATTCCAGGTACAAATGTAACCTGTTATATTCGCAAACGGCCAAAAATTTTAAAAAAAAAATGAAACGAGAAAATTTGAAACATGTGTATCAAAGTAAAAAAGACAAAAAGATTTTGCGCCTGAATCTCTCTCTTTAGACAAAATTCCTAAGCTATTATCATTCGTGAGTTGCTAATCTTCCTTTTAATATTGAATATCATAAACATAAATTATTATTGTACCATCGTAGAGGATGTCTATGGAACCGTTGGAAGCAAATCAAGAATTAGATACAAGTATCTCGAAATGCTCCGCTTCTGATCATCATCCAGCGGACATGAATTCCAGAGACAATGATCCGACAGTTTCGACGAAAACGATGGATGCACATGATCGCATGGATAGATCGTTGATGCCTAAATCATACTCTGAAGCTTCGAGAGCGAATCATGTTCCAGTGGTAGAAGGATTGACTTGCGGCGACAGATCGAATGTTTTGCACAAGATTTCATTCAGTGGGTTTCCAAATGTACCAAGAACCTTTCCAATCCAACAAGCTAGATCGGATAAAAGTAAAAATCCATTTGAGGATGCTTTATGTTCTGATGGGACTAATAACGAATTAGTTCACAGACTTAAGTCATCCTCCAGTGCTGCGGAATTGGGTGGAGCATCTAGTACTAGTTGCACTTGCAAACGATCGAAATGTCTCAAACTTTACTGTCAGTGCTTTGCTGCTTCGTTGCTTTGCGATAGCAGTAAGTGTAATTGTACAACTTGCCAAAATATTGTTGGAAACGAAGATCAGATTCAAGATGCCAGGTCTTCCGTTCTCTATCGAAACCCTAGAGCTTTTGATAACAAGTTTCATCCACATGAAATCGGTTCTCTTACAGTGCACTCTCATTTTCAGACGACGCATGGTATGATGACTAACAATCTGTGTCGGGTACCAGTCACGGGTGGTTTTTATGGTTCATCCAGCAACACTCCAAATGTACCTTTTGGGTCCAATGGAAATGGATCCTCTGGGTTCAGTACAAGTGCACCTTATCTACATCCACCTGCTATACATGTACACCCGCATATCTCGACATCCATGTATGGTCAAGAAAGAACTCGAATTCAGTCAGAGCATGGGACAAAAATAGTTCATGACCCAAGAGACACACCTGCACTAGCCCACAAGTCGGGTTGTAAATGTAGAAAGTCATCGTGTGTGAAAAAATACTGCGAGTGTTATCAAAATGGAGTCAAGTGCGCTAACAACTGTCGCTGTATTGATTGTCATAACAAACCGGATGGTGTAGGTTCTTCTTCGGAAGGATCTTCATCTCGTGGTCTGTCCATCCTGCCTATGTTACAGCCAAAACCGTCGTACCCCGAGGAAGCGAATCTTAAATCCTTTCACTCTCAGTACCGACCATTCCCATCCGAGAATCCTTTTCTCATTGGTAATCGTTCAGGTCTTCAGTTGTATCAAGTAGCTTCTAAAGTCCCTACTAACACGGACTTTGTTCCCAAAGTACCTGCTGAATCATCGAACGGTCGGATTGATTCTCATGACGAATGTATTCAGCGCAGCTCATGCCAAGCCTTGAACAATGTAGGTAAACATGACAAAATTGAAAATGAGTCGTTGAACAAAAATAGGAACGAAGTTTCTGATTTGGATACTGAAACCATGCGAAACGTTGAGAAGAATATGAAGATTGATGCATCATCAATGTCTTCTTTTAACGCCTTGTCTGCAGCTGCTATTATGGCAAATACAAATCCCATGGATATGATGGCAGCTATAGCCATGACTGAACTTGCGAGTGGAAACAAAGCAAATCATCACTCTCAATTTCAAGCGTCTAAAGCACCCTCTGTTTTCCATGAAGAAATGCATCATCTAAAGAGAAGGTATGTAGACAGTCACCACAATAGAAAGAAAACAGCTAAATTACAACAAGAATCGAGTCCAGGATTTGCTGAAATCCCAAGCATGGACTCTTCCAATGTTAGTTCATTCGGTGATGAGAATGGAACTGTTATTGAAGAAGGTCTCAGTTTTGAAAGTTCTTCGTCCTGTGTAGAAAATCGACCACCAGTTTCAAATACAACAAAGCTATCTATGATCAAACTCCCCAAGAGTCTATCATTTCGGTCAATTTGCAGTAAATGTGGTAGATCAAGAAAAGATCACGGAGAGCGATGGTTTGGAGGTCAATGCAAGTTTAATTCTTGTGGAAAATGTGGGTTATCATCTGAAGATCATATTAGACTTGGTGTTAAGACTGGATGGTACTGTTCTCTGACAGAATCGAACGGTGCAAAGACATCAGTCATTCAGAATTACATGAAGTGTATCGATACTTTGGCAATGACTGCTGAGTATAAGAAATCCATTCAACACAGACGTGACTAAGTAATGCGAGGTTTTCATTGTTTTATGATTGTTTCCATTTCTGCAATAAAATAAAGTTAAACTTGGAGCAATTTTCTTAAAACTTTGTTAAAAAAAGAAGATAGTTGGTAGGTATTCTTTAGAGAGAGAGAGAGAGAATACAAAGCACAATATCTCTCTTAAGTCTAGAGAGAGATAGAGTAGAGTAATCCAGAATTATTAATTTATTATAAAATCATAATTGCATGAAACACTTGAACACTGAAGAAACGAGAAGCATGAGTTTTCTCCGGAAGTGACGAACACCTCGAGCAAACGTACGTCATTAGAATGGCCTTCCATGGGCTAGTACGTGGGCTGTCTAAAGAACCATTTTATAGCCTATAATAAAATGATGTCAGAAAATGAATAAGTAACCTAAGGATAAGCCATGCAAAATCATTTATTGAAAATGTGAATGATGTCAGAGGGTTGGAAATGATTCTTCTCATAAAAATATATCATCTCGTGTATATATCGATAGAGCACAACGGCTTACACTAACAATAACAACAACCGACGAAACATAATCATCCAACAATCACAGAAACACCTTCAAAATGACCTCTTTTCCCGATCAGGAGAGACAAGAGACGTCTCATGATGATTCCAAACAGACAGAAAAGTCAGAACAACAACCAAGAAAAGAACAATCTCGTCTCACGGAGGACGATGCCCTTTGTGCATCGTCCTCGGCGGCAATGGACATACAAAGTAACGCATCAAGTTCACGAAATAGTAGCAGCAAACCAGGAGGATACAGCGGTGATGAATCTTCTGAAATCTCAGATGAGTGTGACACTTCGTCCAATCCTTCAAGTTGTCATTTGATTCACACGGCTGCTAATGGTGGTAGTAGTTGTGATGGTGGTGGTAGTAGTAGTGTGAGAGCCCTCCCATCCTCGACCACATATACAAGTGGTGCAAACTCTACTAGCGCTCGACATGTTATGAGCACTAATCAAATGATGAGCGCTAATTCGAAACAAACAGAAGGTGATGCAAGTATAAGTAGCAACAATATTTCTCTCACGTCGAAATCCGTCAAAGATACACAGAGTATCATAATGGATCAAAGACCGTTGCTGGTCAACCCGGTCGATCCTAGAATTGACCTTAGCTGCCTCAACGTGATTTGCGCTAAGGAGCATGATCGTAGAAAGTATGAACAGCTAGAAGAAAACAACAGTATGCGATCTCCAGGCCTCTCCACATCCCAAACGAATGATCTCGATGAAACGGATTCATATTTAGATGCTTATTCAAGACTTCTGGAATCTTGTCAGCCATTTTTCAAGATATATCAAGAAGAACTGAAACAACAAATATCTCCTGCTCTACCTATCACAGTCTCGGCTATGGATACAAATCACTCATTGTATTCATCCAAGAAGAAAAGGGAATACGACGAGAGCGATTCCGTCAGTTCCATGATTGTTCTTGCTCCACGGCCTAAAAATCGAAGAAAGAAAATCATCGATTCTCAGCAACAAAAACAGTCGCAACAGACCAACCAAGAAACGAAATCAAAGCAATCATTGAATCATCATGAAGAACGGATGCATATAAATTCTTCAACAAAATTGTCTTCAGCGCCAAACTCAAACAGTGGAATGAATCAATCGTCTTCTTGTTCTTCTCAAAGCAGTTCATCAGCTGCATCCTCTTCTCAGAACAGAGAACTATTGCGCCTTCTAGAAAGAGGTACAGCTGCTTTGCAACATCGTCAGCAGGTTTCATCTCAGAGTCAAGTTCAAAATGAAGTAGAATGTAATCACATCCCTCACCAAGGACCAAAATTAGTCTCCGAATCCAGTGGTTTAAATTCGGCAAGTGCTACAGGGACTGGTTCCGGAACCGGAAGTGGAAATGATACATATGCAGCAAAACAGTATGATATTAACTTCACCGAAATGACAATGTCAGGAGATACAAATTCGAATTCAGATGCTTTAACGAAAACGAGCAATGCCCCAGTAATCAAGCACACACTGCAGAGCAATCATAAACATAACAATCCAAGACCAACTGCCCCATCATCAAATGCGATTGATAAAGAGAAGACTAATGCCGATCAGGAGAGAATTGCTATAAAGAAGCGAAAGCGCATGGATCAACGCAAAGAAATTGAATATATGGTTCGACATCAAACTCAAACTTCCAGTGATAGTTCCATTGAAAGTGTATTCAAACCAGGTGATAACATCTCAATGGAAAATTCGTTGTCATTTACTGGAACTGCTAGACTCATTGTCCAAGCTGAGCCACCATATCACATTGTTCATATCAATGCTGCATTTAGTCGCCTCACTGGAATCCAAAATAGCTCTATTATTGGCAAACCTGTTTCTCAAATTTTGTCGCTTGTATCAACTTATGATAATAACGCAAAAATCATGATCCAAAAGAACAGATTAGCAAACACGTCGATAAAGGGTGCCCAAGATCAAGAACCGAACCATACAAAATTGACTGTCTCGAAAGATCCAATTCAGGGCATGGAGATTGAGGGGACTAACCTCCCCGTTCCCGCAACTGATGCACTATCGTCAAATGTCGATAGTGAAATGGCTTCTATTGACCCGTTAATAGCATCATGTGGATTTCATCGCTATCACCAAGTACGCACTCGCGACATCAAACAAATACTTCCGCCAAGCAGTGATGGTTCCAACTCAAATAACGGTAGCAACAACAGTTCTATTTCGTCTAAGGACGAAAACGTACCGAAGTCATGCATTATGAGTATATGTGCTGTTCGTTCTCATAGCGGATCTCAAAGATCAACTACTTTTAACCACTTCAAAATCACTACGGGAACGAAGCAAGCATCGTCTGAAACTCCATCACATTACCTAATTCAATTATTCCCTCTCGAAGGAAAGCAAATTGTTCCTGACAATATTTCTCAAACTCTAAATCAGTCTTCGACATCAAGTTCTAGACTTGACGATGATAGCCAAATGAGTGGTACATCTACGGCATCTAAGCCTGTTGTTGCTTGTGGTTAGAATTATTGCCTTAAAGAAGCTGATACATAAATAACTGTAATTTTAAGTTAGATTTATACTTTGTCTAAAATATAAGTAGAAATTGTTTTGGATAGGGCGTCCAAGTCGCGATTTACAACTTTATCACGTTTTGATTTTGACTTTGGTCTGTATTCAGAGTCTTCCTTAATCGCTTCTTCTAAAATTTGATCAATTGTACCTGTTCGTTTTAATGCCTGCAAGACAAAAGAATCTGAGTAAATAACTGGTGTTAGATGAGTGCCTTTCAATCTCGCAAAGCGAAGATAGTGACTGGTAGTAGAAGAATCGATGGAAACATTCTGTGCAGTTCGTTCGTCAATGCTTTCAATTGAAACTTCAGTTACATCAGTTCCATTCAGTGTGTCCCTCTTTTCCTGATCAGCTCGTTTCGCTATGTTGGTTTCATGTTTCAAAATGATTGTCGCAAGTTTGGAGCTTTGATCAATTTTGTCTTGATCAAATTGTACTAATAAAATATTACGGACATAGTCTCCGGATCTTATACTGTCCCAAAGGTTTTGGGGAGTTGGTTGAAACTCCAAGTCAGACTGATCTAAATCAGGCGTGATTGCAGTTTTAATGTCTTGTATTCCCTCCGCTATCCCATCGGATACTGCTGCAACAACTTCATTCAAACCAATATCATCATCATTATCATCATCGTTAGTGTAGTACTTTGTATTGCTTTTAACATTTCTTCTCTTTCTTTTGCTAGGCATATCATAGTTGTCATCGTCCCCAATGTAGTCATTATATCCATTCCTTTCCTTGTAATAATTTCGGTACATACTCTTTTGACGTCTTTCTTGTTGTTTTCTCTGAAATACGGCCTCTTTTTTCCGTTCCATTTGGGTGTATGAATTTTCCATGATACTCTGTCCAAGTTGTGCAAGTCCAGGAATGGATTCCAACGCATTGTAATTGTTGAATGATATAAAGATGCATGCGTCATAGTCAATATATTTTTTCCTATTACGACTTCTAGTAGCTGTCTCTGTCGAAAGATTCTTGTTGCTCATTAGCATCATTAATCGAGCACCGAGACTGTGGCCTAAACCTACAATCTTCATTGTTTCTACAGCCTCTTGTCCATATTCATCGACAATAACATATCTATACGCATTCCAAAATCTGTTTGATATTCTTCTGCTGATTTTATTGTGGTTCAATGGGTTTTCGTTGAATACAATTGGGATGGAACTAGCTACTACGACAGAATTAGTTAGTTTGGCGATTTGTTCCAAAATACGTTTGTAGAATTGCAATGGATATGACCCAAACAACGTCCCTCCTACAAAATGCAAAATATACGATGGAGGGGCAATTTTATTGTTGGAAGGCATCAAGGGTGGTAGTAGAATGTGTGTGTGTTTTTGAAATGTCTCCCATGTCCAATCGTTTTTGTTTGAATCGCCATCGATGGAATCCGTATCATATAATTCCTCCATAAAATCTTCTTCATTGCTGTCGTAATAATAGTCATCTTGATCGTCAAGTGACCACACATCATCTTTGTCGGTCATGTTTCAAGTTAAATTTAAAAAGTTATAAAATATAAAAGAATACAACATAAAATATCAGATCAACATAACTGCTCGACTCACCCGGAACTGACATGAACAACCCCGCCTTCCTTTCACATGAATCTTTATAAGCGGGAGGAATGGGACTAAGAGGAGTAATATCCGTAATTCGAATTCGATTCCTCCACAGAGGATCACAGAAACGTGATGATGTCGCGCGCCAAATGGGAGAGAGGGCTCCACGAAAACTCTCCACGAAGGATGTGATTATCAAGAACAAGAACACTTCTTTGGTTGCCATTTGACAATAAGTAGTTCAAAACTCAATTTATAAACTTGAATTGTTATAAATGATGAGAGGAGGAGAAAGGAGAGAGCTAACATCAATAGATAGAAGACAGATGATTGATATGCTATAATACTAGTTACAGTTTATGTCTTAAGGGTACCCCAATCATCAGCATTTGAAACGTTTTCGAGGTATTGATAACTCGCAGCTCGCTCACAGCTCACTGCTCCCTTCAGAACTTGAGAGTTCAAGTTCTTTCATTGATCTATTTATTTCGTTTGACGTCTGAGAATCCAAAACATTTTCAAACTCAGTAAAGATATGTCATTTGATAGCAAGGCACCGGAAGATCAGTTCCATTCTTCCACAAATTCTGATGCTAAGGAGAATCCCAACCCATCAACAGATCAAGCCAGGTCCGAATCTCTCGAGTTGAGTCCTGTAAATCCGAATGTCAATTCGAATCAATTCTCTGATGCAAGTGAAAATAAGAAAAACAACTCTCAAATAAATGGTCAAGCACTGCTTGGTGATACTCCAGAACCACACCCGGAACAAGCACCGTCAACTGCGGCCCAGTACTCCCCATCCGTCGCGGATATTGTACTGAATCAAATGGAGCACTACCTTCACTTGACAAGGCATTACGTACTGAGAATAGTTGGTAATAATACTATTTATAATACAGCCAAAGAGGATAATCGGAGTGAATCGAGCAGGAAAAATGAGGAGAGTAATAATAAGAGGATACACCTCATTTTCTTCATTGGGTCCACTCTCACGCTGACACCTTTCGGACAATCATTTTGCAAATACATTCTAAGCTCATTGGTGCACTTTGTACTTACTGTGGTGGGGACAACTTTAGGGATTGGTCTAGGCATTGGATTTGCTTCGTTCATAAAAGAAAAGTTGGATCATTTGGATTCTGTAAGTGTTGATGATGATGATGATGAACATGTTTCTATCATCGATGGCCCGCATCTTGATTCAGTACAAAGTCGAATCTCTAAGAATTCACGCTCTACTGTGCCAAATTCTGCAATGAGGACTCCATCAATATCGTCCAATACACAAAGTACTATCAATCACGATACATCTAATTCGTATATGGCTCTAATGACATCTGCCGGATATGCTACTCATACTCATATCGCATTGAGCACTACTGACAATCACGTTTGTTCCAATAATACAACATCAAATACATATGATAATGTTCATTCAAACGTCAAAGGTCAAATATTGAGAAATGTACCACAATTGCAAATACAAAATTTGACATATATCAGTAAGCCATATGGAGAAAGAAATTGCATTTATGCTTATCCCACTGGAGAAGGGGATTTAGATGCATCTGTATCGAAAGGAATTGCCACGTGTATGCGCATGTGGCCAAATCTACCAAAAGACATCATAAATGAAATAGGCAAATTAGAAGATTATATTGCCAGAGATTACATCATGAGCTGGTTTGCCAGTGTTGACGATTCAATCAGATATGAAAATGAGGTTGAAAGAAGGAAAAGGTTACTAGATTTGGAAAATACATATGCTACCGCACTTTCCGATCAGTCTCTTAAGCAAAATAATGCCGAACCAATGTCATCACCCACACCAACACCAGAGACAAATTGCACCATGCTCTTATCAACATCAACCTGTAGATCATCACCGTTCATAGAAATATTGTACACTTCTCTGACATCCGTTCTAGGAAACTTTGCTACTTTATGTGAAAACGTGAATATTACCAAGCTTGTCCTCGTGAAATTCTTGCACATACTCAAGCTCAATATAAAGACGTACAGAGATATTCGAAAAAATGTCTTGGAAAAAGAGAGGAAACGAAATCTTGAAAAAGAACGCAGTTCTGGTCTAAAGGTTCAAATAGGCATTGGGAGCACAAATAAGAATATTGTCCGTCCTACAGAAATATCGATTGTAAGGGAATACCTATTACAAGGGAAATTCCATAAGGCTGTTACGTTTGGACTAGACGTTCCTTCTCTACTTTTTGGTGATTCTAAAGGGGTTGAATGTCCCATACCTTCATCACATCAAGATGTAGAGGTTGATTTAGGAGGTAACATGCAAGATGAGGTGCAGGAAGATGATATTCTGTATCAACGTCTGTTTGGTAATAATCGGAGATTGTTGCATGAGTGTGAATTAGATTACAATAGAGTTATTGCTCACCGTTTATCAAGAATATTGTTTCCACGAGCCGACTTTGCTAGTCCTCTCTTAAGAAGTGCTGCAATAGAAATGTTAGCTTCTTGTGTACTTACACCAAGTATGGGGTGTTTTACGCCTGATTATGTGAATGGTTGGATTGTAAAGGGACTGCAGACAGACTGTGGCACAAGCAGCACCGAGGATGATGCAATAACAGCAAGTATTCATGGAGAAATAAAAATAATTCATGGGGAAAGAATACCGTCATCTCAATCATCCGAAGTCCAAAGAAAAGATTCTATAGATGATGATTATAAAGATATCGTCGATGAGCTTCTAGATGATGATGAAGATGATGATGATAATGATTACAATTCCGAACTGGATGATACATCACCCTCCATCCCAGAATCTCCAGAACTTGCTAGAATCCCTGATATGCTGTGCGAATCACAAGAGAAGCAGAACTCAAATATAGGTGACGAGATTTTGGCCCTACTAGCGATGTCGTTGATTGAATTACAGGCTTATGTTGACTTCGACGAAGCTCGAGATACTCATGGAAAAGGTGAGGAGCTTGGTATTCGATGGAACGAAAAAGGGTGCATCGAAACAGTGCGTAACTTAGTTTTGGTTATTGAGGCTACGATCATGCATGGTATTCTATTGAAAAAACGATCAATAAAAAATGTAACTTGTTGCGAAGCCTCAACAGAAAGTGCTGAATCCGATAATACATCAAACACAGTATCATCCTTTGATATACTGCACAAATATGGATCTGTAACTGTTTTACTAATGGAACTTACAAGTGACTTGGATTCATTTGAAAATGAAGTTAAAAAAATGCAAAATTTGACAACAGACTTAGATGCCTTTGAGGACGATCAAATTGACATTTCATCTCTCAAAATGCCCAACACTGCCGATTTATCTACACTTCGTACACTGATTGCAGCATGGTTACACACTGGAGTTATTTATCGCACTTTATCTGTCCTCATGAGAGCAGGTGATAAGGTCTTACATCCATTTTATCACAAGAATGCATTTATTCGCCAAAGTGACTACGTAGAAGGTTTTTTGCATCAACTTCGAAGTTTACACAACGTTGTAATTTTGGTCGATACCATGACAGTTCTTTCATCTGAGCCCCTCCATTTGCATCAAAGTGAAAGCGTTGAATACACACCGAAACCAACGCAATCAAAAATATTTCCTGCTACATCATCAAATATTCAACATAGTGCAGCAAACGATGATATAAAGGACCATGTTGTTAAAGTGAAGCCTCTGTCTCCCACCTTACTTCAATCTACTTTGAGAGCGCGGCTGCAAAAACACGACCCAAATAAAATTTTATCACTGGGAAATCATTTGGGCACTTCTTTGAGGTCAAATTTTGATAACAACAAGAAACGGATGATTCGCATCGGTAACAAGCTGGATTCTCAACCAATAAAAATGACCCCCCAGTATGGTCAGCAGCAAAGTAGCAATCACCTGGATTTTCATCGTAACGAAGCTTTCGCGAGTAGTCTTCGCATTGAAAGAAATGCAAGAATGGATTCATTTGAGAAAATGAATTCCTCCTCAACTTCTCGAACACATGTAGAAATGATTTGCCGAAGTCGTATAACTTCCCAAAGTCACTTTTCGGAACACCGTGACCTGCATGCTCTGGCAAAGTCTTTTTTTTATAATACAAATATGATTGCTTTGAAGCACATAAAGCCCAGCGTTGACGGTGATAGTTCCAAAGAGCAGACCATGCTTTTGTTTGAGAATGTTGCAGAGCAACAAAAGTTGGATCTTCCAGATGACGATTCCTCATTTTTATTGCGGGCTCAACCACGTCCTCTTTCCGTAGTAAACATTCATCGAGATGAACGAAGTTATAACCTAAGTTACAAGAAATACGTCGCGTACTTTGAGGAGCCAATAATGCATAAGAAGACTAGTTCATTCCGTGGTGCGAAACTGAGGAAGAGGTGCTTTCTTCGATTTTATCCTAGTGATCGCACAGCGGCCATAAATTTCGTCAAAAGTGACAGATTCTTGGATACAACGCTTGGTAGACTCGTCGATATTGAAATCTCGGGAGAATCGAGACAGCTGAAAGAGTTTGAACGATATTTATGCAACAAGTTTTTAAAAAAAGGGTCAGAAAGAGGGGGGAGTTTGGCAGCGTCTTTACTTGCAAGCACTGTCATGGACTCCCATGATTTCAACGCAATACCAAAAGCGGGTAAAGCGTCGGATTTTGTTTACCGTATGAATCTGTACGACGAACCCGAAATTGAGCTTGCCGGGAAAAGATTTGTTGTTCAAGATGCATCGGTTCTTGGGGCTCATCAGGCAGACGCTAGCTCTTTGGAATTAAGTGACGCTTCTCTATCTACTGCTTTGATATTAGGAGAAAAGATAGATAAGAGGCATAATAAACATTTTCATGTCAAGTGCGACGCCGATGGCTCTCCATTGGCTTATTTAAGAGTTTCAGAACAACAGAATGAGACCGGTTCACCTCTTGCAAAAGCGCAATCGCAATCAAAACAAGGTACTGCTTTTCGAGCGTACAGGCTTTCGTTTCTGAGGGCTTCTTTACTTGTACAATCCTCTCGGCAGGAGGCGCAACTTCAGTGTCTGCTTTCTGGAACAGCAAAGAATGCGTCGAAAGCAAAAATTGATAGTCTATTACAACGCGCGTTATCCTTACTGGATCATGCTACCAGCAAAACACGGGAAAAACAATCGCTTTTGCTCAGAGATTTAAAGCTTGGGATCAATCATATTGACCGTGATCAGTTGAGACGAAATGGCTTACTAAATCCGCGGTATCCAACAAAATTAAATCAACTGAAAGCAACTGTGGAGTCGTCGATTGAAGTGAAGACACCTGGGCAAAACATCGACTTACTCGTGACGCCAACTACTGTTCTATATCAAATTCGTTGTATTGCTATTACTGAATATATTGGTTGTTATGATAATGATAATTCTGATGAAGTTAGTTTGAATTACGGTGATTTGATCAGGGAGGAATGGGTTGTATTGCGACCGTTTAAAGATTTTAATATGTTGCACAAATTCTTAAAAACACAGGTGAATCCATCAGAGTCCTCTGCTGGAACGGGCGCGAAACTAGTTGGAGCAGCTCAAGGCCTTGCTACAGCCGCACTGACACTTGGTTCATCGTCCACGGCAGCAGATACAAAACGAAAGTCTCTGGTGCCATCGTTGAGTCAGGCTGCTAAAGCAGGTGCCCTTGGAAATACGAAGAAATCAGTTGAAAAGCGGAAGGAGATATTGAACGGATACGTGAGCCATTTGCTTTCCCCTGGAAACCTTCTTAATCGATGCCCTGAGTTATTGCGATTTTTAGGTGCATATGACCCATTTCCTACTCAGGTGAAACTAAACCAAGGGGTTATTGTGGGTTTTACAGATAATTTGGGAAGGTGCGAAATGAAACGATCTCTTCTTCGTGCAAGTATCCCGAAAAACATTTCTGATCATCCAACGATCAACATTCCAGTTTCGAGCGTGTCACATGATTTAGATCTTCGCTTAGAACCTTTGGTGGAAAATACATCACCATCCCCTTCAAGAAAAAATAGGAAACGACTGAAGAATAATGATCCAGCTAAATTGGCTATGATATCGGCCATCAAGTCTCGTATTGAGGCCGTGAAACTTAGTCAAGTCCGAGGTAACGTCTTTGAATTGATCCGTTATACGTTTGACCTTGATAATAATGCCAATTTCTTTCGGAGTCAAATGGTGACAGCATTAAAAACAATGACAATTGCCTTTACTAGTGCTCAATCTTTCAAAAGGATTCTTCTCGATTTTCACCTGAGATATGTGAATGGGAAAAACATAGCTTTTTGGATAAAATATGTCCGAGATTTAATTTGGCCTAATGGGATCCTATTCACAAGTGCGCCACCTTTATCAAAAGATGAAAGCGAGGTTCTTGCCAACAAATCTAAAATCTTGTTGCGAGAAGCTTTTCCGGAGCAACTTGCTACCGTTTTAGGAAACGAAATCACTGAGTCTGGTATTGATCTCATTCACGAAATGCTCCAAAATCGTCTAGTTCTAAAAAGTATCTGCTACATGATGTATGATGAATTGATTTATGAAATCACGCCAGAGATGGGAGATGTGTTGACTAGTCACCAGGTATTGGACAGGTAAAATGAATCAATCAATCAAGAGATGAATGATATGGAGAATGGTCCTGTGCCCACTAATACATGAAATAAAGTAAACTTCACCTCTGACGGTGTTTTTTTTCAATTTTTTTCCGTTTTTTTTTTCCCTCCATAAAGAAGCTCCAGCAAGAGAAGGAAGATACGATCGTAAACCATATCTCTTGATTATTGCACCGATCAAAGCACCTCCTATTCTTACCGGAATCAAGTTTCACTTCATTCGAAACCGCTTATAATTAGGAATTCAGTGATTGTGTCTCTCTGAATCAGTGAAATGTCAGCTCTTAGGTTCCTCAGTAGCAATTCCCTGTGCGATAACGTGTACTCCTTGGGCCACCGTGTTGGCCATTTCCTGTACCTGCTTCACACGGATGTGAATGAACATTTTCCTGGATGGGATAATGTGCAGTCTCTATCACTCACAGGGTTACTTCTGCGATACAAAGCGTGGTGGTTCAACTTAGTGCTTCAAGATCCCATTCACGTCCTAGTCGAAACCCTACTTGTAGGTTATCTGGTTTACTTACTCATGAGCAACTGGCAAAAGGAAAAGAGAATTAAAATGAAGGATAGATTGACAGATCAAGAAATTGACTCGCTCTTGAAGGAATGGAAGGAACACGGAAGAGTTCCGTTGGAGGATCCGGGAGCATGGGGTACGAAATCAGAACCGGCGGAAAACAATGCTTACTCTAAGGGTGGTATTGTAGTACACAATTCAAATGGTTCCAAACTCATAGTGTCCAAATCTGATATGAGTATAACATCAGTGCTAAATTTTGCTACTCATGACTTTTTAGGTTTGTCTTGTCCGGACCTTAAGGATGATAACAACAAAGCAGATGTCGTCAAAGAAGCTTCTGTTCAGGCTCTCAAGAAATACGGCTGTGGATCTTGTGGTCCTCGGGGGTTCTACGGAACCATTGATGCACACTTGGATCTTGAAAATGCATTTAGTAAATTTACAAAAACTTCTTCTGCCATTCTTTATTCTGACGGGGCATCTTGTTCTGCTTCAACCGTTGCAGCATTTGCCAATAGAGGCGACTTGCTTGTGGTTGACGAAGGAGTTTATGAGGCTCTTGGAACAGGGATTAACTTGTCTAGAGCTAACGTCAAGTATTTCAAACATAACGATATGGAGGACTTGCGTCGTGTTTTAGAGCGGATAGAGGCTACAGACCAAGAACTTGGTCGTAAGAAAAATGATCAAAGGCGTTTTATTGTCGTTGAAGGTATCTATAAAAATTATGGAACCATTTGCCCTTTAGATGAATTGATCAAACTGAAAGAGGAATTTTGTTATAGATTGATTCTGGATGATTCTTTTTCTTTTGGCGTCTTGGGTGATACTGGGAGAGGTGCTTTAGAACATTTTGGACTAAAGCCCATGAAACACGCCGAAATTATCTGTGTAAGTTTGGAAAATTCCATGGGGTCCATCGGTGGAATAACCGTTGGCAATGAAGAAGTTGTGGATCATCAAAGATTGAGCGGAGCGGGGTACTGTTTCTCGGCATCATTGCCCCCCTTCCTAGCTTGTGCAGCTCAAGCCAGTTTAGAATTCATGGAAAACAATTCGAACGTATTAACACAATTGAAGGATAATGTGGAATACTTTTACAAGCGATTAGAAAGTGAATGTCAAAGTAAGTTGATGTCTGTGAAAGCTTAGATGCCTGTTTGCTTAGTTTTATTGTGCTCAAATCATGCGTTCATAGGTGTGATCCCTGATAAACTGACTGTAACGAGCGCTCAAGGTCTATCACCTTTGGTTTTCTTGCAACTTACCAAGGATGATAATGCCATCTTGACGAGACAAGAGCAGCTCGAAATAACAAATGCGATTGCGAAGAAATGCTTTGATGATGGATTGCTAATAATTGCAACTGGGGGTCATGTAAATTCTCATTTGCATAAGATACCGCCTCCATCATTAAAGCTTACAATTATGGCAAAGCAGAGCAAGGACGACATAGACCATGCAATTGTCATATTGAAGAATGCAATTCACCATGTTTTGAAAAGCTAAGACCGTTTTTAAATCTCCGGTCGCCACCAATGACGACCTCCTTGTTAGTGCACGTGTTTCTGTCTGACATCAGCACACATGTCTTAGTTCCACATATCACTTAGATAGCTCATAATTCTTCTAGCTACTCCATTTTGCACCATTCGTAGTCTTCTGTACGTTGTGTAGTTCTCAATACACTACTAATAGCTAGAAGACAAATATTGGATTTTTTGCTTGTTACTTTTTTCTCAATAATCCCTATCATGTAGAAAAAGAAGGGTCTAGGTGG
>Ga0213868_10001843_pt1 | contig 20450 bp, 20 predicted proteins | sample PICome_9_FD_160087 | JGI IMG/M metagenome (GOLD analysis project Ga0213868, IMG submission 160087) | Coastal seawater microbial communities near Pivers Island, North Carolina, United States - PICO127 | ecosystem: Environmental > Aquatic > Marine > Coastal | place: USA: North Carolina...
AAATTCTCGTTTGAATCTAGTTATATAATGAATAGCATGGTCAACCCCAATTCCAACTGTAATTGCTGCAATTGTAATCGTCATCATATCAAGGGGTATACCTGCTATTCCCATACCTCCTAGAACGACACCCGCAGCTAAAAAGTTTGGTGTAATAGCAATAAGAGATATAGATATTGACCGGAATAAGATCATGAACATAGTCATTATTCCGAGAAATACGGTACCCATTGTCATGATCTGTGAATGAAATAAGCTTTGAAGCATATTATTATATAAAACCAATATGCCTGTGAAGTTAATCTGCTCTTCTGAAAAGCCAGCATCATTTATAGCATACGATCGAATTCTCTCTAAAAGCTCTTGCCTGTTGAGCTCCCCTTGAGTTTCGTTTACGCGCATAGTGATTCTTGCCTGATTATTTTTTTCATCTATGTAAGGATCTAGTAAGAGCTCTTTATTTTCTTGAGAGAGCATCAATGACATAAATGCGAGCTCAAGATCGTTAAGCTTATGGCCGGAAAGATCAGATGCGACATCTGTTACTGTAACTAATGAGTCAACCTTACCAATCTCTGGTAGTGATTCTAAGTAAAGGTGTATTTTGCGGATATCTTCTATACCGGCACTAGTTAACCAATAACTATCTTCAACAACATCTACCTGCGTCACTCCAATAATTTCGTTATCAGCGAAAGAATCAGTTGACTCTGTGAGCTCTTCATCCTCATACATTCCAGCAAATGGATCATAAGCTTCTTTGTTCTCGGAAACAGGAACATTCTCCTCATCCTCATACATTCCAGCAAATGGATCATAAGCTTCTTTATCTTTCGAAATATCCTCCTCACCGCTGTTTTCATATGCCCCACCAAATGGATCTCCATATGGATCATCAGCAGCTGAAGTACTTGAATCGCCACTCGTAGACATTATTTCATCAAAGCTCAAAGAGCCATCATCCACTGCTGGCGGAGCGTTTAAAATAATCTCTAGAGGTGTCGTTCCACCTAATTTTTCGTCAATTAATGCTAAGCCTTGATGTATTTCTGTATGGGACCGAAAATAGTCTATAAAACGATTTTCGACTTGCAGCTGCGATATTCCCCATGCACTAGCGATTCCCGCGATTAGAGCTAGGGATAACACTACTCCTCCAAATTTTTCAGTAAAATTTGAAAAACGAAGCGTGAAGCTAGCAGAATTATCCTCTGAGTCAGTATTTTTTGCTTTACCTAGTATCATCATTCCTGCTGGAATAATTATAAATGCAAGAAATAATGCTAAAATAATTCCCATTGTCATCATCCAACCAAAATCAATAACTGGTCGAATATCACTTACTACGAGGGAAACAAAAGCAACTACAGTAGTTAAAACTGTATAAACACAAGGTAGAATCATATGTCGAACAGTATCACGCACTAGATCAAGTTGACTCCTATGGGGACCATCCCTTAATAGTTCTCTGTAGCGAACAATTAAGTGGATTGTTAGTGCGAGCGTTATTATTAGTAACAACGATACAAAGTTTGAGGATATAACTGTTAGCCTCCAATCAATCCAACTTAGATACCCAAGAATTATCTCTACAGCTAAAACACATGTAATTAATGGAAGTAAAACCCAGCGGAGCTGCCTAAATATTACGGCTAAGGTTGAAATTATGAATAATAATATTCCAGCTCCAAAAATCTTTAGATCGCTTTTGATAAAATCAACCATATCAGCGGTGATCATACTGGGACCACCAAGGAAAACTTGCGCATCCCCTTTAAATTTCGACATTCTTTCGCGGATATCAGCAACTCTCTCGCGCTCTTCTGCAGCACGCAGAGTTCGGTAATCAAGAAACTTTTTGCTCACATTCTCTAATTCAATAGTTTCTTCAGACGTTAAACCATCTGCATCTCTTTTGATTCTTAAGGTATCTCGGGCATTGACAAGAGATAAATATTCATTATCTAGCTCCATTGTGGCAAGTATTGCTGTAGTTTGCCCATCTTTACTCAAAATGAGGTTTTTATAGATTGGACTCTCAAGAAATTCTTTACGAACCATATCTCTATCAATATTTGGTAAAGATAAAGTGCGTGGTGGATCTTTGAGCTGGGATACAGTAATTTTTGGACTATATAATAACGGTACATTCATCATAGATAGAACACTAGCTACACCATCTACTTTTTCCAATTCTTTATGCATTTTATCAAGAGTTTGAAGAGACTTATCATCAAATAGATCGCCTGTATAGGGGGTATAAGTCACCACAAGAAAGTCACTGCTTCCATATTTTTGAAGTGATTCACGATAATATGCAAGAGCTTTATCATTTTCTAAAGTTAGTGAATCTGCAGAAGCATCCAGCTTAAAATTAGGAAGACCAAACGCCATGGCAATAGCAATTAATATTACAGATGCAATTGCAGTAACTGGACGAAGTAAAATTGAATTCTCATAGATTTCTAACAACCTTTTAGACATCTGGTTATCCTTTTAATTTAATAAATAAGTTATACATTATGACAGAAACGGAGATTAGAGCGCCACTCTGATGTTTTATATATATTAATTTAGAATAAAATTCCCCGTTATTAAAAAAATAATAATTTTTTTCGTTTTAAAGTTACATCTTTGTTAGATATTAGCTCAAAATATTAAAGTTATATTTCTATAATTTATAAGATTCTTTAACTTTCTTCTTCACTGGGATTTTAGTTAATTTTTTGTATACAGGCACACCGTTTTTATAGGGCGGGTAGTCCTCCCCTTGTATAAGAGGAGAGAGGTAATCAATCCCTTCTTGCGTTACACCATATCCATCATCAGTAATATAATTCTTTGGCATCTTTTTTTCTTGATTTGCTATGTCAGTCAAATCTGCTTCTCCCAAACCCCAGGAGTAAAAACTATCTTCTTTCCGTTCAATAGTAACCATCACCGAGTTTTTCCCTGCAAGAGCATATTCAACTGCTGCACGACCGACAGCATAAGCTTGAGCAACATCTGTAGCAGATGCAATATGCCGTGCAGATCGTTGTAGATAGTCCGCAAGAGCCCAGTGGTATTTATAACCTAGAGAACTTTTAATCATATTTGCAAGTGTTGGAGCCAATCCCCCAAGTTGATGATGTCCAAATGCATCTTTATTTGTTGAACCTGAAATGAACTTACCATCTAAGTATTTTGTGCCCTCTGATGCAACCACTACACAATACCCTTCTTTTAGTACAGTCTTCTCTACTTTATCAAGAAAACTTTGACCTGAAAAAGGTACCTCAGGAAATAGGATGATATGAGGAGGATCTCCAGCTTTTTCTGCTGCAAGTGCACTTGCAGCAGCAATCCAACCAGCATGTCTGCCCATAACCTCAAGAATGAATACTTTAGTTGAAGTCTCACACATTGACGCTATATCTAAACTGGCTTCCTTTGTTGATACGGCAATATATTTAGCGACAGAACCAAAACCAGGACAATTATCAGTAAATGGCAAATCATTATCGACAGTTTTTGGTATATGTATGGCCTGAATTGGGAAACCCATCTGCTTTGATATTTGCGACACTTTAAGACAAGTATCAGCCGAATCACCCCCACCATTATAAAAAAAATATCCAATATTATGCGCCTTAAAAACTTTGATCAGTCTTTCATACTCAGCTTTGCTATCCTCAAAATTTTTGAGTTTATAGCGGCATGACCCGAAGGCTCCGGCCGGGGTGTGTAGTAAGCTAGCTATTGCTTCATCAGATTCTTTATTAGTATCAATTAACTCCTCTCGTAAAGCTCCTAGAATCCCATTACGACCAGCATAAACATTACCGATTTTATCTGTGTTTTCACGAGCAGCCTCTATAAGACCACAAGCAGTAGCATTAATTACCGCAGTTACTCCGCCCGACTGGGCATAAAATGCATTTTTCTTTTGTATGGTGCTATTGGACATAGTTTTTACTCGTTAGTAAGGCTTAAATTGGAAACTTGGTAATGATACTTTAAAGTCAGTATATGTTGCATGTTATATGAGGTTTATTTATAAATCTTATAATTTAATCTATATTCGGAGAGAATTTTTCTTCACCGAGACTTGCATGAAGTTAAAATTCAGTTATGTTGATCTATATACAATTGAATTATTGACAGGGCGGTTGCCATATAATGCATATACATATTTTAGGAATCTGTGGAACTTTTATGGGTTCCCTGGCGCAGCTCGCTAAAACGCTAGGCCATCAAGTTTCTGGAAGTGATACTGATATATATCCCCCAATGAGTGACCAACTCAAGCAGTCAAAAGTTAACCTGACCGAGGGATATAGTGATTTTTCACAATTTATCCCTACCCCGGATATCGTGGTTATAGGTAATGCTCTGTCTCGCGGTAACCCCGCAGTAGAGTATGTGCTGACGAATAATTTAAAATATACATCCGGCCCTCAGTGGCTACATGACCATGTGCTTCAAGACAAATGGACGCTAGCTGTTGCTGGCACTCATGGTAAAACTTCAACATCAAGTATGCTTGCATGGATTCTTGAGTACGCTGAAATGAAGCCTGGATTTCTAATTGGTGGAATACCAAATAATTTCAATGTATCGGCGCGGATAGGAGGATCTAAATTTTTTGTCGTTGAGGCAGATGAGTACGACACCGCTTTTTTTGATAAGCGCTCAAAATTTGTCCATTATAGCCCTCAGACTGTTATATTGAATAACCTAGAATTCGATCATGCGGATATCTTCAAAGATATTGCGGCTATTCAAGTCCAATTCCACAATTTGATAAGGACAGTTCCAAATACAGGCCTGCTTATCACTCCGTCAGATGATTTAAATTTAAGTGAAGTAATTGATCAAGGATGTTGGTCGAATCTCGAATATATTGGTAAAGGAAAGGACTGGGATTTAGAGTTTATAGATAAAAGTAGCTCAACATTTTCTATTCTTTATAAAGGACAAATTAAGGGATCTGTTTGTTGGACACAAACCGGTAACCATAATGCGAGAAATGGTTTAGCTGCTATTGCAGCTGCCAATCATATTGGAGTTCAGCCAGAACTAGCCTGTAAAGCACTATGCAGTTTTCTCGGAGTAAAGCGTCGTATGGAGAAGATATTCGAGGTAGATGGAATTACTATTTATGACGATTTTGCCCATCATCCTACAGCTATTAGCGCGACGCTTGAGGGTGTTCGATCCAAAGTGGGTACTGAAAAAATTGTTGCTATTATAGAACCTAGATCAAATACAATGAAAATTGGTACCCATAAAAATGAGACAATTGAAGCTATTAAGTTGGCAGATGAGGTTTTGTGGTATGAGCCAGAGGAAGTTAGTTGGTCCATGCAGGACACTTCTGATCAAAGCGCTACCAAAATCCATATTTTCGACGATATTGACCAACTTACTCTCCGAGCGTCAAAAAGTATAAGTGGATCAACTCATATCATTATAATGAGCAATGGTTCTTTTCAGGGGTTTCATATCAAACTAATTGATGAGATAAAAAAAAATTTAGTAATATAAGAGATTATTATTAGGGGAGTCATGATGTCTAAGTTCCAGCGTTCTATAACATTAGCGATGACAGGCGCTTCAGGTGCTCAATATGGATGGAGATTACTTGAGTGCCTAATTCAAAAAGGCCTTAAAGTACAGTTTTTAATTTCTGATGCAGCACGTATCGTGGTGGCATCAGAAACAGATTTAGATTTACCTGATGATTCAAAACTTGAAGAATTTTTGACTTTAAATTTTGATGCAGAACCAGGTCAAATTTTAGTGAGTACCTCTAGGGACTGGTTCTCGTCTGTAGCTTCAGGGTCTGCTGCACCTCAGTCTATGGTAATATGCCCAGCAAGCGGAGGTACTATATCTGCAATTGCTTCAGGAGCGAGCAATAACTTGATTGAAAGAGCAGCGGATGTAGCTATAAAAGAAAAATACCAGTTAGTTATTGTACCGAGAGAAACTCCATTATCAGAAATTCATTTAGAAAATATGCTGAAATTAGCTCGCTTGGGAGCTACGATTTTGCCCGCTACACCTGGTTTTTATCATAATCCAGAAACAATAAGCGATTTAATTGACTTTATCGTTGCGAGAGTCCTTGATCATTTGGATGTCAGTCAAGATATTGTTCCCCGATGGGGCGATGATACCGGAAATCTCAATCACTAAAACTGCCCGCCAATTTTTTCTTGAATCCATTTCGATATAGCTGATATTTCTTCCAAGCATACGCTGTGATCGATCAAGAAAGATTTATATTCGGGTTTTAATCCCAGGTCCGCCAGTTTTTTTAAACTACTTTTTGCTTGATCTTCTGAAACAACCGTATCATAAATGCCGTGAAAAAATTGTATTGGTAGACTCTGGTTAGCAGGTGTAATATTGATTGATTCGGTAGCAGCGAAATATGTAGACATAGCTAAAACACCAGATAGGCTTTTTGGGTAAGTCAACCCAGCTTGAAGTGCAACGGCTCCACCTTGTGAGAATCCAGCGATAATAATATTTTTACTATCAATACCTCTTTCTAGCTCCCTATCAATTAAAGAGTGAATTTTATTTGCAGAATTTATGAGTTGAGATTCGTTGATTTTTCTTACAGAGGTCACCTCTAAAATATCATACCAAGCCGGCATTAAAATTCCGCCATTTATGCTAACTGAAATTTTTGGCGCTTCAGGAAAAATAAATCTAATTTGGTGAACTGAAGGTAGCTTAAGCTTGGCAATAATAGGCTCAAAATCCGATCCATCTGCCCCTAATCCATGTAACCATATGACTGTTGAATTAGCCTTTTTTGAAGGTTCGACTTCAATTTTATCAAAAAAATTCATAATATAAGTTTATAGTATCTAATCTTCTAAAAAGTATAGTTAATTAAAAAGGTTAATACCTCAGCGTATTAATACTATTATGATACCAATTTTATATTCTTTTCGTCGCTGCCCGTTCGCAATTAGAGCAAGAATGGTTCTATTCTATTCAGGAATAAACGTTGAGATAAAAGAAGTTCTACTTAAAAATAAACCTCTCATGATGTTGAGTTTGTCCCCAAAAGGTACTGTACCCGTGTTAATTTCCCCTGACGGGACAGTATTGGATGAAAGCTACCAAATTATGCTGTGGGCAATAAACATAAGTGACCCTGACCACTGGTATCCTTCATGTATGTCCAAAGAGATAGATGATCTTGTTTATAAAAATGATCATGAGTTTAAATCAACTTTGGATAAATATAAGTATTCAGATAGGCATCCGGAAAATTCTAAAATATACTATAGGAGACAAGGTGAGTATTTTTTAATTTTTTTAGAAGAAAAATTAAAATCTAATAATTATTTACTAGGCGATGAGATCAGCTTAGCTGATGTAGCAATTTTTCCATTTATTAGACAGTTTGCTTTTGTCGATATTGATTGGTTTGAGTCCAGCCGATATTTAAAATTAAGGCAATGGCTTAATACCATCTTAAGTTCAAAAATTTTCAATATAGTAATGAAGAAAATTAAATGAAGACTTACATAATATTTTTTACGGAAAAAATTATGAAAAAGTATGTTCTTTAGCAGGAAATTCTTTCGACCTTACTTGCTCGCTGTATAACTTGAGCGCACTTTCAATATCTCCAGTTCCATTTAAAAAGTTTTTCGAAAAGCTAGGCATCCGAGGGGATAAACCTAAAATATCGTAAATAACTAAAACTTGTCCGTCAGTATCAACACCAGCACCAATCCCTATAACTGGTATTCGAACTTTTTGAGTTATTTTTTGAGCTAATTTTGCAGGCACACATTCAAGAACCAGTAAGTCAACCCCCGCCTTTTCTAAATTCAATGCATCTTCAAAAATTTGGCTTGCACTCTGTTTGGTTCGTCCTTGCACTTTATTTCCACTCATTTTATGTACTGACTGTGGCGTAAGACCTAGATGGCCACATACAGGAATCCCTCGCTCGCAAAGCATTCTAACTGTTGTGATTAACCAAGATCCTCCCTCAAGTTTAACCATATTAGCTCCAGCTCTCATGAGCATTGCAGAATTATTAAGTGCTTGATGTTCGTGAGAGAATGTCATGAATGGAAGGTCAGTGATTACAAACATGCTACCACTGCCACGACGAACAGCTTGAGTATGATAAATCATGTCATTTATTGTTGTTGGGATAGTGCTGTCGTGTCCTTGGATTACGTTGCCAAGTGAGTCCCCTACCAATATGACATCAATACCTGCATTATTGGCTAGCCTGGAAAATGAGGCATCATAAGCAGTTATTACGGGAAATTTTTCACCACTTTTCTTTTTTTCATTTAGGGTTTTTATGGTAATCATAACCATGCCTCAATCCTATTTATATCTATCAGTCTATTATAAGGAAGAGCGAGCATTATAGTAATGTCGGCCCGATACTACATTTAACATATAATCGAGAAGACCTTGATAATCTCGGTCGTTATTTGCAAGATCTATTTCTGTAGCATTCACTATTAACAATGGAGCATTATCATAATAATAAAAAAAATCTGTATAAGCTTCGTTTAATCGACGTAAATAATCACTATTAATTGATTGCTCATAGTGAATCGCTCTTTTTTGAACACGACTTAATAGTGTATCTGTTGGAGCTTGAAGATAAATCACTAAGTCGGGTTTAGGGGTATCAATAATCAGTTGTTTGTATACGGTTTGATAGAGTTTTAATTCCTCATTATCAAGTGTAGTTTGCGCAAACAACCGATCTTTTTCCATTAGAAAATCTGAAACTTGTACTTTTTGGAACATGTCACTTTGACGTATTTCTTGAATTTTACGTGCACGTTGAAACAAAAAATATAACTGAGTTGGAAGGGCACCTGTTTTTTGATCTTGATAAAATCTCTCTAAAAAAGGATTTTCTTCTGGCTGCTCCAAAAGAGTTTCACAACTGAAAGTATTAGCTAATCTTTTTGCTAGCGTTGTTTTTCCTACACCAATAGGACCTTCTACAGCAATGAACTGAGGAGACTTTCCTTTCTTCATAATTAATTTTTTATCATCAACCAATTTTTTCAACAATATCTCCTGGCAAGATCGGAACGATCTCCTTCAGCTGACTATTTTCCAATAGTGAGCTTAAAATGCTTCCATCTGGAAGAACTAAATTCGGCTCTATATCGGCAAGTGGAGTTAATACAAAATTCCTAATTTTCATTTCTGGGTGGGGTATCGTGAGTTTCTTTGTATTCATCATTTTAGATCCATATAACAAGATATCTAGATCAAGTGTTCGAGGCCCCCAATGCACATTTCTTATTCTACCATGCGCATCTTCTATCTCATGTAATTTTTTTAATAATTGATTTGGCGATAATCTAGTTGATATTTTGATTACACCATTAACATACCTTGATTGATTTTTAGGTCCCAAAGGATCACTTAAATACCAACTAGATACAGCCTTAACAGATATACTATTTGCTATTTTTAATTTATCGACAGCACGTTTAACCTGTTGATATGGATTATTTAAGTTACTACCAACTGAAATATAAGCGACTTCAGTCATAAGTTATTTTTTGTGAAGTTTCATTGATTTGCTCGTGGTAAACTCAATTGTTTTAACCATTTCTTCTCGAGTGGTACCCTTAGAATTTTGAAAAACTGTCCACCATAAACCAAGTCCAGGCTCAATTTCACCAGAATCCTCCCTTAATAATAAGAAATCATATCCTGCTCGAAATCGTTTATTTTCCATTAATTTGAGTGCTTGATTTCCAGCACGACGTGGAAGACGTGATTGAATTTGCCATATCTCTTTCATGGGCAAAGTAAATCTGCGAGGTATAGCTATTCTTTTACATTGCTTATGAATTACTTTTTCTGCATTGTCATTAAAGAAAAAGGAATTATTTTTTTTGGACTTATTTAGTTTTTTTTCACTTTCTTTTAAGCTTGGCCAGAGTAGTGCTGCAAAAAGAAAAGCTGGGGTAACCCTTTGTTTCTTTCGGATACGCTTGTCAGTATTTATTAGTGCTCGCTCGATAAATTTAAGATAATAAGTGGAGTCGCAGAGCAAAGCTTTTTCAGTATCTGGAAACAGGATTTCAAATACACCATATTCTCGCAATACATTAAAGCTTGCTAAGGCATAGCCATTCATGAATAACTTAAGAACTTCATCAAACAACCTTGCCGGAGGAATATCAGCTAGCAATAAACGTGATTTATCGATAGCTTTTGAAGATTGATCTTCAATTGAAAAACCAAGTTTAGCAGTGAATCTCAACGCCCTGAGCATTCTGACAGGATCTTCTCTGTATCTTTGAGAGGGGTCTCCAATCATTCGTATCAGTCGTTTGTCTATATCTTCTAAACCTTTTGTATAATCAGTTATCTCGTTTTCCATTGGGCAATAATAAAGCGCATTCATAGTGAAATCACGACGGACCGCATCATCTGCAATTGAACCAAAAATGTTATCACGAAGTAACATTCCTTTTGATGAAAGCTGAGATTTAGATAATTCATTTTTAATTTGAGTGTGTTGTGCGCGGAATGTTGTCACTTCAATTATTTCTGATCCGACACGCACGTGAACGATTTGAAATCTACGACCTATGATTTTAGAGCGACTGAAAAGCACTCTAACTTGCTCTGGTGTTGCATTCGTTGCCACATCAAAATCTTTGGGCTTCATGCCCATTAATAAGTCACGGACACAGCCACCAACTATGTATGATTCATAACCCCTTAACCGCAATTTCTTGACAACTTTTATAGCGCTAATACTAATTTTTTTTTGGTCAAAAGTACTGTTTGCTGGGCTGATTAGAACTGGCTCAACTAAAGCTTTTGAATTGTAAGATTTGAAAATTTTTGAAATACTTTTTAGCATTTTATTAATTATAAGCCCCTAAAAAATACTTTATATGAAAAATATGCTTAATAAAATTTTTTTACTTTAGCATATTGAGTTAAAAAAAACTCTTATGCTTCGAAAGAGTTAAATAACTGCTTTTTTTCTGCACAGATGATGTTATTTCTTTGCCAGTTGTTTATTGCCCACGTTAAAATTTGATCAGGGCTTTTATTTTTTAATAGAGAGGCAGGTACCTTAAAACCTAACCAATTTATTGCATTTATAAGATTTCTTTGAGCTGAACTATAATCCAGAGATACCGCTAAATTTTGCTTACTAAGCTTCACCCCGTTATCATCTATTACTATCGGGATATGACCATAAACTGGTGTCCTTAATCCTAGCAGCTTCTGTAGGTAAATTTGACCAGGTGTGACATCCAGCAAGTCACCCCCTCGAAAAATATGAGTTATTCGCTGGAAAGCATCGTCAACAACTACAGCGAGGTTGTAGGAAAATAATTTTTCTTTTCGGTAAAGCACCATATCACCAACATCTTTTTTTATTAGCTGGCTTTGGTTCCCTTGAAATAAGTCATTGAACTCCACTTTATTGTTGTCTTTTGCTTTTAATCTTAAAGAATACAAATTAGTAGAGTTTTCAGATCGACATGGATAGTTATGAGTAGTTAGGCCAGCCTGTAACTCCTTACGACTGCAGTAACATCGGAAAACTAAATCGTCACCTTCTAACTTCTTTATTGCAGATAGGTATGCGTTATTACGCTGACTTTGGAATAAAACTTCTTTATCCCAATGTAATCCATGCTCTTGGAGTTGTTGAAGTATTTTTTTAGTTGAGCCTTTGGATTCCCTTGGGGGATCTATATCATCAATTCTTACCAACCACAGACCATGGTTTGCTTTTGCATCAATATAGCTCACAAGAGCACTCACTAGAGATCCAAAATGGAGAGGACCTGTCGGAGATGGTGCGAATCTTCCAATATATTCAGAACTAGAGTTCTTCAGAAATCCCCTTCTCATAGTTAGAGTATAATATCGTAATGGAGACTATCAAGCATTCAACCCCCTGTCAGTTGTCTTTCCTTGATTTCATCCAGCGTTTTACAATCAACACATAAGTCTGCAGTTGGCCTAGCCTCTAATCTGCGAATACCTATTTCAACCCCACATTGGTCACAAAATCCATAATCTTTTCCTTCAATACGCTCAATAGTAGAATCAATTTTCTTAATGAGCTTTCTTTCCCTATCCCTGGTTCTCAGCTCTAAGCTAAACTCTTCTTCTTGAGTAGCTCTATCAGCTGGATCTGGGAAATTTGCAGCCTCATCTTTCATATGAGTAACCGTTCTATCTACCTCTTCCATTAACTCTTTTTTCCAAGTGTTAAGTATTACCTTAAAGTGAGCTTCTTGCGCACCACTCATATACTCTTCACCTTTCTTTTCCACATAAGGAGCGAGGCCATGAAGAGGATTAACTAATAATGTTTCTGCTTTATTTGGCATGAATTTAAACTCGATAAATTTTGAGGATACGGGTTATAGTGCTATAAAGTATTTTTTTCAAGTAAAATCTCACATTTCATCAAATTTATTGCAATTGATTACATTTACCTTCGCTAGTATATGCTTTACCTTTGCATTTGATTTACAGAATATTTTGAAAACTTTTAGGATGTATATGAATTTTTTTCCCCATTTCGAGAGAGCTTATATATTAAGACGCTATAAGAGATTTTTTGTTGATATAGAGCTATTAGACGGCACAACTCTGACAGTCCATTGCCCAAATACTGGCTCAATGACTAATTGTTGGGCTCAGGGTAACCAGTGTTGGTTTTCACGAACTGATAACCCAAACCGCAAGCTTCCTGGCACTCTTGAGCTTACAAAAACTACTGATGGATATTTATGCGGTATTAATACTCAGCATCCAAATAATTTAGTAGTAGAGGCTATCGAGAATGGTGTAATTAATGAGTTACAGGGTTATGAAAACATATCTAGGGAGGTGAAGTATGGAGCTGAAAAAAGTCGCATCGACATATTATTAACTGATGGTGAAAAAGAGTGTTATGTCGAAGTTAAAAATATGACCTTTAATTTGGGCAATGGTCATATAGTTTTTCCTGATGCAAAAACCACGAGGGGTGTGAAGCATTTATGTGAATTAACGAAGATGGTGCAACAAGGATCCCGTTCAATGCTTATATTTTGTGTTCAACATTCTGGAGCATGCACCACAGGTTTGGCTAAAAATATTGATCCTCTATATGTTGAAACTATGAGAAATGCTATTAATGCAGGAGTTGAAGTAGTTTCTTATAGTTGTAGTCTGTCTCCAGAAAAAATAATAATAGAAAAAAAATTACCATTTATTTTTTGATTAATATTTATCTATATTTTGTACTTAAGTTTTCTTCTATTTCTGACAGCTGTTTCTTAATATCGTCTAATTGTTCTTGTGTGCGGTTCAAAATTGATACCTGCGCATCGAATTCGTCTCGAGAAACCAAATCTAACTTATCGAAAGTAGTTTGTGCTGCTGAGCGCATTTTTTGTTGAATCTCTTTATTCAGAGATTCGGCTCCTGGAGCAATTATGCTGTTAAATTGGTTTACAAACTTTTCAAGTAATTCATTTTTTTTCATTTAATTTCCTCCAGCAAAGTTATACATCTAATACCACTTTAACTTAGCGTACAACTTGCATCTAATCTTTATCAACAATAAAAAATAATTTAACCAATTAAGCTAAATATTTGCAAATAAAATGAGAAGCTTAGAAATACCTGCTTGGTGCAATTTTATATTTAGAGGTAGTAAACCAGCACTACAATAGTGCGCATCTTTTGTATATCAACCATTATTTACAATAAAATCAATAGTTTAAAAAGTTGGCACGAAAAATGCATTATAACTATCGAGAGATTTTTTTAATTTAACTTTATCGGAGAAAAAAATATGCATACATTTAAAAAATTACTTTCAGTCGCGATGTTAGCCACAGCTATACCAATCACTACTCAGGCTTATGAAACATCTGGAAATATAACATTGGCTACTGACTATAAATTTCGTGGTATTTCACAAAACGCAACTTCGCCAGCAGTATCAGGTGGGTTTGATATAGCTTTTGATAATGGCTTCTACGCCGGAATTTGGGGTTCAAATGTTGATTTTGAACTAGCAGGAAGTGCAAACCCATCTATGGAGTTAGATTACTATGGTGGATTTGGTGGTAATTTTACAGAAGATCTTTCTTATGATGTAGGTGTACTCTACTACGACTATCCAACATCTTCAGAAACAACATTTAGTGCAGCAGGATATAACAAAGATAGAGACCTTGATTACGCAGAGGTATACGGTAGCCTTGGGTACAAGGATTTTACTATAGGGTTTGCTTATTCTGATGATTACTGGCAAGAAACAGGTGAGTTCAGCTATTATTATATTGACTATAGTTTCGGTCTTTTCACTCTTCCAGCCGATATTGCTTTAGACTTTCACGTAGGATTTAATGATTTTGAAAATTCAAGTGATGATTCCAATGTTAAAGATGCCAATGAAGCTTTTTTATCAGACGGCGAGGATAGTTATACCGACTTTTCGGTTACTCTTAGTAAATCTATTGCTGGATTAGATTTCGCCTTAAGTTTTGTTGACACAGATTTGGATGAGGATGAATGCTGGGGAACTGACTGGTGTGACAGCTCAGCAATCTTTTCAATCAGTAAAAGTATGTAACTGCAAAAGGATATTTTTGAGAAACCAAAAATATCCTTTTTTTTATAAAGGAGAAGAATAATGAAAATGATTACAGCAGTTATTAAGCCCTTCAAACTAGATGATGTACGCGAAGCATTATCAAATCTTGGTGTACAGGGAATTACAGTATCAGAAGTTAAGGGTTTTGGTCGCCAGAAAGGCCACACAGAACTTTATCGCGGCGCTGAATACGTTGTTGATTTTTTACCTAAAGTAAAAATTGAAGCAGCTATATCTGATGAAATGGTTGAAGAGGCGGTAGATGTAATAACTACCTCGGCAAATACAGGAAAAATAGGCGACGGAAAAATATTTATTACTAGTATTGAAGAGGCTGTGCGTATTCGTACTGGCGAAACTGGTGCGGAAGCACTCTAGAATAGGAGAGAAATAATGAGTCCTGAATTAATCGAAGTAAAATATGCACTAGATACCTTCTATTTTCTTATATGTGGTGTACTAGTGATGTGGATGGCTGCGGGCTTTACTATGCTCGAGTCTGGCTTGGTGCGTACTAAAAGTACCACCGAAATTTTAACAAAAAATGTAGCTTTATATTCTATTGCATGTGTTATGTATTTAGTGATGGGCTACGCAATAATGTATGGCGGCAGCACTGGAGGCTATCTTCCGGATATGTGGTTTGGGAATATTATTTCTAATTCTACAGCTGAAGAGGTTATAGCTAGCAATGGTGACACATACTATTCGGGTGCATCTGATTTTTTCTTCCAGGTAGTTTTTGTGGCAACCGCAATGTCTATAGTATCTGGTGCTGTAGCTGAGCGTATGAAATTATGGTCATTTTTATCGTTTGCGGTAGTTCTGACAGGATTTATCTACCCCATGCAAGGAATGTGGAAATGGGGTGGTGGATTTCTTGATGCTGCAGGCTTCCAAGATTTTGCAGGTTCAGGCGTCGTCCATCTTTGCGGTGCGACTGCAGCTATAGCAGGTGTGATTTTGCTTGGCGCAAGAAAAGGCAAATATACTGATGATGGAAAGGTGAATGCAATCCCTGGATCTAATTTACCCCTAGCTGCAATAGGTATGTTTATTTTATGGATGGGCTGGTTTGGTTTCAATGGAGGCTCCGAGCTTAAAGTATCAGATGTCGGTGAAGCAAATGCCGTAGCTGATATATTTGTAAATACTAACGCCGCCGCCGCCGCTGGTTTGTTAACAGCTCTTATTACTTCACAGTTTTTGTTTGGTAAGGCAGATTTAACAATGGCAATAAATGGAGCACTAGCTGGTCTTGTTGCAATTACAGCTGAGCCACTTGCTTGGACTGCAGGTTACGCATCAATTATCGGAGCTATCGGAGGAGTCCTTGTTGTTTTCTCAATACTTGCCATGGATAAAATTAAAATTGATGATCCAGTAGGTGCTATATCCGTCCATGGTGTCGTTGGTATCTGGGGCCTTTTAGCCGTATGTTTTTCCGGAAATGAGGATGCCACATTAATGGGCCAACTTACGGGTATCGTAGTAATTTTCGCTTGGACTTTTGTCACTAGTATGATTGCCTGGTTCATCATCAAGAGCGTCATAGGTATTCGAGTGACTGAACAGGCAGAAGCAGATGGTGTGGATGTAAGTGAATGTGGCTTAGCTGCATATCCTGAATTTACCAAGTAAATATATAAATTATTTTCACTTAAGCTTTAAGGGGGTCATACCCCCTTTTTTTTATTATTAATTTCATTATTTAAGTTATCCAGATAAATTTTTTGAGTTATTTGATTAATAATCTTATACTTATAGATAGAATATTGAATAGACTTTTCAGATTATCAGATGAACTATAGAGTGCTTATCTTGCAATAATTGCAACAAGCAAACAAGGATACCAGGATACTTATATGAAACTCATTACTGCAGTTATAAAGCCCTTTAAGTTAGATGACGTTCGTGGTGTACTAGCTGATATTGGTGTACAAGGTATAACAGTCTCGGAAGTGAAAGGCTTTGGCCGACAAAAAGGCCATACAGAATTATATAGGGGTGCAGAGTACGTTGTTGATTTCTTACCTAAGATAAAGTTGGAAATAGCTGTTGAAGAAAATCAAGTTGATTCCGTTATTGAATCCATTTCTAAGTCGGCACATACAGGAAAAATTGGTGATGGAAAGATCTTTGTCACCACACTTGAACAGGTTATTCGTATACGCACAGGTGAAACTGGTAGCGAGGCTATATAGTAAAAAGCTACCTAGTAGCTAATTATTTTTTTGAAGCACGTGGGTGAGCTTTATCATAAATTTTTGCAAGATGTTGGAAATCTAGGTGAGTATATATTTGAGTTGTTGAAATATTTTGATGACCAAGTAGCTCCTGCACTGCCCGTAAATCTCCACTTGATTCTAACATATGACTTGCAAAAGAATGTCTGAGCATATGCGGATGAATCTTCCCTTGCATGCCTTGCCTTATTGAGATTTTTTTTAAACGGTCTTGAATGCTTCTTGGCGAAAGTCTTTCCCCATATATATTTAAAAACATCGCTGGTGACTCGGTTGCAGTTTTTTTCTGTCTACATTGCAACCAGATTTTAAGTGCATCTACAGCTTGTCTCCCTACTGGAAGTGACCTAGTTTTATTACCTTTCCCTGTTACTCTAATGGAACATTCCTTTAAATCTAAGTCACTCAAGTTCAACCCTGATATCTCAGCAAGTCGTAAGCCTGACGAATATAATAATTCGATAATAGCGTGATCTCGATAATCAATCCAGTTTGTAGTTGTGAATGAAAGAAATTGATTTACTTGATCCACGTCTAATGTTTTAGGTAATTTTTTTGGCGATTTTGGTGCAGTTAAACTATTCGCAGGATTTTTATCGAGCCATTGATTTCTCATACCATAGTTAAAAAAAGCACGTAGCGAAGATAGCCATCTTTGTATGCTTTTTCCACCTAGCCCGCTTTTATGAAGAGATGATAAGCATGTTCTTATATCGTGAGTAGTTATATTCTCTAGTAGTAGCTCAGATTCTGCACACCAAATAGCCAACTTCTCTAGATCACGTTGGTAGCTAATAATAGTATGACTAGACAGCCGACGTTCTGTACGTAAATGTTCTTTGAATTCTTTTATTCTTTTGTTCATATCAGTATGCATAACTTGATAAATTTATAATCTAGGAAAAATTTTAGGGATCAACCCATTTAAAACTTTAGTGACATGACGAAAAAAAATTGTATCCAAAATACTATTATAATAATTTGGATTTGAGTTGCCGATTGCAAGGATGCCAAGGAGTGAATTATTAAAGAGTCTTGCTGCAGCAGCAGATTTTACTTTTCTTTTTTTATTCCCAAATAAAAAATCAAGCTCAGTTCGACTTGATATGCCTGAAAGCGGCTCTTCGTTTGTAAGTAACATGCCAACATTATCTTCTGCTTCTTTAATGGAAACAATTTTTGTATAGGCATTTGCTTCTATCTTGCAATTACCAAATAAAATGAGCTGGTGAAATTCAACTTGAAAATCTCTACTGAGGCTCTCAGATAGCCTAGAAACTAGTGATTCAAAGTCATTAGCCATTATTAGTGAAGCAACTAAACGAGTAGTTTTTTCGAACAACTTAACATTATCTTCTGCAGTGGTTCGAATATTTTTAATATGCTCTGTAAGCTCTAGATTTTTTTCTCTAAGTAACAAAATTTGACGCTCGACTAAAGAAATTGCTCCGCCACTAAAATGAGGTATAACTAAACTTTCGAGAGTATCTGGGTTTTTGTCAAAAAAATTTGGATTATTTAGGAGGTACTCTTTAATTTTTTCTTGAGTTACAAGTTGACCACTATTTTTTTTGTCAGTTACTTTGCTCATATATAAATTTGCCCATGAAATACTGTAACAGCCTTTCCAGTCATCATGACTGGATGATTGTTACCTGCCCATTCGATAAACAAGCTGCCACCTGTGAGATTTACTCTGACAGTAGTCTTTAAAAGGCCCTGAAGTTGCCCTGCGACAACTGCTGCACATGCACCTGAGCCACAAGCAAGAGTTTCACCACAGCCTCTTTCATAGACTCGCAAATTTATTTCGCTAGGATTAATTATTTGCATAAAACCAACATTTGCTTCTTTTGGAAACATTGAATTTTTACTGATCACTTCACCCATTAATTTCACCGAGGCAGAAGCTGTATCGTCTACAACCACTACTGCATGTGGATTTCCCATTGATATAGCACTCAATAGTATTTGTGATTCTTCGAAAGGCACCTTATAAAGAATTTCTTGTTTGTCAGCATCGAATGGTATTTTATTTGGCTCTAATTCTGGTGGACCCATATCAACCTGCACTAAACCATCATGCAAAAGTCTTATTTTGATTATTCCATTTTTGGTTTCGACAAGAATATTACTTTTTCCTGTTAATTTACGATTATGTACAAACTTAGCAAAACATCGAGCACCGTTACCACATTGCTCCACTTCTTGGCCGTTATTATTAAAGATACGATAACGAAAATCTACATCGGGTCGACTTGGACTTTCAACTATTAAAATTTGATCACAACCTATACCAAAATTCCTGTCGCCCAATTTTTTAGCTATTTTAGGAGTTATAGTAACGGACTGTGAGATACCATCTATTACTACAAAATCGTTGCCTAGGCCGTGCATTTTTGTAAATTTTATTAACATAGCTTACCCAGCTTTATAAAGATGTTTTAAGTACTATTTTTATTCATTGGGCAACAAAGACTCCCCACGAACTAAGTCTTGGACAGTTTCCCTTTTTCTAATTTCATACATATTTTTGCCATCAACCATGATTTCTGCAGCTTTACAGCGACTATTGTAATTTGAGCTCATAGAAAATCCATATGCTCCTGCTGATCTAACACACAGAAGATCACCTTGACGTATAGCTAATAATCTATCTTTTGCAATAAAATCTCCAGTCTCACAGATCGGACCTACTATATCCCAATTTTTTGGAAGACCTTTATTATCATTAACTGGTTCAACTGCCAACCAAGCCTGATAAAGTGCAGGTCTGATCATATCATTCATTGCAGCGTCAATGACTGCAAAATTTTTCTCCTCCCCGGGTTTTAGAAACTCTATTTTGGTAAGTAAAACTCCCGCATCTGCAACAATTGACCTACCTGGTTCTAATATTAGAGTAATATTTCTTTCTTCAAGGTTTGAGACTATTTCTTTTACATAGTCTCTAATTTGAGGTGGTTTTTCATCTTTATAGCAAACACCAAGTCCACCACCAATATCTAAATGCTCTATACGTATCCCATGCTCTTGCAGATTGTCCACCAATACCAAAACTCTTTTGAGAGCGTCTATAAAGGGGGCTGTCTCGATTAATTGCGAACCTATGTGACAGTCAACTCCGATAATTTTTAGAGACTTCAATTTTTTTGTACTTAAGTAGACATCAAGAGCTTTTTTGATATCAATACCAAATTTATTTTCTCGAAGTCCAGTAGAGATATATGGGTGAGTATTAGCATCGACATCTGGATTTACTCTCAAAGAAATAGGAGCTATTCTTTTGCAGGACTCGGCCACATCATTAAGAATTTTGAGTTCAGCTTCAGATTCAACATTGAAACAATGCACCCCTAGTTCTATAGCCCTTCGCATTTCAAGGGGTGTTTTCCCGACTCCTGAAAAAATAATTTTCTTAGGGTCACCACCTGCAAGTATAACCCGCTCTAATTCTCCACCTGAAACTATATCAAATCCAGCACCTAGCTTTGCCAGAATACCTAGAACTGCAATATTAGAATTAGCTTTAACAGAGTAGCAAATCTTATGTGGTTGAT
>Ga0213868_10001844_pt1 | contig 20443 bp, 20 predicted proteins | sample PICome_9_FD_160087 | JGI IMG/M metagenome (GOLD analysis project Ga0213868, IMG submission 160087) | Coastal seawater microbial communities near Pivers Island, North Carolina, United States - PICO127 | ecosystem: Environmental > Aquatic > Marine > Coastal | place: USA: North Carolina...
ACGCCTCAAAGATGGCGCTTGCGGCCTTGGTAGAACGCCTGAACCGCGCGGGCTTTACCCTGTTTGACACACAGTTTCTCACCGACCATCTGGCGTCATTGGGGGCGGTTGAAATCAGCCGCCGCACCTATCACAGGCGCCTGGATCAGGCAAAAACCCAAAGCGCAGACTTTACCGCAGCTGACATCCTGCCGCTTTACGAGGTGGTGCAGCGAATGACCCATACATCATAGCGGCGATGCTCAAGCGATGAGAGCGCCGGGGAAGACGCAATCATCCATCCCGAGAAAAGCGTCCCGGGTTTGCCTGTCTCGGAAATTTCCAGATTGGCAAAGGCGTTACCAGCAGGATTGCCCGCAGGATAACGGCATTCCTTCATCACGACCTGCAAAGCGCCTACCGTTTCGCCCTGCCCAACACGCATTTCTATGTCAAAGGCCTGGCCAGAGGTCTTGTCCAGGGCGCGCAGGATGCCCCCCGGCCCATTCACGACCTCCTGTGCTGCCACAGGTGCTGCCATCAGACCAAGTACAGATATAAGTTTCCACATCGACGGCACCCAGCTGCCCTTTGGCTTACTCAGGGGTCCAGGCCTCATAATCGGAGCGTTCCTTGGGCGATTTCTGACGGATGGAACCTGCAGGCGCATAGGCAAGCATGGTTCCGGTCAGGTTTTCGACATGGGGCTTTTCCCAGGACTTATGGACCAGCGGCTTTTCGGTCGGCGGCTCATTCCAGGTGCGGTGCAGCCAGCCATGCCAGTCCGGGCTGACCCGGCTTGCTTCCATGTCGCCGTTGTAGATGACCCAGCGTTTGCTGTCATCGGCATTGTGGTAATAGATATTGCCCTGATCGTCCTGGCCGACCTTGACGCCCTTGCGCCAGGTGAAAAACTGGGTGTTCAGGGTTTGCCCGTCCCACCATGTCAATGCCCGGAAAATTGTGTTCAGAATGCCCATGATGCTCTCCGCTCTCGCTTGGCCCGGTTATGCACCAAGCGGTGCGGCACGTCCAGCACCCATCCGACCTTGACAGGTGTTGCGGCAAAGACTCGACCCTTGGCCGAGGCCAAAACGCAGCCGCAAAGCGCTTGGCCTGCAAACCCCTGGCCAGTAGTGTTTCCAAAACGGAGACAACCGATGGCAGACACCCACGATTTCCCCCCATTTGTGGCAGAATGCCATGGGGTCAAACTTCCTGACAGCCCCTTGCTGAACCCCACGCGGATCGCCCGGATCAATGCGGCGCGCTATGAGGGGCAGGAAATCGCCGGCGCGCTGAATGTCGTGCAACCCGGCGACCGCGTGCTGGAACTGGGTGTGGGAACGGGTCTGGTCGGGGCGATCGTGGCCCATAATGCAAAACCTGAAAAGGTGATGTCCTTTGAGGCCAACCCCGCGCTGATTGAACATATTAACGCGCTCTATCGGTTCAACCACCTTGAAGACAGGATGGAGGTCAACAACGCCTTGCTGGTCAGCGACCCCAAGGCCCCCAAATCATTGGTGTTTCACGTCCGCAGTTCGTTTCTGGGATCTTCGCTGATTGATACCGATACCCGCGCCACCACCCCCATCGACGTGCCAACCCGGCAATACGCCCAAGTGCACCAGGACTTCAGACCGGATGTCCTGCTGATCGACATCGAAGGGGGGGAATTGGAGTTTCTGCGCCATGCCTCCCTCAAGGGTGTCCGGGCCATCGTGATTGAGTTCCACCCAGATGCCTATGGCAAGGAAGGAATGCGCGAATGCAAGTCCATCCTCGAAAAGGCAGGCTTTACCAAGGTGCCGGAACATTGCACCCGCCATGTCTGGACCTGCACCTTTACCCCGATGGTACAGGCCCCGGTCCCGGATCGCGGCTGGTCACGTCAGGTGAATGTGCTGAAAAATGCCTGTGTCGTGCCGCCCGCTGAAACCGGTTTTGTCCAGCAAGCCGGTGTGCTGGATGCCGCGGGCACCTATCAGGCCAGCGGCGCATTATGGCGCAATGGCAGGGCCCTGACCACCGCGCCACAGACCCCGCCGGACGATCTGCCACTGCGCAAGGGCACATGGCTCTGGGGGGGCGTATTGTGGATGCATTTCGGCCATTTCCTGGTCGAGAGCATGGCTCGCCTCTGGGCGCTTGACCATCTCGAACATGACATCGACGGCATTCTCTTTGTCCCCAAACGCCCCCGCAACAAGGATGAGGTGATTGATTTCCAGCGGCATCTGGTCGCGGCCATGGGCACACAGGCCCCCATCGTTTCTGTGACCGAACCCGAGCGGGTGGAGCGCCTGATCCTGCCCGGACAGGGTTTTGGGCTGGGTTCCATGATCACCGGCACGCCCGAATTCCGCGCGGCTGTCGCGGGCCGCTTTGCCAAGGAAATCCCCGCCCAAGGACCCGAAAAAATCTACATCAGCCGCAGCAGGCTGCCCTCAGGGCGCGGCACATTGATCGGCGAGACGGAACTGGAAGCGCATCTGCAAACCGAAGGCTATACGATCTACCACCCGGAAAAACACGACATTCACCACCAAATCGCAACCTATAAGGCCGCCAAAAGCATCATCGCCGCCGAAGGCTCCGCGCTGCATCTGGTCGGTATGGTCAGTGATGGCACAAGCGATGTGGCGATGATCGTGCGCCGCCCCTCAGGGGCCACGCGCAATATCGAAATCCACCTTGAGGCCTTTTCCGGCAGCGCCTGCACATCGGTCACGGCGCTGAAACGATCCTGGAAACCGCTTGGCAAAGCCAAGCCGCGCAACTGGATGGGCGAGCTGGACATGCCTGCCCTCCAGACAGCGCTTGCCGCAGCCGGGTTTGTCACATCCGGTGGCCCGCAATGGCCCCCGCTGGACGCAGCCACCGTTCAGGACCGGCTGGGCGATCGTTTCGAACAAGTCGCCTGAACAACCGCGCGCCTCAATCCGGCAACAGTGCCGTAACCTCGATCTCAATGCGGTATTTTGGATCAATCAAACCACATTCGATCATCGTCGCAGCTGGTGGGGTGGCCCCGAATGTCTTGGCCAGAACAGGCCAGCAGGGTTCAAACTCCGCCCGGTCCGGCAGCATATAGGTCACCCGCACCACATCCGCGAACCCCGCTCCCGCCTCACGCAGCGCCTGCCCGATGATGTCCAGCGCGCTCTCACATTGGCTGACCACATCATCCCCCTGCCCCACGGTGCCGGCCACATGGACAAAACCACCCGCGACAACCGCCCGGCAATAGCCAATCTTCGCCTCAAATGCACCGCCTGAATGTATCCGCCTGATCGACATGATCTAAATCCCTCTGCTGGTTTCGGAGCCGCCCTTGCTTGAGCCAGACAGCCCTGCGGACATGGCAGCGTCAAGCTGAATCGCCGAGGGGCCCCTTTGGGGTTTCGGCTATTCTGCTTGATGCTGTCAGGGCCGTGGGGCAGGCAGGAATCAATCAAGGGTGGTTCTGAAACCATATGCTGGTTTTGGAGAGCCCCGCAGCGCTCTGCCCTCAAAATGCACAAAGGGCGCGTCCAACGACACGCCCCATGTGTTACTCTCGTAGGGTGGGCATCCTGCCCACCGTGCGATCAGCCAGCGGTTGCAGATTCTTTCTCTGCTTCGCTGTGGATCATCAAAGGTGCGGCATCCGAATTGACCGCCTCTTCATTGACCACGACCTCAATGACCGAATCCAGACCAGGCAGCTCAAACATCGTGTCCAGCAAGATGTCCTCCAGGATGGAGCGCAAACCCCGGGCACCTGTCTTGCGCTCAATCGCCCGTTTGGCAATCGCAGACAGCGCGTCCTCGGTAAAGTTCAGCTGCGTATCTTCCAGCTCGAACAGGCGCTGGTACTGTTTGACCAATGCGTTCTTGGGCTGGGTCAGGATCGTCACCAGCGCATCTTCGTCCAGATCTTCCAATGTCGCCAGAACCGGCAAACGCCCAACGAATTCCGGGATCAAACCGAATTTCAGCAGGTCCTCCGGTTCCAGATCGGTAAAGATCTCGCCGACACCGCGCGCATCGACGTCACGTACATCGGCACCGAACCCCATGGCAGAGCCTTTGCCGCGCGCCGCGATGATCTTGTCCAGACCCGCAAAAGCGCCGCCGCAGATGAACAGGATGTTCGTTGTATCCACCTGCAGGAATTCCTGCTGCGGATGTTTGCGGCCCCCTTGGGGTGGCACGCTGGCAACGGTGCCTTCCATCAGCTTCAGCAAGGCCTGCTGCACGCCTTCGCCCGACACGTCACGGGTGATGGACGGGTTTTCGGATTTGCGCGTGATCTTGTCGACTTCGTCGATATAGACAATGCCGCGCTGCGCCCGTTCCACGTTGTATTCTGAGGATTGCAGAAGTTTGAGGATGATGTTTTCCACATCCTCGCCCACATAACCGGCCTCTGTCAGCGTTGTCGCATCCGCCATCGTGAACGGCACATCCAGAATGCGCGCCAGCGTCTGTGCCAGCAGCGTCTTGCCGCAGCCTGTGGGGCCGATCAGCAGGATATTGGATTTTGCCAGTTCGATGTCCCCGCCCTTCTGGGCGTGGTTCAGGCGCTTGTAGTGGTTGTGCACCGCGACCGAAAGCACACGTTTCGCCGTGGCCTGTCCGATCACGTAATCGTCCAGAACAGCGCAGATGTCCTTTGGCGTGGGCACGCCATCGGTTGCCTTCAGGCCGGATGCCTTTGTCTCTTCGCGGATGATGTCCATGCAAAGCTCGACGCATTCATCGCAGATGAATACGGTCGGTCCCGCTATCAGTTTGCGCACCTCATGCTGGCTTTTGCCGCAGAAGCTGCAATATAGGGTGTTTTTGCTATCACCGCCGGAATTAGTCGCCATGTCAGCCCTTTCAGGTCTGTCGTGAATTTTGCACCGAAATCACTGCTAAGGTGCGGTCCATGCTCTAACCCTATGGCAGAGCCACAGGCGCTACAATCGCAAAATCGCAGCGCCTGAGGTCTTGGTTACTTGTCGCCTTTGCCTTTGGCTGGCTTGTCCGCATCATCGGACTTGCCACGGCTTTCGACGATCTCGTCAATCAGGCCCCAGGATTTGGCTTCTTCGGGTGACATGAAGTTATCCCGCTCCAGCGCATCCTCTACTTTTTTCAGGGTTTGACCTGTGTGTTTGACGTAGATTTCATTCAACCGTGTTTTCAGCTTCTGGGTCTCTTGGGCGTGAATCATGATGTCCGTCGCCTGACCCTGATAGCCGCCCGAGGGCTGGTGGACCATGACCCGCGAATTGGGCAGCGAAAAGCGCATGCCTTTTTCGCCGGCCTGCAACAACAGCGACCCCATGGATGCCGCCTGTCCGATCACCAGGGTCGATACCTTGGGGCGGATGTATTGCATCGTGTCATAGATCGACAGACCAGAGGTCACAACGCCGCCGGGGCTGTTGATATACATGGAAATTTCCTTGGAGGGGTTTTCCGCCTCAAGGTGCAGCAACTGGGCTACGATCAGCGATGACATACCGTCATGTACCGGGCCCGACAGAAAGATGATCCGCTCTTTCAGCAGGCGGGAAAAGATGTCGTAGGCACGCTCGCCCCGGCTGGTTTGCTCAACCACCATGGGGACGAGGGTGTTCATATAGGTATCATAAGGATCGTTCATGTTGCTTGCCTGTGATTTCGTTTGCCGGACCATACCCGCAAAACCGTTAGCATCAGATTAGTCGCGGGCTTTGGGAGCTTCAAGGGGGGCTGGGGTGTTGCCGCAACGCCGCTGCACCCTAATTGCCTGTCATGACCCAAGCATTGAACCATTTCCCGCCCTCAGCCGCTGACGCGCACAGACGTCTGCAAGCCTTTGTTCCAAAGGCGGGCCGCACCTATGCGGGGCGGCGAAACTTTGACTTTGGCCCCGGTGCGCATGATTGTGTTTCCACCTTGTCGCCCTATTTGCGCCTGAGGCTTCTGGATGAAGTTTCCGTGACCCGGGCCGTTCTGGCACAACATTCAGCGGCACAGGCAGATAAATTCCTGTCAGAGGTGTTCTGGCGCACCTATTGGAAAGGCTGGATGGAACAGCGGCCCGGTGTTTGGCTGCAATACCTCAATGATCTCAACCGCTTGAAAGACGATGTTCAGACCCAATCGGGCCTGCGCGCCCGCTGGGAACAAGCCTGCCTGGGCAAGACAGGCATCACCGCTTTTGACGCCTGGGCCAAGGAGTTGGTCGAGACCGGCTATATGCACAATCATGCGCGGATGTGGTTTGCCTCCATCTGGCTCTTTACGCTTGAGCTGCCATGGCAGTTGGGGGCGGATTTCTTCTTGCGGCATCTGCTGGATGGCGACGCGGCGGTCAATACGCTGAGCTGGCGCTGGGTTGCGGGCATCCAGACCAAGGGTAAAACCTATCTGGCGCGGCCTGACAATATCGCCAAATTCACCAACGGACGGTTCAAGGACCTGCGCGGGCTGGCCACTTACGCGCCCGCATTGGACGCACCAGAGCCGCCCGCCCCGGTGGATTTGCCAAAATGCGGGCCAAAGCCGCTTGGTGCGCGATATGGGCTGCTGATCCATGGCGAAGATGTGGACACGGGGCCGCTGTTGGCTGAGGCACCCGCCCCGCAGGCCGCAGCCTATGCCGATGCGACAGCGGGTCACAGTCCGTGGCAGATGGCCCCGCATGTCGGTGCCTTTCGCATGGCGGCAGCACAGGACAGGCTGGCGACCTTGCCAAACTCGCCTTCTACGACGCCCGCGCTTGAGAGCGCGCAGGCCATCGCGCAGTGGGCCGCACGCCATGATCTGGATCAGGTCATTGCCCCCTATGCGCCGGTGGGCCCGATGGCCGATATGCTGCGCAGCTACCAGACCCTGCCCGATGCACCGCCGCTGTATTTGATCCGCCGTCCGCTTGATACTGCCGCCTGGCCGCTGGCGCGCAAAGGGTTCTTTCCCTTTCGCAAGAACATCCCCGACCTGATCGCACGTTTTGTGCATGACGATGCGCAGGCGCAGTCTTGGGATCAGCTGGCTCTCGACTTCGAAGCGTGAATTCTGGGGCGCGCAAAGCTATCGTTTGCCCCTTCCCAGTCCCATGTCAAATTTGAACTTTGACGGCTGAACAGTCACAAAAGCATTACAGACTCAGTGCAGACAGGTCGCATCACAGTTTGCCCAAAGGACATGACATGACCCGCAAAGACATTATCAACGACCCGGAATTCGGCAACAAGGCCGAAGCCTATGAGGCCTTTGACGACATTCCGACAAACCCCAACCTGGGCCGGACCATCGGTGATGTGATCAACGCCCGCTACGGCCGCCGCGAGATGCTGCGCGGCATGTTGGGCGTATCTGCGACAACCGCGCTCTTTGGCACGTCGGCACTGATTGCGCCGGCCACCGCCCGCGCGGCATCGCCCACCGCCAGCCGCTATACTTTTGACGAGTTGGCGGCAGGCAACGATCAGACGCATCACGTGGCCCAAGGCTATGATGCCGAAATCCTGTTGCGCTGGGGCGATCCGATCATGGCGGATGCGCCTGAATTTGACGTGATGAACCAGACGGCCGCCGCCCAGCTCAAGCAGTTTGGCTATAACAACGACTACGTAGGCTTTGTGCCGCTGAATGCCGATGGCACGCGCGGCCTGCTATGCGTGAACCACGAATACACCAACGAAGAGGTGATGTTCCCCGGTCTGGGCCGTCAGGACCGCGATGCCTTTCGCGGCATGACCCCGGAATTGATCGACATCGAAATGGCCGCACATGGCGGATCGGTGGTCGAGATCGCCCAAGACAGCAGCGGCAAATGGTCCGTCGTACGTGACGGGTCCATGAACCGCCGGATCACCCCGCTGGACACCGCCATGACGCTGAGCGGGCCTGCCGCAGGCCATGCGCGCCTGAAAACCAACGACGACCCTGCTGGCGTGAATGTGATCGGTACGATCAACAACTGTGCTGGCGGTCTGACCCCTTGGGGCACCTGGCTGATGGCCGAGGAAAACTTTCACGGCTATTTCTGGACCGATACGCTGGACGCCGAAGGCAAGCCTGACCTGACCGCCCAGCCAGAGGCCAAACAGATGAAACGCTATGGCGTGCCGGGCATGTGGTACGCGTGGGGCACGCGGTATGACCGCTACAACATCGACAAGGAACCCAACATGCCCAACAAGTTCGGTTGGGTTGTCGAAGTGGACCCGATGGACCCCGCCTCAACCCCGGTCAAGCGCACCGCATTGGGCCGGTTCCGCCACGAGGGGGCCGAGACGACCGTCAGCAGCGATGGCAGGCTGGTGGTCTATATGGGCGACGACAACCGCTTTGACTATCAGTACAAATATGTCTCAACCGGGACCGTGTCAGAGGATAAGTCCGCCAATGGCTCCTTGCTGGATGAAGGCACGCTTTATGTCGCGCGTTTTGATGCGGATGGCACCATCGCCTGGCTGCCCCTGGTGCATGGCGAGGGCCCGCTGACGGCTGCCAACGGGTTCCACGATCAAGGCGACGTGTTGATCGACACCCGCCTGGCTGCGGACCTGTTGGGGGCCACGCCCATGGACCGGCCCGAGGATGCGCAGCCGCGCGGCGATGGGACGGCCTATGTCATGCTGACCAACAACACCCGCCGCAAAGCGGATGATGTGAACGCCGCCAACCCCCGCGCCGACAGCAGCTTTGGTCATATCATCGAGATCAAGGAAGACGGCGGCAACCACGCAGCCGTGTCGGGCACATGGTCAATCCTGGTGAAATGCGGCGATCCGGCCATCGCCGAGGTCGGCGCGCAATGGAACCCCGAGACCTCTGCAGACGGTTGGTTCGGCTCTCCCGATAATTGCGCCATTGATGCCGATGGGCGGCTTTGGGTCTCTACCGATCAGGGCTCCAACTGGGGCAAGACCGGCAAGTCGGACGGGCTTTATGCTGTTGAGACCGAAGGGGATGGGCGCGGGACATCGAAATTGTTCTTCCGCTGCCCCGTGGGCGGCGAGATGTGCGGGCCCTATTTCACCGGTGACGGCGAAACCCTGTTCCTGGCGGTCCAACACCCCGGCACGGACGGGACCAAGGACCTCAAGGGGTTTGAGCGCAACTCAACCTTCGAGGATCCCGCGACGCGCTGGCCTGACTTTGATGCCGCGTTGCCGCCCCGCCCGTCCATCGTGGTGGTCACCAAGCAGGGCGGCGGCAAGATCGCCGTCTGACAACGGCCCCTGCCCCCGATCCTGCGTTCCGGGCTCTGCGGTTATTGCCGCAGAGCCCTCTTTGCGTCTTTACCGGCCAAGGCAATCGGCCATCGCCCGCGCCAGCGCATCCAGCGTGGCCAGATAGTGACCAGGTCCCATTGGCACATCACTGCCCAAGGGGTCCAGAATGGCCGCCTCGACGTTCAGCCCTTCGGTCACGGTGGTGATCAGTTTGTGGTTGAACTGCGGCTCGGCAAAGGCACAGCGCAGATTTGATTGCGACAGGGTTTCTTTCAATGCCTGGATGCGTGATGCACCGGGCGCTGCGGCCTCTCCGGTCTGGATCGCGGCGGTGGCGTGCAGGTCGAACCGCCGCTCAAAATATTGAAACGCATCGTGAAAAACGATGAATTGGACGTCATGTACGGGGTCAAGACGGGCCTGCCATTCGGTCTGGAACGCTGCAGTCTCCGCCGCCAGGGCCGCGGCATTCGCGCGGTAGCCTGCCGCGTTTTCGGGATCCATCGCGGACAGTTGTTCTGCAATGGCGCTGGCCCAGATGGCCCCCACCGCAGGATCAAGCCAGGCATGCGGATCTGGTTTATGCTCGTCCTCCGCGTGACCATCTGCATGGCCGTGGTCGTGGTCGTGCCCATGGTCATGATCATGCGCATCCGCGTCAAAGGCCACATCTTCGCGCAGCTCCAGCAGCGGAACACCCTCTGCCTCCAGCAGCGCCAGCCGCGCGGCACTGCCCGCCAATGTGTCCAGCGGCTCTTGCAGCCAAGGGGTCAGGGCCGGTCCGACCCAAACCACCAGATCAGCACCGCTTAGCGCGCGGGCCTCTGACGGGCGCATGGCATAGCTGTGCGGGGAGGCGGTCGGCGGAATGATCAGCGCGGGTTCCCCCATGCCCTGCATCACAGATGCAACGATAGAATGTACCGGCACGATGTCCACGGCAACCTTTGGCACCTCGGCCTGCAAGGGAGGGGCAATCAGGAGAAAAAGGCAAAGCAGTCGTTTCATGGGGATCCCTCATGTTATAGTATAACGCTTGCTAGATGGTATATTATAACATATCAAGCAGAAAAACGGAGGACCCTCCAGATGAGCACCATTGGCTTTGAGCCGCATGACCACAGGCATTGCGTCGCAGATACGCTTGCCAAGGCGGAGGCCCATTGCGCAGACACCGGCCTGCGTCTGACCCCGGTGCGCCACCGTGCCCTTGAGATATTGCTGGCGCGGCATCGCGCTGTGGGGGCCTATGATCTGCTGGCAGGGCTGGCGGCTGAGGGTCTGGGCGCGCAGCCGCCCGTTGCCTACCGGGCCCTCGACTTTCTGGTCAAAGCCGGTTTTGCCCATAAGATCGAGGCGCTGAATGCCTATATCGCCTGCGCCCACCTGGGCAATTGCCAGACGCCCGCCTTCCTGATCTGCCGCAGCTGTAAATCCGTCGCCGAGGCCGATACCGCCCCCGCCCAAGGGCGTCTGGGCGAGGCGGCCGAGGCGGCCGGCTTTGTGATAGAGCGCACCGTGGTCGAGGCCGAAGGCATCTGCCCGCAGTGTCAGGATCAAGCCGCATGAGCCTGATCGAGGCCCGCCGCCTGACCCTTGGCTACGGCGGATCAGCAGTCTTGCGCGACGTCAGCTTTGCGATTGAGCGGGGCGAAATCGTCACCATTGTCGGGCCCAACGGGTCGGGCAAATCCAGCCTTCTGCGGGCCTTGATCGGCGCTTTGCCGCCCGCATCCGGCAAGGTAACGCGGTCAAAGGGCCTCAGGATCGGCTATGTGCCGCAAAAGCTGTTGATCGACGCGACCCTGCCCCTGACGGCAGAACGGTTTTTGAACCTGCCCCGCCGGCAGACCCGGGCAGATGTGTCGGCAGCCCTGTCGCGAGCCGGTGTATCGGACCTGGCCAAGGCGCAGATGGCATCCCTGTCGGGGGGGCAATTTCAACGCGTCCTGCTGGCCCGCGCATTGCTGAGCAAACCCGACATCCTTATTCTGGACGAGGCCACACAGGGGCTTGATCAACCCGGTGCCGCCGCCTTTTACCGCCAGATCGAAGAGGTCCGCCAAGAGATGGGGCTGGCGGTGCTGATGGTCAGCCATGACCTGCATGTGGTGATGGCGGCCTCTGACCGGGTCTTGTGTCTGAACGGCCATATCTGCTGCGAAGGATCGCCCGAAGTGGTGGCCGATGCGCCAGAGTACCGGGCGCTCTTTGGGACGGGGACCCAAGGGACACTGGCCCTTTACCGACATGATCATGACCATGCGCATGACCATTCCCACGACCATTCACATGATCACGGACATAGGCACTGATGTTGGATGACTTTCTGGTAAGGGCCGCGCTTGCGGGTTTGGGTGTGGTTCTGGCCGCGGCACCGCTGGGATGTTTTGTGGTCTGGCGACGCATGGCCTATTTTGGCGATGCCACCAGCCATGCGGCATTGTTGGGCGTGGCGCTGGCGCTGGCCACGGATTTGCCGGTGCTGGGGGGCGTTCTGGTGGTGGCGCTGGCCATGGCGGTGATGTTCAGCAGCCTGTCGGAACGGCATGTGAGCAGCGATGCCCTGTTGGGGGTACTGGCCCATGCGGGACTGGCCATTGGTCTGGTCGCGGTATCGCTGGTGCCCGGTCAGAGGGTTGACCTGTCGGCCTATCTGTTTGGCGATATCCTGGCGGTCTCACGCCTGGATTTGCTGGTGATCTGGGGCGGTGCCGCGCTGGTCGGTCTGCTGTTGCTGCTGCGCTGGCAGGCCTTGCTGACCTCTACGCTGAGCGCTGATCTGGCGACGGCATCGGGGGGCAATCCGCGCCGCGAACAACTGATCCTGACGCTGGCGCTGGCGCTGACGGTCGCTGTGGCAATCAAGGTTGTGGGGGCTTTGCTGATTGCGGCCATGCTGATCATCCCGGCTGCCGCCGCCCGCCCATTTGCCCGCACCCCCGAAACCATGGCGATCTGCGCCTTGCTGATGGGGGCCATTGCCGTGGCGGCAGGGCTTGGCGGCTCTTTTGCCTATGACACGCCGACAGGGCCCAGCATTGTGGCCGCAGCGGCCGTTTTGTTTGCGCTATCGACCGGGCTGGCCCCCGTCTTGCGCAGGAAATAGCCGGGGCTGCGCGAAGTTTGTGCAGAATGGCATGGATTTTGTCCAAGATAATCGTTACACTGGTTAACAATATGTTTTGACATGCCTCGCCAGAAAGATCCGATCATGACTGAAATACCCAAAGGCGGCTATGCTGGACGTCAGCCGCAGAACCATCCCGTCGCATTGCATCCGCCCTATCGCACCTCGGTCAAGCGCAGCCCGCAGGCCGCGCCGATTTCATTTCCCACAACCCTGAGCGAGGAAACCGCGCCGGTCTTTGGCCATAGCATGCTGGGGGCGTTGGACGGTGATCTGCTGCATAACTTTGGCCCGCAGGATCAATCGGCCATCGGGCCGCGCATCATCGTGCACGGGCGTGTCCAGGATCAGTTTGGTCGCCCCGTCGCGGGGGCCCTGATCGAGGTCTGGCAGGCCAATGCGGGGGGGCGCTACCGTCACAAGAAAGAGGGCTATATTGCCCCGCTGGACCCCAATTTTGGCGGCTGCGGGCGGGTCATCACGGGTGCGGATGGCAGCTATGAGTTTCGCACGGTGCTGCCGGGTCCCTATCCCTGGCCCAATGGTCCCAATGACTGGCGCCCGGCCCATATCCATTTCAGCATCTTTGGCGCAGGCTTTGCCCAGCGTCTGATCACCCAGATGTATTTTGAGGGCGATCCGCTGATCTGGCGCTGTCCGATCGTGGGAACCATTGCTGACACATCAGCGGTTGAGCGGCTGATTGCACCCCTGGACATGGAGCGGACGGTGCCGATGGATGCCCGCGCCTACCGCTTTGACATCACCCTGCGCGGACGCCGCCAGACCATGTTTGAAAACCGGATGGAGGGGCTGTGATGACAGATCGCCCAGAATCAGCCAGCCAGACGGCAGGCCCATACGTGCACATCGGCTGCACACCGAATTTTGCCGGTATCGAAGGGGTTTACCCCGAGGACCTTGGCGCAAGAATGATCACCGGAGAGGTCACTGGCAGGCGCATCACCCTGGTCGGTCAGGTCCTTGACGGCACCGGCACCCCCCTGCGCGATGCGATGGTAGAAGCCTGGCAGGCCGATGCTGCGGGCCGCTATGCCGGACAGGAAGGTCATGATGCCCATTTCACCGGCTTTGGCCGCTGCCCCACCAGCGAGACAGACGGATCGTTCCGGTTCGAGACGGTGATGCCCGGTGCCGTGGCTTGGCCCAAGGGGGGGCTGCAGGCCCCGCATGTCACCCTTTGGATCGTGGCGCGGGGCATCAACCTGGGCCTGCACACGCGGGCCTATTTCGCGGATGCACCAGAGAACGACAGCGATCCCGTGCTGGGCCGGATCGAACACAAGGTGCGGATCAAGACGCTGATGGCACAGCCAGAGGGGGATGACGTCTACCGGTTCAACATCCACCTGCAAGGCCCGGAAGAGACGATCTTTTTCGACTGCTGAACAGGCATGCAGCATGAATGTGCCGGACCCGCCCGGGTCCGGCACTTTTGCGTTCAGGTCACGCGGCTGCGGACCTTATAGGCATCATTGTCCCACAATGCGTTGCTCATCACGTCCTTGATGATCGCGACCGCAGCACTGACATCAGCGCTGTCGACGTAAAGCGGCGTAAAGCCAAAGCGCATGATATCGGGCGCGCGGAAATCACCGATCACACCGCGATCAATCACCGCCTGCATCGCCGCATAGCCCTGTTCAAAGCGGAACGACACCTGCGAGCCGCGCAGGCTTGCGTCACGCGGACTGGCCAGGGTCAGCTCGGGCACATCGCGCTCCACCTCGGCGATGAACTGTTCTTGCAGCGCGATGGAGGCTGTGCGCAGATCCGCCATTTCCACCCCTTCCCAGACCTTCATCGCCTCTTGGAGGGCGGCCAGTTGCAGCACCGGCGGCGTGCCGCAGCGCATGCGTTCGACACCTTTGGCAGGCGTATAATTCAGGTCGAAATCAAACGGGTTTGCATGGCCCAGCCAACCGCTAAGCGCGGGTTCCGCGCTATCTGCCAGATCGGGGCGCACATAGATGAACGCAGGCGCGCCCGGCCCGCCGTTGAGGTATTTATAGGTACAGCCGACCGCGAATTCGCAGTTGGACCCGGCCAGATCGACGGGAATAGCGCCTGCGGAATGGGCCAGATCCCAGACCATCACCGCACCTGCGGCATGGGCAAGCTTGGTGATTGCCTTCATGTCATGCATGCGGCCCGTGCGGTAATCGACCTCTGTCAGCATCACCACGGCGATGTCATCACCAATGGCCCCCGCCACTTCTTCGGGGGCAACGGTGCGCAATTCATAGCCCTGTTCCAGCAAGCCCACCAAACCTTCGGCCATGTAGAGGTCGCTGGGGAAATTACCGGTATCAGACAGGATCACCCGGCGCTCGGGGCGCATTTTCACCCCTGCCGCCAGCGCCTGATAGACTTTGATCGACAGGGTATCGCCCATCACCACTGACCCTTTGGGCGCGCCAATCAGACGGCCCACAGAATCGCCGATGTCCATGGGCATCGCCATCCAGCCTGCCTTGTTCCAGCCGCCGATCAGCATCTGGGCCCATTCTTCGTTCATCACCTGGGCGACGCGGGCAGGCACGGATTTGGGCATCGGTCCCAATGAATTGCCATCCAGATAGATGACACCCTCCGGCAGGATAAACGCTTCTTTATTCAGTACATTCGACACTTACAGTGCTCCTCTGACATGCCACAGCTCGGGGAAAAGCTCCACTTCCAGCATCTTGCGCAGATAGGCAACACCGCTGGTGCCGCCAGTGCCGCGCTTGAAGCCGATGATGCGCTCAACGGTGGTGACATGGTTGAACCGCCAGCGGCGGAAATAATCCTCAAGATCGACCAGCTTTTCGGCCAATTCATATAGTTCCCAATGGGGTGCGGGGTCTTCATAGACCTTTTGCCACAGATCCTGAACCGCCCTGTCCGCCTGCCAGTCGGTGGTGCCGGGCGGCCCCGCAAGCGGCTCTGCCCCCAGACGCTGGCACAGAATGTCGATTGCCACCTGGTAAAGGCTGGGCTGGGCCAATTCCGCGCTCAACGCCTCAAAGGCCAATGGCTTGTGTGCGTGCAGTTTCATCAAGGCCCCGATGCGGTTGCCCAGCAGATATTCCACCAAACGGTATTGATGCGACTGAAAGCCGGATGAATTGCCCAAGGAAGGGCGGAAGGCGGTGTATTCGCTGGGCGTCATGGTGCGCAACACGTCCCAGGCCGAATTGAGCTGTTCAAAGATACGCGCCACCCGGCTGAGCATCTTGAAGGCCGGCTGCAGCAGTCCTGACAGCATGACCTTGCGGGCTTCTTGCAGTTCGTGGATGGCCAGCCGCATCCACAACTCAGAGGTCTGGTGCTGCACGATAAAAAGCATCTCGTCATGGGCCTCTGACAGCGGATGCTGGGCACTCAGGATCGCGTCCAGGCCCAGGTAATCACCATAGGACATGTCCTTGGCGAAATCCATTTTCGCCCCTTTGGAGGCGTCGTCAAAGTGGGTCATTTCTGATCTCTCAGGGCAAAGCGCTGGATCTTGCCAGTCGCTGTTTTCGGCAGCGTTTCGATAAAACGGATGTCGCGGGGGTATTTATAGGGGGCGATGGTGGCCTTCACATGGTCTTGCAGGGCCTTGACCAGATCCGCATCGCCCCTGAACCCCTCGCTCAGCACGATATGGGCCTGCACGATTGACCCGCGCGCAGCATCCGGCGCGGCAACCACACCGCATTCACTGACCGCAGGATGGCTAAGCAATGCAGCCTCCACCTCTGGTCCCGCGATATTGTAGCCGGCGCTGATGATCATATCGTCATTGCGCGCGGCAAAATGCAGATAGCCCTCCGCATCCATGGAAAAGCTGTCGCCGGTGATGTTCCAGCCGTCCTGAACATAAACCGCCTGTCGCGCATCAGCCAGATAGCGACACCCCGTCGGGCCCCGCACCGCCAGCCGCCCAACCTCGCCGCGCGGCACTTCGCGGCCATCCTCGCCAATCACCTTGGCCTCATAGCCGGTCACGGGCTTGCCGGTACAGGCGGCCTTGTGATCGTCAAAACTGTTGGAGATGAAGATATGCAACATCTCGGTGGCCCCAATGCCATCCAGCATCGGCTTGCCGGTCTTTTCCTGCCAGTCATGATAGACTGGCGCGGGCAGGGTTTCTCCGGCGCTGACAGCGGCCCGTAGCGATGACAGATCCGCGCCCTTCTCCATCGCCTGCAGCATCGCGCGATAGGCCGTAGGCGCGGTAAAACAAACCGTCGCTTTGAATTTCTCAATGATTTCAATCATGTTTGGCGGGCTTGCCGCCTCAAGCAGCGTCGCGGCGGCCCCGAACCTCAGCGGGAAAATGGCCAGCCCCCCCAACCCAAAGGTAAAGGCCAGGGGCGGCGAGCCCACAAAGACATCCTGGGGCGTCACGCGCAGCACCTCGCGCGCATAGCCATCGGCGATGATCAGCAGATCGCGATGAAAATGCATCGTGGCCTTGGGATCACCCGTGGTGCCCGACGTAAAGCCAAGCAGCGCCACATCATCCTGCGCCGTTTGCACCGCGTCGAACTGAACCGGTTTTTCCAGCGCCAGCCGGTCCAATTCAGCATCGTGATTGCTGGTCCCATCAAAGCCGACCACGCTCTTGAGGTAAGCCGAGGTCTTGGCGCAGGCCGTCATCTCGTCCATCAGGCGCGTGTCGCAAATCGCATGGCTGATCTGTGCCTTGTCGACAATCGCCGTCAATTCGCCCGCACGCAGCATCGGCATGGTATTGACCACCACCGCGCCCGCCTTGGTGGCGGCCAGCCAGCAGGCCACCATCGCAGGGTTATTGGCCGAACGGATCAACACGCGGTTGCCGGGTTTCAGCCCCAGATTATCCACCAACGCATTGGCCAGCTTGTTGGTCCAATCGGCCAGTTCCTTGTAGGTCCGCCGCCTGCCATTGCCGATCAGCGCCGTATGATCGCCAAAGCCGCGCGCGACCATGGCGTCGGTCAGCTCAACCCCGATGTTCAACCGGTCCGGATAGTCAAACCCCGCCAACAGCAGATCAGGCCACAAGGCCGGATCAGGCAGATTATCGCGGGTGAATGTATCGCTATGGGCTGATGGTCTGAGCATGGTGCTATCTCCCCCCAAGTGTCTGACGTGCAATGACAACGCGCTGAACATCGGAGGCACCTTCATAAATCCGTAGCGCGCGGATTTCACGGTAGAGGCTTTCAACCATCTGGCCGTGGCGCACCCCGTCCCCGCCATGCAACTGCACCGCCTTGTCAATGACCGACTGCGCATGATCGGTGGCAAAAAGCTTGGCCATCGCCGCCTCGCGCGTCACCCGCGCAGCCCCTGAATCCTTGGCCCAGGCCGCGCGGTAGATCAGCAGGGCGCTGGCATCAATATCCACCGCCATATCCGCAATATGGCCCTGCACCATCTGCAAGTCACTCAATGGGGCCCCCTGGACCTTGCGGCTGGTCACCCGGCTGATCGCCTCATCCAAGGCGCGGCGCGCAAACCCCAAAGCGGCGGCGGCAACCGTAGACCGGAATACATCAAGAACCGACATGGCAATGCCAAAGCCCTTGCCCCGCTCCCCGATCAAGGCAGACCCCGGCACTTTCACCCCGTCAAAATGCAATGTCGCCAAAGGATGCGGTGCCATGACCTGCAGCCGCTCTTCCACAATCAATCCCGGCGTATCGGCGGGCACCACAAAGGCCGACAACCCCTTGGCCCCCGGACCCTCTCCTGTGCGCGCAAAAACCGTATAGACATCGGCGATCCCGCCATTGGAAATCCAGGTCTTGCGCCCGTCCAGCACGAAACCATTGCCATCCGTCGCGGCCGTCATCGTTGAACTGGCCACATCCGATCCCGCTTGCGGCTCGGTCAAGGCAAAGGCCGATATCGCCTGCCCAGAACGCGTCAAAGGCAACCAGTCCGCCTGCTGCTCGGCTGTCCCAAAGAGCGAAATCGCCCCCGTCCCCAGCCCCTGCATGGCAAAAACAAAATCAGCCAACCCATCATATCGCGCCAAAGTCTCGCGGATCAGACACAGGCTGCGCACATCCAGGCTTTGTCCCGCAGGGGCCCCCGAATGCTGCAACCAGCCCCCGTCCCCCAACATCGCCACCAGGGATCTGCATGCGGCATCCGTATCCGCATGATCCACCCCCGACAGCTTTTCTGCCGCCCAGAGATCCAGCGCATCTGCCAGTTCCCGATGCCGTGCCTCAAAAAACGGCCAGGTCAAAAAACTACGGTCTGCCATTATCCATCCCCCCCGGGCTTCATCTTGCCAATAAACTCATGCCGAACACCTGCCCCAAACCGGACCCAGGTGTTCAATCCCCTTCAAACACAGGGCGCTCTTTCGCCACAAAGGCCTTGTAGGCCCGCTCAAAATCACCGGTCTGCATACAGATCGCCTGCGCCTGGGCCTCCGCCTCGATCGCCTGTTCGATCGACATCGACCATTCCTGCGCCAGCATCGTCTTGGTCATCATATGGGCAAAGTTCGGCCCCGCCTGGATTTGCTTGGCCAGGGCCTGCGCCTCAGCGTCCAGATCAGCAGCTGCCGCCAACCGGTTGAAAAAGCCCCAGCGCTCGCCCTCATCCGCAGACATTGACCGCCCCGTATACAGCAGTTCCGCCGCACGGGTCTGACCGATGATACGCGGCAGGATCGCGCAGGCCCCCATGTCACAACCCGCAAGCCCCACACGGGTAAACAGGAACGCGGTCTTGGCCTCCGGTGTGGCCAGCCGCACGTCGGATGCCCTGGCAATGATCGCGCCTGCGCCCACGCAGATCCCGTCGATGGCAGCGATCACCGGCTTGCCGCAATTGACAATCGCCTTGACCAGATCGCCGGTCATGCGGGTGAACCGCAGCAGCTCCTTCATGTTCATCCGCGTCAGAGGGCCGATGATATCATGCACATCTCCGCCAGAGCTGAAGTTGCCGCCATTTGATCCAAAGACCACAACATCCACGTCATCGGCATAGACCAGATCACGGAACCAGTCGCGCAGCTCGGCGTAGCTGTCAAAGGTCAGCGGGTTCTTGCGATCAGGCCGGTCCAGCCGCACGGTTGCAATGCCGTCCTCGATCTCACAAAGAAAATGTTTTACATCACTGCGCATGGGCGTCTTCCTTTTGTTTTGTCTGTGCATCGGCGGCATCGGCAAAAGCCTGCAGCCGCGCGGCCATGGTGCGCGCTTCATCCGCGCTCACGCCGTGCAGCATCTCGTCGATCCAATCCTCATGGGACATGGCCTGTTTTTCAAATTCCGCCTGTCCCGCTGCGGTCAGCCGCAGCACCATGGCGCGGCGGTCGCCGGGCACGGGGATGCGTTCGACCAGCCCCTCTTCGCTCAGGCGATCGGCGATGCCGGTGACATTGCCGTTGGACACGCGCAGCACCCCGCTAAGCTGGCTCATCTTCAGCCCTTCGGCATGGCGCGACAGGGCCGCCATCACGTCAAAGCGCGGCAGCGTTGTGTTGTATTCACGGCGCAATCTGTCACGCAGCTGTGTCTCTACCCCGCGCACCACTTTCAGCAGGCGCAACCAAAGGCGCACACGGTCCTTGGAGCTTGTGGTCATATCTCTCCCCCCGACACAGACAGCGCATGACCGTTGACCATGGACGAGCCGGGGGATGCGAGAAAATCGACGGCCGCGACCACTTCGTCCGGCGTGATCATGCGGCGCATCGGATTGCCGCCGACAACCAGTTTCTCGGCCTTTTCGCGGGGAACATCCATGCGTTTCATCACGCCGTCCACTGCCGCTTGGCCCATGTCGGTATCAACAAAACCGGGGCAAACCGCATTGCAGGTCACACCGGTGCGCGCCACTTCTACTGCCAGGGACCGCACAAGCCCCAACACCCCGTGTTTGGCGGCCGAATAGGCCGCGATATTGCCGCCGCCCTTGAGGCTGGCCGTTGAGGCGATGGCAATCAGCCGCCCGCCTGGCTGCATGCCCTTGAGCGCCTCGCGAAACGTCAAGAACACCCCCGTCAGGTTTACCGCCAATGTGTTGTTCCAAACCTCCAGTGGCGTGTCGACCACGCGCATGCCGGTGCCCGAACCTGCATTGGCCACCACCACATCAAAGGGCGTGGCAAACAGCGATTTCACCG
>Ga0213868_10001845_pt1 | contig 20441 bp, 20 predicted proteins | sample PICome_9_FD_160087 | JGI IMG/M metagenome (GOLD analysis project Ga0213868, IMG submission 160087) | Coastal seawater microbial communities near Pivers Island, North Carolina, United States - PICO127 | ecosystem: Environmental > Aquatic > Marine > Coastal | place: USA: North Carolina...
TACCGGCCTAACCACACCTTTCCTAGCTGCCGGTGGCAGTTCGCTGCTAGCCAACTGGTCAATCATTGGGTTGCTTCTGATTCTGTCTGACTCCTCACTGAAGCGGGTGAGCGCATGAACCGGCAGGTGAGGCGAGTTGGGTTGGCACTGACGGTGATGTTTGTTGCCCTGTTTGCAATGGCCTCCTCGATTCAGGTGGTCAGAACACAGTCTCTATATCAAGATGCAAGAAACGTTCGCGCCGCATATGAAACCTACAAAACGCAGCGCGGTTCGATTCTGGTCGGTCAAGAAGAAATTGTTGTTAGCGGCGCTGTGAACGACCAGTACCGATTCCTGCGCGAATACGATTCGGTTCTCTATTCGCCAGTGGTTGGTTTCTTCAGCGTCTTCACCGGCTCGGCGGGAATCGAAAGATCGATGAACTCACTGCTGGCTGGACAAAGCTCTGCGCAGTTCTTTGAACAGATCAACGCGCTTTTGGATGGAAACCCGGTGACTGGAGCCGCGGTTGAATTGAGCTTGGATCCAGAACTGCAGCGGGCCGCCTGGGATGCGCTTGGCAGCAGAAAGGGTGCAGTTGTTGCGCTGGAACCCGCTACTGGCCGCATCCTGGCCATGGTTTCTAAGCCAACCTTCGACGCCAACCTCCTTGCTGGACACGAGTACGAGCCGGTTAATGCTGCCTACCGCGCCTACCTTGAGGACGAGGACCAGCCGCTAATCAACAGAGCTATTGCTGGAGACCTCTACCACCCGGGGTCTGTCTTCAAGCTGGTTGTCGTGGCAGCAGCACTAGAGTCTGGCCGCTACAGCACCACCACCACCTTCGAGAATTTGGCTGACTACCGCCTGCCTGGAACAACCACCACGATTCAGAACTCCTCTGGGAAGACTTGTGGTGAGGGCACTCTGGTCACGCTGGAGCAGGCACTGATTCGGTCCTGCAACATTCCGTTCGCGATGTTGGCAGTTGACCTCGGTCAGGACCGAATCCGGGCCCAAGCAGAGCTGATGGGGTTCTCTGATGACTTAGCAATCCCGCTTTCAGTAACCCCGAGCACCTACCCGCAAGAGATGGAACTTAGTCAGGTTGCCCTGACCGGTTTTGGCCAGTTTGATGTTCGGGTCTCGCCCTTGCAAATGGCAATGGTGACCGCTGCGATTGCGAATCAGGGCGTCTTGATGAAACCGCAACTGGTGGATGAGGTTGTTGCCAGCAACCTAAATGTGCTGAGCCAACTAAGCCCACAAGTTTTGTCATCCCCGATGTCTAGAGAGACCGCGGCACTAATCACCAGAATGATGGTTGATTCAGTTGAGTTTGGTGCGGCGACCAACGCGGGCATTTCGCAGGTGGCTGTTGCCGGCAAGACCGGAACCGCTCAGAACGGCGTTGAAGATCCATACACCCTCTGGTTCACCGGGTTTGCTCCAGCCGAGTCGCCTGAGATTGTGGTGACTGTTGTGGTTGAAGACGGTGGTGGCATAGGTCAAAACGGAACTGGTAATCAGATTGCCGGTCCGATCGCCAAAGCTGTGATGCGGGTGGTGATGGATCGATGAAACCTGCAGTAGGGCAGCTCTACGGTGACCGCTATCGCCTCCAGCTACGCATCGCCATTGGCGGCATGGGTGAGGTTTGGCAGGCAGAGGACGAACTGATTCTGCGCACTGTCGCAATCAAGATTTTGAAAGAAGAGTACCTTTCCGACCCTGATTTCCTAGAGCGCTTCCGGACCGAAGCACGCTCCGCTGCTCTTGTTGAGCACGAGGGCATTGCGAATGTTTATGACTATGGCGAGGACACCGGTTCCGCCTTTTTGGTGATGGAGTTGGTTCCGGGTGAATCACTTTCCAGGCTGCTGGAGCGAGAGCGAAAACTCCCAGAAGAGCAGGTGCTGGATATCATCGCCCAAACCTCAAGGGCACTGGCCGCAGCCCACGCCAGGGGTCTGGTGCATCGAGACATTAAGCCTGGGAACCTGCTGATCACCCCTGAGGGCAAGGTAAAGATCACCGACTTTGGCATTGCCAGAGTTGGAGACCAGGTCCCGCTAACCAAGACCGGTCAGGTGATGGGCACAGTCCAATACTTGGCGCCAGAGCAGGCAACCGGAAAGTCCTCAACATCCGCAACCGACCTCTATTCACTTGGTGTGGTTGCCTATGAGGCGCTGGCAGGAAAGCGTCCGTTCAGGGGTGAGAACCAAATGGCGATTGCCATGGCTCACATCAACGAAATGCCCCCGGCGCTATCAGACTCAATTGACCCGAGGGTTCAGAATCTAGTTCTCAGCTGTCTGGCCAAGAAGCCAAACCAACGACCAGAGTCAGGCACCTCGCTGGCAATCCGAGCAGAAGCGCTTCTCAGAGAAAAGCGCAAGGGGGTTCCAGCCAAGCCGGTGGAGCCAGAAAACGACCCGGTTACCGAGGTGCTCTCCACCGACACCGCCCCGTTGCCTAGGGCTCCGATTGTTTGGCCCTGGCTTGCAACTCTTGGGCTGCTGGGCCTGACCGCAATCGTTGTGATTGTGGCGATCTTGTCGGAGCCAAGTACCGAAGAGCCGACGCCCGGCCCAAGCCAAACCACGAGCCCGAGTCCAAGTCCAAGTCCTGATGAGGCTGAACCTGAGCCAACCGAGCCAGAATCGTCAATCGTCTTGGTCTCCGATGTTGTTGGCAAAAACTTGAGCGAGGTAACAGCGCTATTGACCGAGCGCGGGTTTGTTGTGAATGCCATTCCAGGGGAACTGATTCCCGGCAGCTCACCGGAGGTTCGGGTTGTGTACGCGGTTTCCCCAACCGGAAACATCGTTCGCGGTGCCGTGATCAACGTCACCTACTACGTTGGCGACTTTGAAGACATCCCAATCGAGATTCCAGCTTCAGACCCAGCAATTGAGCCAACCCCGGTCGAAACAGACCCAGCCACCGGACAGCCAATCGTGACCGATCCTCCGGTTGCGGATGTCCCAGCCGAGGTTCCAGGAGATCCGGCGGCCACCCCAACGCCAACTCCAACTGCATCACCAACCCCTACCCCGACAAATTAGGGGACAACAGAGTAATGAGACTGTAACCGAAACACGAGCGAAATTTGCAAAAGAAAAACTAGACTTGAGTAGGCGGGAAAGAGCGACTTTGAGTAAGAACGAAAGACTGATTGCAGGCCGATACAGGCTTGGTCAGCTTGTTGGCCGCGGCGGAATGGCCGAGGTCTTCGAGGGTTTTGACACAAGACTCGGTCGCACCGTAGCCATCAAGCTTTTGAAATCAGACCTTGCCAATGATGCGAACTTTGAATCCCGCTTCCGACAGGAGGCGCAGGCAAGTGCCCGCATGGCCCACCCAACCATCGTTCGGGTTTATGACGCCGGTGAAGAAGAGTCCACCGATGCAAACGGTCAAGTGGTCAAAACTCCATTCATCGTCATGGAGTTGGTTCGCGGCAAGCTGCTTCGAGAGATCATTGCCGAAAAGAGCCTGAACATTGACAAGGCAGTCAAGTATGTCTCTGGGATCTTGACCGCGCTTGAGGTTTCCCACCGAGCCGGTGTTGTTCACCGCGACATAAAGCCCGCCAACGTGATTGTTGGCGAAGGCGAATCAATCAAGGTCATGGACTTCGGCATTGCCAGGGCCGTGAGTGACAACTCTGCGACTCAGGCCGCTACCGCCGGCATCGTTGGCACCGCTCAATATTTCTCTCCCGAGCAGGCTCGTGGCGATGCGGTTGATGGTCGAACCGACCTCTACTCAACAGGTGTGATTCTGTATGAATTGCTTGCCGGTAGGCCACCTTTCACTGGTGAGAGCGCAGTGTCTGTTGCCTACCAGCATGTTTCCGAGGCAGCCCCAGCTCCATCCGAATTCAATTCCGCGGTTTCTCCAGAACTGGATGCGGTTGTGTTGCGAGCAATGAGCAAAGACCGCGGCGAGCGATTCCAGACCGCAGAAGACTTCCGCGAGCACTTGCTTGCAGCTCAGGCCGGCACCCCGATGGCCTCGACACCAAAGACCAAGAAGATGGCCCCGGTTGACTTTGACGAGACTGAGCTAATCAGCGCGGCTGCATCAAATGAGCTTCCAACGTCATTGATTGATGGCTTTGAGACTGCTCCAAGCAGCCAAATCACCACCGTCTCAAACAAGCTGGGCGCCAGCGTACTCTGGGGTTTGGGAACCGGTGTGGTTGTGATTTTGGTTGGACTGCTGTTCTGGGTCATGAACTTAGGTGGCTCAGGCCCAACCGTTGCACCAACCAGCGGCGTTCAGGTTGCTAGCGTTCAGGGCTCTTTGTATGAGGATGCCTATAATACCCTCACCTCCCAGGATCTAGTTGTGCTGCGGGTTTATGAAAAGAGCGAGAGTGTTCCTGAAGGAGTCGTGATCCGTCAGGTTCCAGAGGCTGGTACTCAGGTTCTTTCAAACACCGCCGTCACTCTGTATGTGTCCAGCGGTGCAACTGAGGTAACTGTTCCAAACCTGGTTGGCAAATCTGAAGCAGATGCGGTGGCTCTGATTGAGGGCCAGGGGCTCACGGTTGGAAGCATTACCGTGGTCGGCTCACCGATTGTGCCGAAGGGCATAGTGATTGCCTCGGACCCGGTCACCAACTCCAAGCTTCCGCTTGGAACGGTTGTGAATGTGATTTTGTCTGATGGCACGGTTCAGGTTCCGGATGTTAGAAACCTTGAGGTTCTAGAGGCTAGAAGTATTTTGACTAACCCGTCGATTGGTTACACGGTCTCGGTCGAGGTGCTAGATGCCCTCACCTGCACCGGAACACCGGGATCAGTCGTGTTGGAGCAGTCAGTGCTTCCTGGTGAGGCCGCACAGCTGCAGAATATTGTTTTGTATGTTGAGTGCATCGGCGGAATGGTGGAACCTACTCCAACTCCAACGCCAACTGAAACAGTTGTTGATTAGTTAGTTTCTATTCTCGGGCTTAGGTGCTTGGCCTTTTCCTTCGCGCCTTCAAGACCAAGAGTCTCCAGCCAGTTGGCCAACATCGCGTAGCCGCCCTCGGTCATGACCGACTCTGGGTGAAACTGAACCCCATAGATTGGTTTGGTTTTGTGCTGCAGGCTCATGATCACGCCGGACTCAGTTTGTCCGGTTACCACCAAGTCCTCAGGAACTGTTTCTGGAACAACTGCCAGTGAGTGATACCTGGTTGCCATGAAGCCCTGCGGCAGACCATCCAAAATCGTGCTGCCCGAGTGATTCACCTTAGAGGTTTTGCCATGCATTAGCTCTGGAGCGCTTTCGACCCGACCACCGAGTGCCTCGGCGATCGCCTGGTGACCCAGGCAAACCCCAAACACCGGGTAGTTGGTTTCAAGGGCAAACTTCACGGTTGGAATAGACAATCCAGCGCTTGCTGGATTTCCGGGTCCCGGTGAAATCAGCACCGCATCAAACTTTTCTAGAAGTGCAGGTAGTTCGCTTTCCTCGATTGCGTCATTGCGCATGACAGTTGTCGTGGCTCCGAGCTGCTGCAGATAGCCGTTCAGGGTGTAGACGAAGCTGTCGTAATTATCTAAAACGAGGATGTTTACCATGGTGTGAATAGCCTAATCGGATAGCGACAATCCAGTTCGGGCATTAAGCTACTTGGCATGGCAGATTCGAAATCACGCAAGAACAATGACTCCAAGCCGCTAAAACCACAGGTGGTTGGCGAAGAGGCAGAGAACCCAACCTGGTACAAGGCCGTCATGTTCGGCTTTATGCTCTTTGGCCTGGCCTGGATCCTGTTGTTCTACATCTCTTCAGCGCGCTACCCACTAGGCAGCGCAACACCAATCGATCTTTCCAACTGGAACATCTTGATTGGTTTCGGCATCGCCATGATTGGCTTTGCAATGACTACGAAGTGGAAATAACTAAAACCAGCTAGAGATCTTCAGCATGGTTAGTCCGTAGAGGACTCCCCAAACCAGAAACACCCCAAAGATTTGCTGCACCCGCTGGCTCGCCTGTCTAGTTTGCGAATAGATTCCGGCAATTGCCAACCCGGTAATCAGGCCACCCAAATGGCCCTCCCAGGAGATTCCCGAAACAAAGAAGCCCAGCCCGAAGTTGATGGCGATCAGGGTGAAGATTTGAGTAGCATTGCCGCCACCGACCCGAATCACTACGAAGTAGGCGCCCATCAGGCCAAACAGCGCGCCAGAGGCCCCAACCACTGGAATCGATGGATCTGACAGCCACATCACGGCAACCGAGCCTCCAATGATGGAGGTCAAATACAGCGCTAAGAAGCGAACTGGGCCCAGCATCGGCTCCAGCACCCTGCCAAAAATCCAGATCGCGTAGGAATTAAACAAAATGTGTAGCGGGCCGGACCAGTCATGCACAAACCCAGAGGTCAGCATTCGCCAAGGCTCGAATGGAGCAAAGAGCGGAGCAAAGAACAGCTGGTTGGTGAACAGATAGCCCAGCGGGCTTATTTGGCCAAGCCAAATAAGAAGGTTCAGTGCGAGCAGCCCCGAAGTTACTGGAGCTGCTTTTGCACTTTTCAGGCTAAGAGCCAACTAGACCTTTTCGATTGTGATGCTCTCGATGATCACGTCATCGGCTGGCTTGTCACGACCATCAGTTGCAACAACACCAATCTGGTCCACAACCTTGCGGCTAACCTCATCGGTCACGTCACCAAAGATGGTGTGACGGCCCTGCAGCCAAGTCGTTGGTGCCAGGGTGATGAAGAACTGTGAGCCGTTGGTGCCAGGACCTGCGTTAGCCATAGCCAACATGTAAGGCTCGTTGAAGGTAAGTTCTGGGTGAATCTCGTCACCGAACTGGTAGCCGGGGCCACCCATGCCGGTTCCGGTTGGGTCACCACCCTGAATCATGAAGCCCTCGATTACGCGGTGAAAGATCACGCCGTTGTAGAGCGGGGTGTCAGTCTTGGTCGCGTTGGTCTTCGGGTCGCGCCACTCGATTGAACCGGTGGCTAGTCCCTCGAAGTTCTCGACGGTCTTAGGCGCGTGCAAACCGAACAGGTTTACCTTGATTGCGCCGTGGTTGGTGTGCAGGGTTGCGATAGCTGTTGGAGAAGTCATCCCTACATTCTGCCAGTTCTTTTGCGCTTGTGTTCTACTGAACAGTCGTTTAGTATTTGAACATGCGTTCAGGAAAGCAAACAAAAGAAGAATTGCTATCAGTAGCAGTCGAAATGTTTGCTGCTGATGGCTTTCAGAAAACCTCACTCAGGTCGATAGCCAAGCAAGCAGGCGTATCGCCAGCCCTGATGATTCATCACTTTGGAACCAAAGACAAGCTGATTGATCTGGCAATCGTTAACACCCTTGGAGACTGGGTAGCCAAAGAAAAGCTGGCGATGCTGGATGACCAGGAAAACCAGCTTTCCAGTTGGCAATCAATCATGGAGCAAGGAGCAACTCCACTGAACTTTTTCAGGCAGGTGCTCATCGCAGGAGGCAAGTATGCCGGCAGGCTCTTTGATGTTGCGGTTTCGGAATCCGAAGCTCTGTTGAAGACGGTTGCTGGGAGTGGGCAACTAAAGAAGATTTCCGATCCTCATGTGACGGCAATCTTGATGACCCTGAGCGGCATGGGTTCGTTGATTTTGATGGAGCACATCGAGCGGCACCTGGGCGGGTCAATTGCATCCCCTGAGGTTGCCCACAAACTGATGGTCGCAAATAACGAGATGTTGCAGGATGGGATTTTTGTCTTGCCTGAACAAACAAAAGAAGAGAAAGTAGGTAACTAATGGCTGTAATTGCCATTGAGGGCCTGGTCAAAACCTATGGCAAACAAAATGCCGTGGATAACTTGACGGCCGAAGTTCAAAAGGGTCGAATCACGGGCTTCCTGGGACCAAATGGTGCCGGCAAGTCCACCACCCTTCGCTGTCTGGTGGGACTGTCCAAGCCCACCAGTGGGTCGGTGAAGATCTATGACCGGCCCTATAGAGAGCTTGATAACCCACTTAGCAAGGTTGGAACCGTCCTTGACAGTCGCGGTTTTCACCCCGCGTTGACCGGCAAACAGAATCTGCGAGTGGTGGCTGCTGCAGCCGGCATTGATGACTCCAGGGTTGACGAAGTTCTTGAAATGGTAGAGCTCACCGAAGCTGCGGGCCGCAAGATGAAGAAGTACTCACTGGGAATGAAACAGCGCCTTGCTTTGGCTGGTGCAATTCTCGGAGACCCGGAAATCCTAATTTTGGATGAGCCTGCAAACGGACTAGACCCGGCTGGAATTGCCTGGCTTCGAAATTTCCTACGTCAACTAGCCCAGGGCGGGAGAACCATCCTGGTTTCCTCCCATCAGCTGGCTGAAATGCAGCACACGGTTGACGATGTTCTAATCATCAACAAGGGAAAGCTGATCGCATCTGGAACTAAAGAGCAGGTCATGGGTCATGGCACCCTAGAAGAAGCGTTTTTGAAGCTAACCGGAGGTGCACTGTCATGAGCCTATTGAAATCTGAGTGGCGAAAGCTCATTTATGTCCGCGCCCACTGGGGTCTGTTGATTGCAGCAATCCTGGTTGCACTGCTTGGAACCGCTGTGACACCGGTGATTCTCGACAGCAATGCCGCAGCCTTCGGGCTGGGTCTGGACCAGCCAGAGGCTATTGATGCTGTCTATGCCAATGCAATTTCGGCCTACTTCTTCGCGATCATCATTGGAATCATGTTGATGTCGGGCGAGTTCCGTCATGGCACCTCGGTTGCAACATTTCTGACTGCCCCTAAGCGCGGAACCGTGCTAGCAAACAAGCTTGCAATTGCCGCCATCGGCGGCGCTCTGGTAATGGTGATTGCAACGGCATCGGGTCTATTGGGCGGCTGGGTAGCTCTGCAATTTTTTGACAATGTGGCAGAGCCATCATCAGGCGTATTCCTAAACACAATGATCGCTGCGGTGGTTTCCGGAGGAATCCTTGGAATCGTCGGTGTCGCCCTTGGCACGCTAGTTAGAAATCAGATGCTGGCAATCACTGGATCCTTGATCTACCTGTTTGTGATTGACCCCATCCTGCTGACTCTTGCTCCAGAGGCTGGCAAGTGGCTACCGTCAGGGCTGATTACCGCCATGCTGGCATTGGACATTCAGGCCCCGGAGCTTGGCATTGACACCGCCAACTACCTACCTCCGCTAACAGCAACATTGGTGCTGCTTGGATACGGAGTGGTGTTTGGTGTAGTTGCCATTGCAACCAGCCTCAGACGAGACATCGACTAAGAGGCGTAAATAAACCGGGTCACCCAAAAAGCGGTGACCCGGTTTATTGCTAACTTAAAGACCCTTTGGCTTCAGGTATTTCTGAGCCAGCGCGCTTATGAAGTCAAACAACAGCGCCAAAATTGCCACCAACACCGCGCCAATCAGGATCGCAGGGCCTCGGTCAAGCTTTAGGCCGGAGTTGATGGTCTCACCAAGCCCGCCGCCGCCAACCAAAAAGGCAAGCGCTGACATGCCAACGTTGATGACGATGGCGGTTCTAATGCCCGCAATGATTACCTCAACAGACAGTGGCAACTCGATCTTCATCAGGATTTGGCGGGTTGTGTAACCCATGCCGCGACCTGCGTCAATGACCGACTTGTCCACCTGCTCCAAGCCAACGATGGTGTTTCTCAGCACTGGCAGTAGCGAAAAGGTTGCTAGTGCCAGAATCACCGTGGTGATTCCGGCGCCCATGAAGGAAAAGAAGATCACAATCAGGCCATAGGCCGGAAGTGCCTGGGCGAGTCCCAGGGTGTCAACCAGGAAGTTTTTTAGCCTTGGGAACCCCTTGCGGGTAACCAGGATTCCCAGCGGGATTGCAATTGCAATCACAAGCAGTGAAGAAGCAAGGCCCAGCGTGATGGTCTCAACCAACTGCCGCTGCAGCTTCTCGGGAGCCAAGATCGAAATGGTCGTGTCATCGAGGTCCGAGTAAAGCCACACCACGCCACCAATGATCGCCAGAGCAATTGCAAAGATCGGCGACACAATTAGGTCCAGGCGCTCACTCAGTGGAGTCCTGTTTTTTAGAGATGGTGCTATCTGAGACAAGTTATGAACCTACCCGTCGCTCATGATCAGCTTGGCAAGCGACTCAATGGTGCAGCAGCCTAGATACTTGCCCTTGCGGTCAGTCACCACCGCCATACCAACCGATGATTGCAACATCACAGTCAGAGCATCCTGGAGGGTGTCCTCGGGCTGCAGGTCGACTGTCACCGGACGACCTGATTTCTCAATCGGCTGTGAGGTGCGGTTTAGAGCTCGCTCATCAATCCACCTGGTCGGCTTGTCATTAGCGTCCAAGAACAGCGCCACCTGATCGTCTGATGCTCGCAGTGTTTCCAGAGCCTGTTCCCGCATCACCGGCGATGACAGGGTTGGAACCTGATGCAACTCGATGTCGCGGACCTTCTTTAGGGTCAAGCCCTTCAGAATGGCACCAGAGCCCAAGAAGCTCTCAACAAACTCATCAGCCGGGTGGGCAAGGATTGCCTCCGGAGTGTCCAGTTGAGCAATTTCAGAGCCTTCGCGAAGGATCGCTATGCGGTTTCCCATCTTGATGGCCTCATCGATGTCGTGGGTCACGAACACGATGGTCTTCTTCAGCTCCTGCTGCAGTCTCAAAAACTCGTTCTGCAATCGGTCCCTGGTGATTGGATCAATCGCCCCGAAGGGCTCGTCCATCAGCAGCACATCTGGGTCCGCTGCCAGCGCCCTGGCAACACCAATACGTTGTGCCTGGCCACCTGAAAGCTCCTTGGGGTAGCGATCACGATAGGTTTCTGGATCCATGGACACAAGTTCCAACATCTCATCGATGCGAGCTTCGATCTTGGCCTTGTCCCAGCCAAGCAGCTTCGGAACGGTTGCGATGTTCTCGGCAATGGTGCGGTGCGGGAACAGTCCAACCTGCTGAATTACATAACCGATCTTGCGACGAAGCTCCGATGGATCACCATCGGTTACATCTTCGCCATCCAAGTAGATGCGGCCAGAGGTTGGCTCAATCAGGCGGTTGATTAGACGCAGCGTGGTGCTCTTTCCACAGCCAGACGGACCAACCAGAACCAGCACCTCGCCCTTTTGAACCTCAAGGGTTAGGTTCCGAACAGCTGGTTCAGCTCCCGACCCATAGGTCTTACTTACATTTTCAAGTCTGATTAGCGTTTCGCTCATCGGATGCCCTTCGAGATAGTGGCCACTCTTAGGGCCTGCAAAATTAGATCAATAACCAGTGCCAGCACTAGGCACAACAGCGTTCCGAGCCAAATCGACTCGAGGGAGTTCGGTAGTGGCAATCTAGCCAAACCGCTCTTAATAAAGTCTCCAAGACCGCCGCCAGCAACAAGGGTTGCAATTGCAGCGATACCAACTACCAGCATCGAGGAAACTCTGATGCCGGCAAGAATGATGGGCCAGGCAAGCGGTAGCTCAACCTTTAGCAGCACCTGAACCGGTGAAAAGCCCATTCCTTTCGCGCTTTCCAAAACTCCTGGATCAATGCCATCAAGGCCAGTGATCGTGTTTCTGAGAATTGGTAGCAACGAATACAAAAACAGTGCGATGAAGGACGGGGCGAAGCCCAGTCCCACCAGTGGTATGAAAACCACAAACAGCGCAAGCGACGGAATAGTTAGAAAAACCGAAGCGATCGAGAGCGCTAGCTCTTTGGCAAGTTGACTGCGTCGGGTCACGACGCCGGTGAGGATGGCAAATAAGCCAGCACTCACCAGCACCGTAACCACGTACCCAGTGTGTTGGGCCAGCCCTTCTAGGACCTGCTCTTGTCTAGCAAGCGCGAAGTCAATCAGGCTGAATAAGAAATCCATAGGTTTCTTAGTCGGTCAGACCTTCAGCAACAAGATATGCACGTGCCACATCGGCTGGGTCTTGACCTTCAGCTGAAACGAATCCATTCAACTCAGCCATGCGCTCATTGCTAAGCGGAGCCAGGATTGCATCGATGATTCCATCGAATGCCTCTGGTGCCTCGTTGTACTTGTCCTGTCCCATGGTTCCGGAAACGTTGTAAAGAATGTTTACACCTGGATCCTGGACCAAAGTTAGGCCAAGAGCTGGGATACGTCCGTCAGTTGTGTACACCTCACCGAAGTCACAGTTGTTCGCTGCGGTCTCGGTGTAGATGATTCCGGTGTCCAAGATGCGCTGCTGGCTGTCTGGAAGCTCGATACCAGTGAAGGTCTCGGTCAAGATCAGTCCGTCAGGACGGCTTGGGAACTCTGACTCCATGCAGACGATGGTGTCTGGGTTTGCAGCCACGTATTCCATCATGGTGGTCAGGTCAAAGCCGCCGCCATTAGCCTCGGTGGTCTCTGGGCTAGAAACAAAACCGTAGGTGTTATTGAACGGTGAACGTCCAAGCCAAACGATTCCATTCTCAGCTAGATCGCGCTCACGCACGCCTGAGGTTAGAGTCTCAGCGTCAAAGCTTGGGTCCTCTAGTCCTAGGTGGACAGCCCAACCGGTTCCGTTGTACTCCATGTAAATGTCGATTTCGCCAGACTCAAGAGCTGCACGCGCCACGTTGGTTCCACCAAGGTTTACCTTGTTGTCAACGGTTGCGCCAGTTGCCTCAAATGCGGCCACTAGCATTTCGCCAAGAATTAGCTGCTCGTCGAAGTCCTTTGATCCCACGGAAACTGTGATTCCCGATAGGTCGTATTCTGAAAGTGATCCGCCTGAGGCTGTTTCGGTCTCAGCCGCGGCACATCCTGCAAGCGTCAGTGCTGAAATTGCACCAATCGCCAACATTGAGAATTTTGTTGCACGCTTCATATAGGTTCTCTCCTTTGGTTTCTACCCAGAGTAAGGAAAATAGAGCCCAAACCCTAATGTGGTTGTCCATATGTCAACTAATTGGTAGATTGGAGAGCGTGCGCACTCACACCGCAGGACTTGCCAGAGACCTTGAAGTTATTGAGGCCTTAGCCTCTGCCGAGGCCTTCACGCTCGGGGGAATCGGCGTGGCAAGAGTTGCCGAACTCACCAAGCGCGACAAGGGCCAAATTTCAAGAGTCCTGAAGACCCTTGAAGCCACCGGGCTAGTCGATCGAGACAAAGCCACCAGAAAATATTCACTCGGACACAGGTTTTACTCGATGTCGATGCGCACCCGCGAAGCACACCTCGCCCTGCAGGCAGAGTCCAGGCTCGCAGAGCTGGTTGCGCAGGTTCAAGAGACCGCCCACCTAAACGTGCTTCGGGGCGGTCGAGTGCTGACCATCAAGACAGTGGTGGCCGCAGACGCGGTTCGCCGCTCCGGATGGGACGGAGTGTTATCAAACGCCGGAATCACCGCATCCGGAAGAGCGATCCTGGCTGGTCTCACCGACAGTGAGATTGAACTGTGGTGGGCTGAGCATGCCCTGGATGACCCATTGCCACTGCTGTCAATTGATATGCCGGAGCCAGCAGAACCGATTAATCCCAAGACCAGACGAGCTAGAAGACCTGCTCGAAGTTTGAAGCAGTTTGAGAAGATGCTTCAAGAAGTCAGGGACAAGGGCTACGCAATTAGCGATGAATTCCAAGAGGGCATTGTCGATGCAGCAGCTCCGGTAAGGGATTCCTCCAACATTGTGGTTGCGGCAATCAGCGTTGGGGCCTCAATCGAGCGACTTGGTGATCAAACCGATCAACTTGGCCAATTGGTTTCTGCCGCCGCCTTGCGTTTATCCACCGATTTAGGTGCCCCGATTATTGGGCCCGCTTAGTAGAGTTTTTCTCTATGAGCAACGTTGCCATCATCACCGGAGCAGGTTCCGGATTTGGGCTTGGCCTAACCAAGAAATTACTCCACCTGGGCTGGGTGGTTTATGGAGCCGATATCTCGCGAGATGGCCTGCATGAAGCCGCGAGCGCCGGCGCCATTGCCCTAAAGATGGATGTGACGAGCGACAAGCAGGTTGCGGCAGGTATTGCGAAGGTAATAAAGGAGCAGGGCCAGATCGACCTGATGGTTGCAAATGCCGGCTACGGCAGCTTCACCTCAATTGAGGAAACCAGCTCAGAAGATGTTCGAAAGATCTTTGACGTCAATGTCTTTGGCGTTGAGCGCTGCATCAAGGCCGTGTTACCGCAGATGCGGAAACAGGGATCCGGCAGGATCATTGCCACAACCTCCGTTGTTGCCCATGTCTCGTTGGTTGGTCTTGGTTGGTATTCCGCCACCAAGCACGCGGTCAGAGCAATGGCTAATGCGCTCCGCCAAGAAGTGCGTGGTTTAGGAATCTTCGTTTCAACGGTAGAGCCAGGAACATCAAAGACTGGCTTTGGTTCGGTGGCCTTTGGAAAACTTGAGTCATCCAGGGAGTTTGCAGAATACGACGGCGTCATGCGCGGTCTGGACAAGTGGCTGGGTGGGCTCTATCGCATCTCCCCGGGACCAGACAAAGTGATCAAGAAGATGCTCAGAGCCGCTACAGCTAAACACCCGCGAGCCCACTACCCCGGCAGTTGGGACGTGGTGGCACTAAAGCTTGCTTTTTACCTGCTGCCCAGGCGGGTAATGGATGCCTTTGTGCTCTGGCTTGCCAGGCACTAGCTTTCTAATTGCTCGCCTGAAAAATCGAGCGATCTTGGTGAGCTTTGTGCTCTGACCCATTGGCTCCAGTTCGGCAAATCCTTCTCTGCTTTTTACCAGCACCACTACGAGTAGCACCCAACCGATCTCAATGAGAAGTCTTGACTCGGTGAGCGATTGTCCAAGAATTACAAGTAGGGCAAACAGTGGATACAAATACAGCGGCGAGGTGTGACGAACAGCAACATGCCAAGAACGAATGAAAGCTTGGGCCAATAACCAAAGGAAGACTCCAAGACCAATGAAGCCCAGTTGAACTGCCACGTCTAGGTAGGCATTATGTGCCTGATACATAGGAACACCGTTGATTACAGCTAGTCCTTCCCACGGTTCGATCCCAGGGATCCAATAACTGATCCAACCCCAGCCAGATACTGGTTTCTGAAGAAACAAACCCCAGACCTGCTCCCAGATGTAGAACCTGCCAGACGCATCGGCGCTTTTACCAAGCAGCTCGAAGAACTCCCGGTAGAAGACGATTGCCGTCGCTGCGGCTGCTGTCAGCAGCAAACTCGCCCGCTGGTAGACAATTTTTCTGGCCGCAAACACTTTGCCCTCCGCGACGATGGCAACTAGAGCAGCGAACGTAATCAGCACCATTGCAACGTTCATGCCGGCACTTCGTGAAAGAAGCATCATTGCGACTGCAAGAATCATTGAAATACTAGGCACAACGCGACTGTTTGCCGTCACAATCATCTCAATCAAGAACAGCCAGACACCAAGAACAGCAATAAATGCCAAAAGGTTAGCGTTACCGACAATGCCCTGGATTCGTTCCCCCTGAAACAGGTTGCCCTGGCTCCACAAATAGGAGGCGCTTGGAGGGGCTCCATCATAATTTGGGTGAAGGGGCTCAATCTGACCAATTGCAGCGGCAAGCAATTCAAACAGCAGGGACGCAGCCAGAATCAACCTTGTTATGTTGGCCAGAATGTTTAGTAGCTGTCTCCATCCAAACTGATTTGCAAGAAACAAGGCAAATAGCGTGGTTCCGATCTGCAGCGAAACAGCCATCACAGTTTGATCTCTGTAGGAAGACCAGAGCGCGGAAAGGAACATCCAGAACACCAGCAAGTAAAGAGCTGGCGGGAGCCTTCTTAGTGTGGCCCTTGAGTCAAAAACATATAGGAAGAAGACGCTAGCTAAAATTCCGATAGTAACCAGCACGCCCCAGCCAGTCCAGCCCACTGAGTATCGAACGGCGTCGCCTGCCATGAGCAAAAATAGGCCAGGGTACGCAAGCATTGCTCCGAAACGAAACCGTCTTGATTGAACCTCAAAGCTGATTCGAATCGGTTGTGTGATGGGGATGGTGCCTGTAATTTTTTTCCTCGCGTGCTGCTTTTGCGGTGCAGCAACTACAAGAATACCGCTCTAGACTCGTTTTTATGAACCTACCTGACCCGATTATCATTGACCCGCAGTCCGTTCCAGCCCTGAACTGGGGCATTATCGGGCCTGGTGGAATTGCGGAAACCTTCGTCGGTGCAACCCAAAAGCACACCTCTCAGCGCTTTGCAGCTGTTGCTTCCAGAACAGCCGGCCGGGGCGATGAGTTTGCAAGTAAGTTCAACATCCCTAAGGTCCACGCGAACCTCGCAGAACTAGTCGCCGATGATGAGTTGGATGCGATCTACATTGCCAGCCATCAGGGCGATCACTTCGAGCACGCAATGCTTGCAATTGAGGCCGGCAAGAGCATTCTGGTTGAAAAACCAATCACCTATCTTCCGGAGCAGGCGGAGCAGATCTTTGCCGCTGCAGCCCGACATAAGGTGCTTGCCATGGAGGCAATGTGGACAAGGTATTTGCCCCAGTCAACCATTCTTCGAAAGCTGTTGGAATCTGGCGAGCTTGGCACCCCTGAGCTTATGACCGCCAGCTTCTGCGCCGATAATCGTGCCATCGAGCGCCTCTGGAAGCCAGGTGGTGGTGGGATTGTCTATGACATGGGCATCTACCCCATCGCCATGGCACAACAGATCCTTGGAACAGCAAAGTCAATCACCGCAACTGGTCTTGTTAGGCCAGATGGCATGGACGAAGAAAGCTACACGATCCTGACATATGAGTCCGGTGCGAGGGCATCGCTGACAATGTCGGGAATCGCATCACTGCCGATCTCAGCCAGCTGTTCGTTCGAGAATGCGATCGTCACTTTCGGTGAGCCGTTCTTTGTGCCATCGAGCATCTCAGTGAAGACCAAGGACTTCTACCCGGAGCAAAGCACCTGGGTCGATGAGTCAGGCATCGCAGGACATGAGGGCCTCAGCTACCAGGCAACCTGGTTCGCAAAATACCTGTCAGAGGGTCGAATTGAGTCTGAGGTTCACACCCATGCTGAAACAGTTCAGGGCATTGCCATCGCTCACGAAATCACTACCCAAATCGGCGCGAAGCCTTTTTAGTAGCCGCAGCACCTGGTTCTTGGGTCTATAGCCGGGACCCTAGTCCCTGACCCCGATAATCATCGGATCATGAAAGCTGCCGCCAAACGCCTGCTTGGAAGCGCCGCTTCTGTCCAGGTAGGGGGTGATCCCGCCAAGGTGGAAAGGCCAAGCCGCACCCATGATCATGCTGAGGTCAATGTCCTGGGCTGTTGCCACGACACCCTCTTGAAGCATCAGGTGAACCTCTTTGGCAAGGCCAACATTCACCGCATCAAAGATTTCGGCTGCTGACCTACCTTTGCCGGCAGAATTGCCAACAATTTCGATCGCCTTTTTGTCATAGCCCTTGATGTTGCCCTTGGCATCGCGCTCAGTGAGCTTGCCGTATTCGGCCAACTTGTGAAGGTTTTCACTGGCGTAAAAGCGGTCGCTGTTGAATGCGTGCATGGAATCAAGCACATGTGCTCCAACCTTTAGGCCAACCAGCTCCAGCAGGTCAAACGGATTCATGGGAAGCCCAAGCGGAGCAATAGCATCAGCCACCTGCTCAAAGCTTGCGCCCTCATCAACGGCTCGCATTGCCTCCCCAAGTAGGTAGCCAAGCAGGCGATTGACAACAAAACCTGCGGCATCAGCGGTGATCACCGCTGTTTTCTTTAGGTTCTTGGCAACATTCATCGCCGTTGCAACCGCCTCGTCCGAAGACTTTGGCGCCCTGACCACCTCAACCAGCGGCATTACTGCCACCGGGTTGAAGAAGTGGAAACCAACAACGCGTTCTGGCTTTTGGAGCTTTGCTGCGATTTGCTCAACCGACAGCGAAGAGGTGTTGGTTGCCAGGATGCAGGTTTCGCTCACGTGCTTTTCCAGCTCCGCGAAAACTTCCTGCTTGATCTTCAGTTCTTCAAATACAGCTTCGATCACCCAGTCACAATCGCTGAAGGCGGCGTAGTCAAGGGATCCCGAGATGTTTCCGGCATAGCGATTGCGGTCGTCGGTGGAGAGCCTGCCCTTTTCAACCAGCTTGTCTAGTTCGTTGATTATGTAGGAAATGCCCTTGTCGATTCGCTCCTGCGAGACATCGGTAATCACGACTGGAACTTCAAGCCTCCGCAAAAACAGCAGTGCGAACTGAGAGGCCATCAGGCCAGCTCCTAAAACCCCGACTTTGGTCACTGGCACTGCCAGCTTCTTGTCCGGCGCTCCGGATGGGTTCTTGGCGTGCTTCTGCACCAAGTTGAATGCGTAAATCGATGCCCGGAACTGATCCGAGGCAATTAGGTCCTCAATTGCCTGGTCCTCGCGCTTGAATGCGTCAGCTTTCGAACCAGATTTTGCAGCATCAATCAAGTCAAGTGCTGCATAGGGTGACAGCGGCACCGAGCCAAGCTTCTGCTGGACAGTCTTTCTTGCAATCGCAACAGCAGGAGACCAAACGGTTGCTTTTTCAACTTTGCCGGGCTCGTTCTTGCGCTTTATCTTCTTGCCATTTAGCACCTGATCTGCCCAGGCAAGAGATTCCTCGAGAAACCTAGGCGAATCAAACATCACATCGGCAATACCAAGATCTAGCACCTCTTGCGGTTTCAGCATTCTGTTTTGCTTGAGTGGGTTTTCAATAATGACCTTGAGGGCATTTCGAATTCCGATTAGGTTCGGGAGCAAGTAAGCGCCGCCCCAGCCAGGAATCAAACCAAGGAAAACCTCCGGCAATGCAATTGCCGGTGCTGCTGAATTCACGGTTCGGTAATTTGCGTTGAGGGCAACCTCTAGACCGCCGCCCAGGGCCAAGCCGTTTATAAACACAAAGCTTGGAACTCCTAGGTCGTCAAGTTTCTCAAGCGCATAGTGGCCAAGTTCGGCAATTAGCCTGCCAACCTGACGGTCCTTGATCTGCTGCACCTTTGAAAGGTCCGCTCCAGCTGCCAGGTAGTAGGGCTTTCCGGTAACGGCCACCGCGTGGATTTCCTTGTTGGCAGCCCGTTGCTTTAGTTCGTCCAGGGTTGCAGCAAACTGCAACAGGGTTTGAGGTCCAAGTGTGTTTGGACGGGTGTGGTCCTTGCCGTTGTCGAGCGTTATCAACGCGAGGGTCTTGCCGGAGCCGAGGGTGACGTCCGAGACGTAGGAGTTGGTAATTACCTCGGTGTCGTCGGTTAGTAGTGGCTGAAAGCGCTCCATTAGTTACCCTTCCAGTTCATGTTTTCCCAAATAACAGTTCCGCCCATGCCCAGACCAATACACATGGTCGTGATTCCATAGCGGACCGAGTTGTCTTCCTCGAACTGCTTGGCCAATTGAGTCATGAGCCGGACTCCGCTGGAAGCAAGTGGGTGGCCAAAGGCAATTGCTCCGCCGTATTTATTGACCCTGGCATCGTCATCGGCGATGCCAAAGTGATCTAGGAATGACAACACCTGAACTGCAAAAGCCTCGTTGATTTCAAAAAGGCCAATGTCATCAATTGTTAGCCCTGCCTTTTCAAGGGCCTTTTCGGTGGCCGGAATTGGGCCAATGCCCATGATCTCCGGTTCAACACCAGCAAAGGCAAATGAAACCAGTTTCATCTTTGGCTTCAGGCCGTGCTTCTTCAGGGCTCTTTCACCGGCAAGCAGTGACACGGTTGCGCCGTCGGTTAGTGGTGAGGCGTTTCCCGCAGTTATCTTGCCGTGAGGTCGAAACGGGGTCTTCAGATCTTTCATGCCCTCGGGGGTTGATTCTGGGCGCATTAGCTCGTCCTTGGTTACCAAGCTCCAGCCCGATTCGCTTCCTGCGGAAACTGGTACCAGGTCCGGCTGAATCTTGTTGTCTTGGTAGGCCTTGGCCGCCTTCTGCTGCGAACCAACCGCGAATGCATCGGCACGCTCCTTGGTTAGTTGCGGATAGCGGTCGTGAATCTTTTCCGCGGTGTTGCCCATGTTCAAGGCCTCTGGGCTCACCAGCTTCTCTGACAGAAACCTTGGGTTTGGATCTGCGTCAAAGCCCATCGGGTGGCGGCCCATGTGTTCAACACCCCCTGCCAAAGCGATGTCGTAGGCACCAATGCCAATGGCAGATGCAGTGGTGGTCACGGCCGTCATTGCACCGGCACACATCCGGTCGATGGCATAACCGGGAACACTTTGCGGCAATCCAGCCAAAATCGCGGAGGTGCGACCGATTGTCAGTCCCTGATCGCCAGTCTGAGTGGTTGCGGCCACTGCAACTTCGTCGATCGCGGCACGGTCTAAATCTGGGTGGCGATCAAGCAAACCAATCATCGCCTTGACCACCAGGTCATCGGCTCGTGTGTTCCAGTAGACGCCCTTCTCTCCGGCCTTACCAAATGGAGTTCTAACTCCATCTACGAAATAAACGTTTTGCTGTTCCATCATTTCCTAACTAACTCTGTTCGGCTTTCCTGACGGGCTTTCTCGTCACGGGCAAGGGTTGAGCGGACTAGGCCCGGGGTGA
>Ga0213868_10001848_pt1 | contig 20434 bp, 9 predicted proteins | sample PICome_9_FD_160087 | JGI IMG/M metagenome (GOLD analysis project Ga0213868, IMG submission 160087) | Coastal seawater microbial communities near Pivers Island, North Carolina, United States - PICO127 | ecosystem: Environmental > Aquatic > Marine > Coastal | place: USA: North Carolina | collected...
GACAGAGCAAGTCCCCTTCTTTGGTTTATGTGACATGTGGAGATAAATGCTCTCTCTTTTTGGCGGGAGTCGGAGATGTGAACTTTTGTTCCAATCTCCAACTCCCGCCAAAATGAGGTGAAGGAGACAGCAGGGGGGCAGAGCAAGGATCCCCTTCTTTGGTCTTCGTGACTTGTGATGTGTGGAGAGAAATGCTCTAAGAAATATCTTTTTGAAGGAGACGGCAGGATGACAGAGCAAGGATCCCCTTCTTTGGTCTTTGTGACATGTGGAGATAACTCTATCTTTTTGGCGGGAGTCGGAGATGTGAACTTTTGTTCCAATCTCCAACTCCCGCCAAAATGAGGTGAAGGAGATGGCAGGAGGACAGAGCAAGTCCCCTTCTTTGGTTTATGTGACATGTGGAGATAAATGCTCTCTCTTTTTGGCGGGAGTCGGAGATGTGAACTTTTGTTCCAATCTCCAACTCCCGCCAAAATGAGGTGAAGGAGATGGCAGGAGGACAGAGCAAGGATCCCCTTCTTTGGTCTTTGTGACATGTGGAGATAAATGCTCTCTCATTTTGGCGGGAGCTGGAGTTGTTGACTTTTGTTCCAATCTCCAACTCCCGCCAAAATGAGGTGAAGGAGATGGCAGGAGGACAGAGCAAGGATCCCCTTCTTTGGTCCTTGTGACAGTGACATGTGGAGATAAATGCTCTCTCTTTTTGGTGGGAGCTGGAGTTGTTGACTTTTGTTCCAATCTCCGACTCCCACCAAAATGGGCTGAGGATCGTGAGGGAGATTTTGCTGGAGGCAGGAGAGAGAATCCCTCATGCCTGTGTGTAGGAGTATCTTTTTGGCGGGTGTTGGAGATATGAATTTTTGCTCAAATCTCCAACTGGCCAAAATGAGGATGAGAGACCACCTGCTCATGCTCATAATTTTCATTAAAAAAAGTTCACATCAACAATCATGCAGGACATCAACATCAACAAAACAGACGAAACTGGCAATATTCTTTCAAAAATTATATGCTTTTGCTCCAAGGGGCAAGAAATAATTGAAGGAACCGAATCATTGCATTTTACAACCAAGTCCGACCTTCTCACTTGGATTCATCGTGCCTCACATGCAATTCTGGAAAATATTATCCCACATAGCTTTTGGCAACAATATGAGCTTGACAAGCCTAAACAATTCGAATCACTTTGTTCTGGTTCTGGGAGCAATTCTTCATCAATAATTTACTTAGTCATGTGGTCATGTTTCAATGAAGCATGTAAAGTACATATTATGAAGTGTCTGAAGGATGCAGAACACAAGACATTTGTCATACATTGTCAGCAACTTCAGCCTACTGACAGAGAAATTTGGGTTTGGCTTTCTGCTTTGGTTTTGAGTGCACAGGCAACAGTACAGTATGGACTGGCTAGATTGCGCTCAGAGAAGAAGAAATGGGGATCTCATAACGCTTTGATTATTAAAGAACAAATCCTGCTTGAAGCATGCTATCTGAGCTATGCTGTTGCCAGCTCATTTTCGCCTGCATTTGCCTGCTACATTGGCACAAACCCCAACATCAAAGGGTATGTTAATGGGATCAGTATTGTGAAAATGTTTATGAGCTATCTTAGGACAATGAGCCCAGATGTACCATTCCTTGAACCTTTCTCTCGGATGTTTCATTGCACCAACCTGGGTCGGTCAAAGATAGGAGTTGACTGGTTTGTGAAAGCCTACATTAACCACAAAAGCAGGCAAAATGCACATAGCATTTACAACCAGCACTCCATGTTCCAAAAAAGTACCAAAAACCTCTGGTTGCGACTGTCTCAAATAATCAAGCTCAAAGAAATAAAAACTTTGTGCACACAAATAAATGAGGCCCAAAAGAAATTTCTGAGATCTAAAGGAGGAGGAAATGAAAATATTATCTACCTTGATTTAGACAAAAAGTCTAAGGCAGCTTTAGATGCAATTGGAACTGATGGAATAGACAAATCAGAGGTGTATTTCTTTTCTACATGCCTAGCTGTCTTGACTAGGTTTGTGTATGAACTCTTGCAATTTCAAAGACATGGTAGCAAAGAGAGGTTGATTGGGAGGAAAGTGCTTGTCAAGTATCTTGTGGCTGCATTCGAAAAAGACAATAGCATGTCTGAAGGTAGAGAATGTCTAATGAATGTGCTTCAAAGCCTCATTAAGGGAAGTGATCCGTTATTTTCTCATGAATTCATTGCATCAGTACTGCAAGGTTCGGTGGTAGTAACAAAAGCCAAGACAGCAGAGAGACTTCCCCCATTTTCTATTCCAGCTGATGATGTTTGGAATAGCCATTTCCCAGAGAATCCCCTCCATGACACTCAGAGGAAGGCAGTGAAAGAAGAAGAAAAAGAAGAGGAGGAGGACAAGCACTCAAAGGATGCAAAACTTCTTTTGAACTTTAGCAGCAGCAGCAGCCCTATCAAGTATGATCAGAAGGCAAAGGGGGGAAATGATGTGGAAAATGCTGTGAAGCAAAAACAGTTGGAGAAGTCCACAAAAACAAAACGCATCATGATGAGTAGAAAGTCAAATCCAAGGCTCCAAGATCAAGATGACCTCGCAACTGTTGTGCTGAAAAGGAAACGAATCAATTTGAAAGCAGCTTTTGATGCTGCCACTGCCATCAGAACCACTAAGATGAGAGACAAAGCAAAACTTGAGGCTTCAAATGCAACAGTGGCAACAGCAGCAACAACAACAACATCGACAAATGATAACAATAACAACCCAAATAAAGAACAAAGACACAATGACACACAGCTGCAGAAAAAAGTCAGAAGCAATCAAAATAATGCTGAGACTGGGCTGCCTGCTGAGAAGACAAAAAAGAGTCTTGTCTCAGGAAAGAAAGGAAGAAAAGCAAATGCTTCAACAAAAGTAACAAAGAATAAGGGTAACAAAGAGAAAGCAGAAGTAGATGAAGGAAAGAAGAGAAAGTGGCAGCAAAAAGACAGTGGCAGTGGCACCAGCACCAGCACCAGGAATAAGAAGAAGCAGCAACTTGGTGGAGGAAGAAACAAAAAAGCTACACCAAAACCAACACCAACACAATTCGCTCCAGCATCATCAAAATCAAATAGAGATAAAACAAATGAATGCCTATTGAGGAGGTCTCCCAGGAAGTTGAAGGGGGGACAAGGCAAGGAATCCATTTTGTAGGGGAACAAGAAGTCAAAAACTGCAGACAGTATCAGTATAGGATATAGGATAGAGAAGGGGGAGGAGAAGCTAAGACACAAGAAAAATAAATGAAGACAAAGTAGACAATATCAATGTTTGCTTTGTAAATGCCCAAAATGTTTATGGTATTGAATTTTGTTTTTGGGATTGAGTTCTGTCATCTCAGTGTTCTCACTAACAATGACAATGCATATTTGTAGCAACGCTGCCCCTTGTGTGGAATCCAAGTTAGGGGGTACAGTTTGAGCGACTCCCCTGTATGGGTCCAATGAAAGATTAACCCCCATTGCCCTATCAAACACCCCCACATGCTACACTGCCTCTCTCTCTCTCTCTGGGGACAAAACGTTTTTTGAATCTAATACATCACTGGCTAAGTGTATTGTCACCCTCCCCACTTTTTGCGGAATTATCTGTTCTCAGCCGCGATGGGGTCAACCTACAATACCCTTAGGTGCTTAAAACGATCCTGTCGCTGAGCTGAGTTCAAATCCATGCCATGCTTCCAAAAATAAAAACACATTTTTTGTCAGCCCCACTTCCTCTCTAGCTTGACTTGAGGTTTAACCCCAATCCAAGTATGGTCCATTCCTTTAATTTCCCTGGGTCTTCAGCTCCCTGTCACATTTCATTTCACAGTGATTCAAAACTTAGCCAAGCAAGCCACAGAATTGAACTCCTCTTGCTCTCAGCTTTCCAATGTTATGCTTAACACTTCTTGAGGTCAAATATTCGCTGAGAACAGATCTGCTGGGGAGTGGGGAGGGTGACCATGCACTTTGCCCTCTGTTCTTCATTGTTTTTGGATGGGGGCATGAACTCAGACTCAGGAGTCATGCTTGAGGCAGACATGATTTTCTCACACTTTTTTGCAGCCATTAGCATTAGCAGGAGCTCATAATTTTCAGTTTGGAAAGTTGACATTGCGGGTGAGCTCAAGACATCAACAGCTTTTTGGAACCCCTACCATTACTGTCTAAAGAAATGTACTCTTACTCTGAGATCATAGGTTTAAATGCTGAAACAATTTGGTTTGGTTCCATATTTGCCATAAAACTAATGTTGGGCAGATTTGAAGAGTGGGAATTTGAGAAGCTTCTTGATGATGTAGACAGCATGATTCCATCGGATCTTGCAAAAACAATCTCATTTTGGCACGAGAGAACACTCATACCTGTGACTGATTATATCAGGACTATTCATAAACCTCCTTCCTTTGCTAGGACTGTCTTAGAGAACTTGAGCGAGTTCAAGAATGAAAAGAGTCCGGTTTTTGAGCTCCATGTCAGAATTCTTTGCAGTGCATCTGAAGAGCTCGTGCAATGTTACAACAGTGATGGAGGAAGACAGGCTGCAGCTGCAGGAGAGATAGAAAAATGGTTTTTAGTATTGAAAAGGGCTGCAAAAGAGCTTCAACCTCATGTGACAAGTAACACAGCCAACCTTCTCAATGAGACTATTGAATCATTTTTTGATGTGGGAGAAAATGCCAATGCTACCAGTTCTTACCATGCAAATGAGCATGTATTATTTTGTCACAAGTTTCTCTTTCTTCGCATTGCACACATGGTTGAGTTGTACACCAATGCAAAGAGAGGTGTTCATTATGATGCTTATGCAGCACTAAAGGTTAGCGGTAGGGACATGAAAAGGTGGGGACACGTTTCTGGTAATTTGATTCAGAATCTGTTCAACAATGATATAAATGGTCTACCTATGATTGAGACTCATTTAACCAGACACTTTGAGAAATACACCAATGAAGGGAAATTCCAGTATACGCTGATTGATTGCCTCCCTTACAAAGAATTTGCAGAAGAAACACAGAAAAACAATGGTGTTCCATCACTGCTTGAGCTGCAGGAATCTGTGATATGTAAAATGTTTGGAAAAATAAGAATTCATGCAAAATATGTGGGAGAAATGAGTACAACTACACAGCTTACACTCCTGGCAAAGTTGTTCTCAATGACAATTTTTTCTTCAGACAAATCAAAGCAGATACTTCGAAATAGAGAAAAAGTGAGAAAATGCCTTCGAAACAAGAAAAAGCAAAATCAAAATCATAATCATTCTCCTCAAAGGCATTCCCGAAGGAGGAATCCCAATAGCCCAGACATATTTCAGTGGGACACTTTCGTCATGGGGAAAAACTCTTACTTTCATCATTTCAGGGAGTTCAATGGTGCAGCATTGAGGCATTTCTATTGGAAATGCAACATGAGGGGAACAACAACTTTGAACTTTGATTCAGAGGACGCAGTTTAAAAGGGGTCAATGGCAATGGGGATGGGGGTGGGGGATCTTTCTGTTGGAATTACATCTCGAATCATTAAAAATTAAAAATTAATGGCGTTTGTAGTGCACTGGTATATCTATAGAATTTTTGTTACATGAAGTCAGGGTAGTAAAAAGAAGGAGAAGGCACACAGCGGACAGTGATCTCACAATATTTTTTGATCCTCCTTGAAAGCATCTCCCAAATGACAAATGATGGAAATTACATCTCGAATCATTAAAACTCAACGGCATTTGTAGTGCACTGGTGTATCTATAGAATTTTTGTTAAATGAAGTCAGGGTAGTAAAAAGAGGGAGAAGGCACACAGCGGACAGTGATCTCACAATATTTTTTGATCCTCCTTGAAAGCATCTCCCAAATGAAATGTCCTCAACAACAGAAGACTCTGATTTTCACCCTGATAGCTTATCATTATCAGATTCATCTGAAGAGTACATTGACAAGCCAAGATTCCATTCATGGTAGGGTAATTTTCCTACTTTTGTTTTAAAGCAAAGTTTGAGTTCATGCTAACAAATTTTACAACATTACTTTTTGACCTTAACTCCTACTCATATTCTCTAAGGGGGGCTGTTGAAACATCAACTTGTAACATAGGGGCAAACCTTGTTGACCTAAGCAAAAGGATTATTTCTCGAAAGTTGTCAGTACCCAAGGATAGTATTTCCATCGATTGCGATGCAATTAGTGTCGTCATATCTACCAGGACACTGACAGAGGTAAAACGTAAAGTTATAAAAGATTTCTTTCGTGTCTTTGGAAGTGATTTATCAGGATGTAGTCTACCGGACAGAGCTATTGGATCCTCCAAGCGCAGTGGTCTCTTTGGGTGCAGCGGCAATATGTGTCAGCACCTACCTGAATTTCTACAAGGACGTGAAATGTTAGTACTGGATGCTCCTGTGAAGGTTGGCTTGCATGAGTCATGCATGAAAAAAGTGATTTATTCCCTTACCTCAAAGGGTTATTATTTGTTTCCCAGCACTTGCAACGGAGTGTGCTTTGATGCTCAGGCTAGATCAAACATACCTCCGTATAGTATCATGATTGAGACCATTATCGATTCTTGTCATGTTGATGGAGTTCACACCATACATGTAGCAGACATTGGGTCACGGTTTCCTATAACTGCAGATCCCAACAATCAAATAAACGTCTTTTTTCAAAAACTGAAAGGAATGGCTGATGAAGGCATTTCAGTTGAACTTGCTCAATTTGATGTTGCCTTTGTGGTCCCCATTGCCAATGGAAGGCTTCTCCAGGTTTCATGTGATCGAAAGCCACTGCAACAGCAACATGACGAAAATACGAAGAATCCACTTGTTGACAAGTTATCAATGACTGTATTCCCTATTCACAGCCTTCCTGTATTCGAAGGTCACAAACTTCAGTCAAAAGACTTAAAAGGCACTGTTTTGCTAAGCAAACCAGATTCTCAATGGAGGGATGGAAAGGATGTCATAATTGCCTCACAGGAAGAAGATTTGTTTCCTGCTACTGTATCAGAAGCGACTGACTTGTTTGCCTCCTCAAATGTCAATGGAGCTGACACACTCACTACAAGCTCATCAAATTTGTTCAGTGTAAAGGCATATTCCACTATTGCACATCCTTTGATGCAAAAAAGGCAAACCTACCCTCTGAGTTTGAAATCAATGTATGGAATTGGAAACAGAAGCATTACCACAATTCAAACTTTAATCAAGAACCTTGATGATGCAAGGAAAGCAGGGTTCAATATAGTGAGGACACATGGCATCAGTGCTCGGATCGAAGTTTCTATTCGCCCTCATTCTCTTGACCATTTGAGAAAAATGGGACACTTGAATGACATTCTCCTTCATGTTGTCTTAGCTGTACATGGTTTCTGTTGTGGGAGGAAATTCAAGTTTAGGATTGACTATATCAATTTGTCTCCAGTAGAAACAAAAGCAATGGAACTTGTTTCCCAATCCATGGCACTGTTGAAGTTTAGACACCAAAGACAGTTCAATGAAGTTTACACAAGTTTGAAGGCAACAGAATGGTTGCGTGCACATCTATCATTACTACTGATTACCATTGGCATATGCCCATCATTTGGAGTAAAATACATAAATGACTGGCTGCATGATCACCATCGATATGACCCCTACAATATCTCTGGAGCAAACATTCAGATTCGGGTGCTTGGTCCAAGAGAAGGCACTGCAAACAAAAGGAAGAAGACTATGCTCATACGCTTGCAAGGGTTCATGCTTAGTGTCCTGAAAATTAAGGAAGCAGATGTCAAAACCCTGATTCAATTCATTGCAGATTACCCGAAAAAAAAACCAAGAGAATGCTACAAAAAAATATCCTTTCATAGCAAGATTCGGTTGCCAAACTTGCTATGGTCGGAAATTATTCCCTTCATGTCTCGTTTTATGTCCAATGAGACAACAAAAGCAGACAATGCAGCTGCTGGAAAACGAAAAAGAGGCAAAATGGAGAGGGAGAACCAGGAGGTACCAGGAGACCTAGACAGAGAAGATGATGATAGTAATTGGTTCCTTCAACAAGAAGTTGTCTCAAGTTCAAGTATACAAGAAGTAATTGCAAAGGCTCCCATGCCAAGCGATCCTATATGCATAGCAATGCATTCATTGTTTCAAATCAGCAGCTTCTCAGACCCTCATCGACCGGGTTTCACAGCTATGCTATTTAGCTTCATAATTCTGAGCCATACACACACATCCCAATTAGAATTAGCATTGGAGCATAAGATTGACCACAGAGCGCTTCAGCTAGCAAAACGAATTGCAGAAGCCAATCAAACAACATCACAAAATGAACTCAAATATTTTTGTGCCTGCCTCAGAATATGTGGCACTGCTTCAAACAAATCAAAAAAGGAGTATCTACAACTGCTATGTTATTACTACCAATACCCTTGCAAAGATGTCACCCCCAAATCAATCACACAAGGGAAAAGAAGAAATCAATTGCTACACAAAGTCATGGACAAAGACTTAGCTACTGTTGTAATGCAAACTCCTAACATCATAAGAATTCACAGAAATGCCGATGACAATGTGATTGATATCTTCCCACCAGAGAAGGTAGTCGCATCAGGAAAGCAAGCGGACTTTATCATCAAATTCTCCCACAGAAACATGTACCTAGTCCTTGCTCGATGCTTCAACACATCAGAGACTCGTATGCGAGAGTCTCTTCATGGGAGAATGTCATCGTTGCAAAAAATCCAGACTTCATTTTTGACAAGCAATGGTCTTGTGAATAAGGACTTCAATGGGGCAAATACTCTGGAAGAGCTACAAAAATCAAATGATTTTCAAATTCTGTTCACAGGTAAAATCAGCGAGATTCAAAAAAGTCTCACATTTGTTCCAAATATCATCCTTCCAATGGTTTCTCTTGTGTACAGAAGAGATATTGGCTTTTATGACTGCCAAGCTGATAAGACGATCATATTCACAAGTTGTAACTTGTTGACGTCTAGACTCATAAAGTATGAATTCAAAGGGTTAAATGTCACCCCAAAAATCAAGTGTGCAATCATACTGCTGACAAAGAACGGAGAGTACCAGTGGAACAAAATTGTGCAAAATTCTATATCTCAGATTGTAGAGCAAAACAGTTACTGCAACCACCACTACTTCTGCTTGGATACGTTTGCTGGAAGAACAAGCACTGGCACAAATGCAAAGCAGTTTCTTCCAAATCAAAATGTCAAGAGAGGACAACCATTTTACAAAGCCCTGTCAATGTTGCTGACAAAATTGGATCCTAACTACATTGAACAAATCCATCAAGCAGGCAGAAGTAACAATGGAGAGACCAAGATGCTTTCATCAGAAAATGATGAATTAGGTATCATTTCATTTTTGGAGCAACTGTACTCTTGTGCCAAACCTACCAATGTGTTCAGCAGAAGTCTGAAAGCACATTGCAGAACTTATGGTCTTGCCTTGTCCACAGTAGTGGCAGGCTTGAAGAACAAGAGGGCAAATGAGTTGGACCACAAATTCTTGTGTCCCATTGTTTGTCTTCAACACAAATTCACAATTGGAGTGCTGGAAATTGCAGCAAATAAAGAAAAGGTAACTCACTTCTATTCGTTTGACGCTTTCTCACAACAAGTTGAATACAAATTGTTCAGGGGATACACAGCCTTAATTGACCGAGATGATGTCATTTACTTCTTTACATCATCAAGTCAGACAGGCTACTACATGCCCAACAATATCCATAATTGGAAACATGATAGAACAATCAGGACCAACTTCTCTTATTTGAGCAATAGCAATTTTACAAGAGTGTTTCAAATCTTTCAGGACAAATACCAACTGAGTGTTGTTTCGCAGCAACTGATAGATTCTGCACAGTTCCGACCAGAAATAACAACAGTTGCTATTCCTATGCATGTCACTTGTAACGACTTTGGGACATCTCTGCTCAGAATGATGCAGCGAGGAATCAATCATCATGCACTGATTCTGATCTTTCCATGCCAAAACAGTCGCATTGAAGGTTGGGATGCATGCATCGTCCATCATCCCCTGCAAGAGCCACAGTCGGCATATTCTGTTCTGAATCACTTCATTCAAGGCGCACCTGATGAGGGTAACTACAACCTCGAATGCATAAAGGGCAAGTGCCCAGAAAATAGCGAAGCCAGTCTTTACATGCTTTTATATGCATATATTGCACAGAAGACGAAACATTTGACCCATTTCAGAGCTGCGCTGGAAAAAGTGTACACTGAAGATAACCTAAGTGAAAAGGTGCGCCTATGGGTTCACCAGGTTGCGAATAGAGCAGGAGCAGGAGTCAATGTCAATGAAGACATGAATGAAGATATCCCTATTTGGATAGAGCAAATGACAGCTGATAATCCAGCATAGTAAACAGACCATCACCAATCAACCTTTAGCTTTAGCTGTAGGTCAAGGCATGAGGACACAACTTCTACAGTTCATTCAGCTGCGGTAGATGCAATAAAAAAGGACAGAAACGGAAACAGAGAGAAAGGCAATGGAAATGGAAAAGAAAATAGCAACAGAAGAGAGTAGGACCTGCTCATAATTTTTTAAGCAGCCACAGCATTGTGTTTTGCAAGCCACTCCACCTACCTTAGCTGGAAATGATGCATATCTAGTTTGAAAAATATCTATAGAATTTGTACTCAATGGAAATGAATCAAAACTGTGCAACAAGTTCCATCTCAGATGAGTCAATAAAAACAGCTGAAAGTTCAGAATTAGAATTAGGGAGCAACCGAAACCAGCTGACTCCAATTTCAATGGCCGTACAAAAATCCTTCTATAGAACAAAGTTGGTGATAAATAAAGCCCATTCAGATTACCTCAATAGGATCATGGAGGCAGAGGCAAGCTTGGCTTGTGAGCTCAAAAGTGAACTAAAGCAAATGCAAAAAGAAGCCACCAAGGAAATCAAAACAACCATTCAAAATGAGCAAAGATTGTTAATGGAGAAGTTGGAAAATGCAGCTTCTCCCCAATCTTGTTACAACCTCATTGCGCAACACATTGCAATTCTGAAAGATATTGTAACCCTTGCAAACAAACAAGACCAACAAGCTGAGGAATTAAAAACCAACATTGTGGGCAAACACAAAGAACTCATCCGTTCAAATCAGTACAAACTCCAAGATCTGCACACACGATTCATTGTTCCATTGAGAAACAGTGTTCAGTGTGTGGCTACAAATCAGTGCCTACCCAATGTCGGAGATACTATACAAATCGACAATGGTGTGTTTGATGAAGGATATGGACACTACCAGGAGTATGTCTTGCATGAGGAAGGGGTTGGCTTTAATTTGAGCTTTGTGGAACATGGTGAAGATGAAGAACATGGTAGTCCAAAATTCAATGATGGGGATAAGTACACAGATTGCAACAACCCCAATGATAGAGGTAACTTGGATTTGGATGAAGATGAAGGAAACCACCAATCATGTGAATACGATGGAGATAACTCCAGTGATGGAGCGCAAGACCAATTGTGTGAATATGATGGAGATCACTCCAGTGATGGAGCGCAAGACCAATTGTGTGAATATGATGGAGATCACTCCAGTGATGGAGATCACTCCAGTGACAGAGTACAAAACAATGAAGAGATTGAAAAAAACAATCTTGGGCAACCCAAAGAGCCACTGGCAAATGGTGCTTTCATTGATGCCATCTATTCTCTCACTTAAGAAGCCTCTTCCTGTCACACAAGTATACAAAAAATTGTAGGCAGTCAATGCACAGACTCAGCTGCCCATTAAGAATAACAAGCGAAAAATCCACACCATAACAAGACCTTCATCTCATAATTTCTAATTTTTCTTGTCAGGCCCAATAAAAATAAAACATCATGGAGCAGCATCTAGTCTTTGACTTGTTTCACGGAAATGGATGGGAGTCACATTATGCTACAATCATTGTTCAAGAAAATCTCTCCCAGGTGTACAAAATTGGTTCCCTCCACATCACTCTCCACTATGCTCTTCGGGGCAAGGAAAACATGAATCGGCGTGTTGAAGACCTGCTTGAAGATGGCTTTCAACTGCTCACCAAAGAAGAAGCCCAGAACAGTAGAACTCGCCCTGAGCGATTCCTCATTATTGTTCCACCGGGAGAAAATTTCACTGGTGTGAAAGAAATTGAAGTTATCAATGACCTCAAAGAGTTTGGAGATGATGCACAGATGATGTTTGAGACTATCCCCTTTGATAAACTTGCTCAATATTTAGTCAAGAAACAAAGCATTTTTGGACGTGGTGGTAAGAAGGATAACCGGAATAGCCGCAGCCTCAGTGCCGGATACTCTCAACAAAGACAAACCAACAATTTGATGTGCCCAGGCCTCAATACACCTGAATTCACTAACTCTACTGACAAGCTGCCTCCAGTGGAAAATGGACGCACTGTGACGCAGTCTCTCCTAACATGGGGCTGCACTTTAATGGGTTTGTCAGATTTGATCTCCCAGAAAACTCAGTCGCAAAGGGCCTTCACTGATCAAAGCAGAGCTGCCATGTTCATGAAGCCAGTGGCGGAAAAGCACAAAATCCCGTTGGCTAATCTGAGATTTGAAGGGGTTACTGCAGGAAACACTGGCACTAACACACTTTGGATTGAAGAATCACTTGATGCGCACTTCGACATTGGAAATGATCCCAGGAACAAACATGGACAAAATCTTGTAATTTGCGCAAACAAGATTGTTCAAGTGGAATACCGGCCTGGCAAATTCCTGAAGACAAGGACAGCAGTCATTATATACAACAAAAAATGTGTTGGAGATAATCATGAAAAGTATTCCCGGTATCAACCAATTGCTTTGAAGTACGAACAGTGGATTGAGCAATGTCGTCCTGTTTTAAATGTGAACCCATACACAATCAGAATGCTAGGTCTGAGTGAGAAGTCATCACCAATGCACATGATCCGCCCCCAATGGACAAAGGAATTCTATTACAGTCCATTCATAGATAAAATTCTTCAGGTTGGAAAGATTAGTAACTGGGATGGGATATTGATGTTGGAGGTAGCCTATGCCATCGTTTTTACCCCAAATGCAAAGACATTCTGTCATGGTGTCGATCTTGCTCTGAAATGCGAAGCAGAAGAAAACTTCATTTTTCGCTACATCAATTCACTGGTCAGGGAGTATGGGTCAGTGAGTGGTGGCGAAGGTAGGAGGAGGATGTGCTCTCATGGCCTGAAAGTGAGTAGGTATAGGTTGGCAAAGTCACTAGCCAACCTGCCTCGACTGCTTCAAATTGTTAACAAGACTGGAGCAAAAACCAGCAACATTATCAAGGAGTTCACAAAGCCCCCTGAACAGGGGGGTATGTTCTTGGTGGGGAAATTGAGTTGTCAGGAATTTTTGCATGTCTTGACAATGGTGTCCAAGGCCATCGTTAGTAACAAATTCATTACTAATGAATGCCACATGAGGAATGTGGCAATTGCAAGCAGCACAAAAACAAGCAATCGCCTTTTGAGTCATAGGATATCATCTGATTCTGACAGGATCAAGCTCATGGCATTTTTGAGGAAGAGGTTGAGCATATCATATTCACCCCATGGTGCAATTGATGATGAGGCAATTGAGAATGGACTATGTGAAAGCCTGCGCTACCATGCAGGACAACATGTTTATGAGTTTGTTGGCAACGTCGTTTACACAAAAAAAGATGATTCCATTGTTGCTTACAACTTGAGTGGAGGTGAAATAGACTTGACAAAAGAATTTGGCAAGTGCAAAACATCATTTCCACCAGCCAAAGCACACAGTGGGGTGATGTGGTGGAAACAAGGGGAACTAGCAAAATATAAAAAATTGGGATTGTTGGATGGGGACATCTTACTCACATCAAAATCAGCCCCAGATGCCTGATGCATCAAACAAGGCTGGAAACCAACTCACATTAATGTTGGTATTTTAACAAAATGCCATTAACCAAGACCAAGTTCAAGGAAAAATGCCTGGGCAAGGGCAAGTGAGTACAATGGGAGTACAATGCGTGTATATGGAAAGCTAGTCATTTTTAAGTAGCCAAGTGCCATCTGACCAGGGTTCTGAACATCAAGTCAGGCTTAGTGTGCGTAATTTCAATAACAATCTTTTATTATCCAAATGTGAGTAGATGTGGAAGTCTCAAAATCTAAAGATGGAGTACTTTTCAGGAGTGATATGGTATTACAACAGCAAGTTTGAGAAGGTTCCAGAACCTTAGACATCTCATATGTTATCATGCTTCAATGTGTTTGCATTGTGTTGTACAGACAACACAGTGAGAGCTTCTACTACATTTTTTAGGATTCATAGTAGAGGTAGAGGCGAAGCAAAAGGTATTCATCTTCACTTGGTGGCTGGTAATGCCCAGTATTTCATTCAATGCACATAAATTCAAAATATTTTGCATTGAATAAAGTCACACAATTCGTGTAAGATTTCATGCTCACACCAACGCTTGCACTCATTGCTTTCTTCCAGAACAATATATATACCACGCACTGTCAACAAGACACACAATATGATATCCGGATACAAAACACCACAAGCGAATATTGCATTCACAAGTTGCCAAGGGCATTCCAGCTTTCCGGTCAAAAGACAACCTGAACAGACCAAAATGTATTCTTCATTCTCTGTTGGCAAAGGACGTGAGTCTTTGCTCAAAGAATTTGTCCAGGAACAAGCCACAAAAGTTCAAACTATTGAGGATGCATCATCCAACTCCAACTCCAACCATGTCAGTTCACTAGGTGCAACAATCACAGCTGGCATTGCTACCAATGGATCCATCAGCACCTTGATTTTTCAGTTGGCCGAAACAGAGAAAGCCAATCAAAAAGCTCATGACGTCGTTGAGATAGAAGAGCTTGAGGATCAATTCCTGAACCAGGCAAATGCATTACTTGTTGCGCTACAAGAGGTGCCAACCAATTGGTGGAAAAGTTCAGACAAGAGTGAAAGAAAAGGGAGGGGTAATATTCTGTACGGTGACCTTGGCCTCCTAAGCCTAAGACAACAATCATTGTCACCGTCATCAGACGAGGAGGATGATGGCGAAGGCAAAGACGATGAACAAGAAGAAAACAACAAAGCGGAAAATGTTGGGGGTGCAAAACCTACCAAAGATCTCATTTCTGATGATGCCAATGTTGCCACTATTGAACCCATCAGCAACCTGATTCTTCAGATGACAGAAACCAAGAAGGCAAAAAACAAAGCACATAACATCAATGACTTGGAATATCTCAAGGATCAATTCAAAATGCAGGCAAAGACAATGATTGTGCAGCTCCAAAATATATGCCCTCAAAACTGAACATTTAAGGCCATGAACCTGGAAGGCTAAACAAGATCATGAGGACGAGGGGGGAGATTGGGCGTAGAGCATTACTACTATTACTTAATACTGCAAACCTGCTTTTGATGATGTTCTTACTGCCCTACCCTATCCCTATGCCACGCACACGATGAATGTTTCATACAACCGTAACATGTGGTGCTAGTGTGGGTGCCATAAAAAATAGGATCAGTTACATCACATGTATCCATTCATTTCCATTATAAGGGAGGCTTTGATTGCATTCCATGCAGCTGATCTCTTCCCAATTCCTCCTCATTTGATTGTATCTTCCAATGAAGGCATGGAGTGCAGACACGGTGGATGGTTCCTCACCATCCACCCACACGTCTCGTTCAATTATGCTGTCAAGAATTGGAAGCACGAGATCACATGAGATAGATGGCAACGGATTAATACTAGGGCACTGGTGCTCCCCAACGAGAGACTGAGATCTACCTGATTAATAATTGCAGAGCCACACAGCGGTACCAATCCGACGCCGGTGATGTTAACACAATTTGTCAACTTGAGTCTCTTCACCCAATTGACAGCATCGATGCACAGCAAAAGTGTACTGATATCATCATCTTTGAGCTTTATCGCCAATTCCTTCTCAATCTCCTCAAAATCCAGAGTGTCCCAGTGGCTGCCAAGGATGGCTGTGCTCCTCTCATTTGGGTGCAGCCGAATTTTTATCCAACGCAATGGCAAACAAAGCTTTCGATGGCTCCTCTAGAAAGCTGGCTGCATGCGCTAGTATTCCACTGGGCAGATCAGTGATGCAACTAATGCTCTGAGGAGAGCAATCTGTGGCGGAAATCCGCCTTTGTTTGATATCAGGAGGGGCTTCTTCCATCATGAGACCAAGTAAGAGATTTGAAGTTGGGCCCAGGCGATTTTTGTTGGAGGAGGGGAGATAGAGAGGAGAGAGGAGAGAGGAGAGAGAGGAAAACTAAATAGATCAAAGCTACATAGGTAGCCACGAAGGAATTAATAGTAAAAAAATAGTACCACATAAGTGACACACCACAAGACCCCCGCCTGCCTGGAGAGAGAGGAAAACTAAATAGATCAAAGCTACATAGGTAGCCACGAGAGGAATTAATAGTAAAAAATAGTCAACATAAGTGACACAGGGAGGAGAGAGAGGAGAGAGCGAGGAGAGAGAGGAAAACTAAATAGATCGAGGCTACCTAAGGAATTAGTATATTGAAAAATAGCACCACATGTTGTGACACACCCACAAGCCCTGCTCCGCACTCTCTCCCTGCACACAACATCATCATTCACACTGCCTGAAATAATTCATCATGACTGGCAAGAGAAAGACGTGCCTCTTTTGTTTCAACAGAACTGCAAATGTGTGGCTGTTTAAACAACGGATGAATGAAGGGGATGTGTCTCACATTGATCGAAGATTTCCTATCTGTTCGACATGTGCGACTGTCAAAGTGAATGAAAATAAAAATGAATTTCTTGGTTATCTTCCCTCCGTCACAGCCGATCAATATGAAAAATCTTGCAAAGAAGACCTCATCGATGTTCTCCATCGGGAGGGAGCAATTGTTACACAACTACCTACCAATATTATACAACAAATTGTTCATGCTATCTTCTACCCCAGATTAGTCAGACAGGCGAAAGCATCAAATGAACTCAATCACAGTCCATATGTTGCCAGCAAAAAATCCCAACAATATCATCCTCATCGAAGGTGGAATAATATTTTTGACCTCTCAGATACAAATAACACAAACAGTGCGTTTTTGAATGCTTGTGCCCCCCTTGTAACATTCCTCTCTCAAACATTATATCCCCACGAAAATTATGCATTGGTGGCTAAGAAGCACTTTGCCAATTCTGATACTGGGACAGTAACTCAATACAATAGACGTGAAGAAATACAAAGAGCCAAGGATTATGATCCCGTCCTAAGCATTGAGAATGTGAATGTGTTAATTAAGGGGAAGGACCTCCTTGAGCAGCAGTCGTTCCATGTCGATGGTTTGGGGTTGAAGTTGGTACTTGTTTATGTTGATGAATGCAGCGACTCTGGCTACAATTTTCATTTCATCCCAGGCTCTCACAACCTACTATGCCACCATGACGTATGTTCTCAAGAGAACAGACTACCAACAAGCGTGGCAAAAAAACTCACTGCAAAGCAAAATGAGTGCATTATTTTTTTTCAAAGCGTAATTCACGGTGGGGGGGCGTCAAGTGGTGGAGCGGCAAGCAAAGCAGCAAGCAAGAATAGTGATGGTAGTAACTGTACAGGTTTCATTCTTCAAAAGAAGCGGAGAAAGTGGATCAGTGATGATACTGCCAACAAACTTGAGCGTTTTAGGTGGTTCGCAGATCAAACAATGCCAACAGATATCTCCTTTCAAATATCATTCCAATATGGGGCAAACCCTGGAAGTTATGTTCTCCCAAACAGAACAAACACATGGTACGAGAGAACTGATATCATCGACAGTAATGAACATTGTCAGATCTGCAGACAACAGCTTCTTACTTCCAAATCAGAGGAGTGTTCTTTCTTTCGATGCGGGTGTGTTGTACACCGTAGTTGTTGCAATCAACATCAGCCTGGCACATTTGTACCAAATTGTAAGTCAGCACACAGTCGCAAAATTGATAATATTGATGCATTTCTGTTAAAAATGGAAGAGAGCAAGGAATGCTTCTCAACAAAATTGAAGGAAGGGTTGGTCAATTATATTCAACACATGTGTGAGAAAAAGAGAATTCAAGCAACGCGTTCCTGGTCCCGGCATGAGTGTGAGTGAGTATCCCAACACAAATCCACAGGGTAGGGGGGGACAACAGGGATGACTGGATTGCCGATGCCGAGGAATGTAAATCGAGATTTTTTGTGCCTCTGATATAACTTTTGCAAAAAGGGAGAGGCAGAGCAGAGGGAGCCTACACCATCACAATCACAGTTTAAGCAAAACATGAGACTTGGAGCATCTTCAATCCTCTCATAATTTTCAGATATGATGTTATTTAATAGAAAGTAATTATACCACTACCACCATATTTCATTGAAAAATGAAGGCTTCTCCTACTAACATTAGCTCTCCTGCCACTGCCACTGCCACCGCCACTGCCACCGCCGATGCTGACAATGGAAAGCATCCCACCCCAAGTGCCATTCATAAGAAGGACAATTCCTCCTCAAATGCAGCTCCACCACCTAGAGGCGGGAGTTTCTCCACTTCTAGTCTTGCTCATGATATCACAAGGCAAGGTGAACGGAGCATTGAACTTCAAAAGAAACTGATCACAAGTGTTAATGAGATTGGCCAGGAAATTCACAATCTCTCCAAGGGAGAGATTGCAGCTGAAACATACGAGCGCATGCAGAAGATTCGCCGTTTGGATAGATTGTCAAGCGAGCGTTACATTGCATTGAAAGATTTGAAAGCAGACTGGACTAACAGTGAGGAAAAGGACCTCGCCAAAACACGTTTGGAAGAGCTTGACACCCTAAGGGTAAAGTTGAGGGCTGAACTCAAAACAGCTGCCGGGAATTAGACTGTCTAACATTAATGTTAATGTATTCTTTTCAGGTTTGACTGACATGTGTTGAAATGGTACTCAATCAGAGTGAATACATGTAATACTCCATCCACAACAGCTTCTAAAGCAAACGTGTTTTAAGACCCCATAATATCTATTACCATTTGATTGAACGAGACATTGCTTATAGTTAGTGTGTGTCGGTACGAAAATGTCATCAGCAGCAGCAGCACTACATCGCATTGATGCATCAGTAAGCAAGTCGACTAAGATGACCCAGTTCAAGCTCCTTATTAAGAAGTTTGATACCCTTCCAACAGCAAGGAACCATTGTGTACCAATTGAGTTCACTTTCAATGGGCATAAATGGATCCTGGGTGTCTACCCCGGTGGACTTGGTGTGTCTGCAAATGGATATGTGTCAATTTACTTGGGCCTTTGTGCTGAAGTTAACATTGCAGTTACATTTGCGGTAGCACTCCTTGATAAGTTTGGTCACACGAAGAGAGTAAGCAGGGTCAATCACCGTTTTTTCGACGGCACTGGTGATGTCAAGAAGTTACCGTCATCGGGCTGGAACGATTTCATCGCTCACTCTGATATCCTTGATGCATCGAAGAATATCCTGGGTGATGACGACGAGCTCACACTCATTGTTTCTATTGAGATCGAGCAGCCGGCTACTGTATTTGACCCTATCGATGCTGAACACACCCTTGTCAAAATGATTCAAGGCATGTTTCGCGATGAAGAAACAGCAGACGTCCTCTTCGAAGTGAGCAAGATGGAGGCGAACGAAGATGGGTCCAAGAGGGGGAAGTCGTACATCCACTTCCCTGCACACCGCTCCATTTTACAAGGATGTGCTCCCATGCTTGCTGCTCTCTTCGGAACTTCCAATAAGGAAGAGCTGGCAACTGTTGCAGTTCATGATGTCAAGCCAAAAGTCTTTCGTCTCTTATTATGGTACGTCTACGGAGGAACCGTGTCCAATGAAGCCTTGAAAGCAGACGCAAAGGACATTGTTGATGCAGCAGACAAGTATTCAATTGTCGATCTCAAGTTGGCAGCTGAAGCAGCATTAGTGGAATCGACCAACATTACCGTTGAGTTTGAGGATTGAGGCTCTCAAGAGTAATAGTTTCTAATTATGGATGTGTACAACGATAGTGGACTCGACCCATAGTGAATTAATGCCGAGTACAAGTTAGAAGTAGAAAGAATACAGAATAGTTTGAAGTGTTTAGAGCTTCATTATCATTAGATGTTTTAGGTGAGTCCTTTGGCTTTGGCTTTGGGTCATGCTCATAATTTTTACTTCTGCTTCTGCCCTGGAGGAGGAGGAGGAAAAGGCGCTCCATTCCATAGTTAGTGTGCCAGTGGAGTCAAGGTCAAGGAACAAACGGAAAAGGCAATGGAGCATCAGCAGAACTTACTCTGTCTACCTGAGGTGCGTGTATGTATGCATGTGTGTACGTGTGCTGTGCATGTGTAATTCACATGATGAAGACTCATACCAGTGTACAACCTATCCCAA
>Ga0213868_10001850_pt1 | contig 20432 bp, 19 predicted proteins | sample PICome_9_FD_160087 | JGI IMG/M metagenome (GOLD analysis project Ga0213868, IMG submission 160087) | Coastal seawater microbial communities near Pivers Island, North Carolina, United States - PICO127 | ecosystem: Environmental > Aquatic > Marine > Coastal | place: USA: North Carolina...
CGTTGAGCACAAAGTCGACAATTTGCATCGAGTAGGAGATGTCGATGGCGAGGATGATGTCGACACCACTTGCGGTGCTTTCTGATTGCTCGTTGCGCAGCTGTGGACGTGCCATGGCGATGATCGCACAGATGAGAGCGAGTAGGATGAATGAAAAGGTAACGAATCCTGGTAGGAGTCTTGGTTTGCGGCCCAGACTGGCAAGAATAGATAAGGAGGAGTAGGTGATTGCCGTTGGCGTGCCTGATTTGCCACCGATAAAGATTAGGGGAATAAGCGCGATGAGGCCGAGCAACCACCACGGGTCGGCAAAGGTAAATTGCTGGATGAAATCTTGCATCTACTCAGGGGATTTTTGCTCAGGGGCTTTTTGGTCAGCTGTGGCTGGCTCGATCATGTGCAGGACCTCAATGGCCTGATCGATGAGTTCTAAAATAGGACCTTGCTGACCCGCAGCAACGTATTTGAGCTGTGTGAGCTTATGAAGGTGATCAATGACGGCTGTGCGGCAGTCATGCTGCAGCTGTGAGAGTGCGTGCGGCCGAAGGGTGAGTTCTTCATCGGTTTCGAAAAGGGCTGGATCCTCAAAGGCGGCCTCGAGGTACTGGCGCATGATCAGGGAGATGCGGACGGCAGAGGTTTGGGGCTTCAGTGAGTCGATCTCTGCTTTTAAGGCTGAGAGCGCTTCAGTAGCTGTTTCTAGGAGCTGCTTGTGCTTTTTCTGATTGGTTTTCTGTCTGGTAAGCTTGCGGAGGACAAAACCCATGAGGAGAATCCCTGTGATCACCAATACCCAAAACCATGGCGACTGCCATAGAGGTGGTTGTCCGAGAAGGAATTCCTCGGGGCTGGTGATGTCATGAATGTCTGGGGTCATGATGTTAGGAGTTTCGCCTGCGGGTGCGTTCTTTGAATAGGCGGTGCAGGTGAGGTAGGTAATCACCGGTGGTGCTCAGCTCGAGGTGGTCAATGCCTTGCTGCTTGAAGAGCTGAGCGAGGCCCTCGTTGTGACGCTGACTAAGTCTTTCAAAGCCCATGCGAACATTGGCATTGTTGGTATTCACGGTTGTTTGCGCGCCAGTCTCAGGGTCGGCCAAGGTGACCTTGCCCACACGAGGCAATTTCTTTTCCATTGGGTCAGTGACACGCAGCGCGATGGCGTCGTGTTTACTGGCGAGCGCGCTGAGCGGTTTTTTGAGATCGTGTGCCAAAAAGTCTGAAATGAGGAACACAACGGCCTTTCGTTTGACGGTGTGAAGAAGGAAGTCTGAGGCTGCGGGGATGGATGTGCCCGGGTTGTCGGGCTCTGCCGCCAGTATTTCACGAATCATTCGCAAGACGTGTTTATTGCCTTTGGCGGGAGGAAGATAAAGGATGGGTTCGCTGGCGAAGAGAAGTAGCCCTGTTTTGTCACCATTGATATTAGCACTGAAGGCAAGCACGGCGGCGAGTTCTGCAGCGAGCTCACGTTTACTTAGCTGGCTACTGCCGTAGATGCTTGATCCTGAGACATCAACAGCGATAATCACAGAGAGCTCACGTTCTTCACGGAAGGTGCGTATGTAGGGATGGTCCTTCCGAGCAGTCACATTCCAGTCAATGAAGCGGGTTTCGTCACCGTGCTGGTATTCCCTGTAGTCCTCAAAATCAAGGCCGCTGCCCTTGAAGGAAGATTGATACTCACCACTGAATGTTTCCCTCGCCAGACGCCTTGCCTTGATCTCAAGGAGGTGCACACGGCGCATGATTTCTTCAATAGATTCAGGAGTCATTTCTCGCTAATTACTTGGCTCCCAGAGGATGTTGCTTGAATATTGATTTGTCAATAGGTGTCGGAGCCCGTTCCTTGCTAGGGCTCAAACATCGTCAACAAAATGACTAACTTGCTTAGCTGCCATTTGAGAGCTAAGCAGAGCAGTTTGCCTTGGAGGGCGACTCTAGCCCTGAGCGATCTGGTCGACACTTGTTGCCAGAGCGGCAAAGGCAGCGCTGGCATCATTTTCAGCGGGGTCGATAAGGGCAACAGGGGTACCTGCGTCACCCTGCTCGCGAGTGGGGATATTGATCGGGATCTGACCTAATAAGGGCAGCTTGAGTTTTTTGGCTTCAGCGGCACCGCCGCCTTCACCGAAAATGGGATAGCGAGTGCCATGTTCACATTCAAACCAAGCCATGTTTTCAACCAGCCCCATGATGGACACGTTGACTTTGTCAAACATCGAGATGGCCTTGCGTGCATCGATGAGGGCAACCTCCTGTGGTGTGGTCACGATGACGGCACCTGTGAGGCTGATGGTCTGGACAATGGTGAGCTGAATGTCACCGGTGCCAGGAGGCAGATCGAGGATCAGGTAATCAAGCTCACCCCAGGCCACATTCTGGAGGAACTGCTGGGTGTAGCGTGTGGCGAGTGGCCCACGAACGATCACAGGTGAAGCTTCCTCGAGCAGAAAGCCCATGGACATCAATTGCACGCCATGCGCGGAGATGGGAATGATTTCATTGTCCTCAGTAGCAAGTGGACGCTCACGGCTGCCAAACATATGTGCGATCGATGGTCCATACAGATCACAGTCACACAGGCCTACCTTATGACCGGCCTTAGCGAGTGCCACAGCCAGATTTGCTGAGACAGTGGATTTTCCTACGCCGCCCTTGCCTGAGGCTACGGCAATGACGTTTTTAACCCCTGGGATGGTGTTTTTGACGGCTGTAGATCCGGCAGCATTGGCGTTTGTCTGGGTGGCAGGGTCTTGAACATCGAGCTCAATCCTGGCGTGTTTGATCTCAGGTAGAGGGTCGAGAATGGCGTGACAATTTTTGAAGATTTGCTCCGGTACGGAGGCATCGTTGGTTTGCACACTGATGGTGACGGTGACGATGCCCTCATCAATACTGACATCCTTGACGAGGCCAAAGGAAACGATGTCTCGCGAGAAGCCGGGATAGGGGACTTGCTTGAGGAGCTCAAGAATCGAGTCGGGTGTCATGGATCAGTTGAGGTTGTATCAAACTACAGGTGCAGGATGCGACCGCAGTTTTCGCATTGGGCCACTTCTTTTTCTGCCTGAACTTTGATCATGGTGGAGGGCACGACTTTCATGTGACAACCATGACACTGGCTTTTTTCAGCAGAAACAATCGCATCTCCACCTTTGGAAACGATTAGTCGGTCGTAGAGTGAGAGTAGCTCCTCATCGACATTGGCGGCGAGTTTTGTGCGCTCAGCGGAAACCTCTTCATGCTGAGCACTAACTTCTTTAGCTCGCTGGTCGAGCTGGGCGATTTCTTCATCAACCATGGATTGGGTAATGGCGAGAGCGTCCTCAGCTTTCTTGTGTTCAATGCGTAGATTGTCGGCTTTCTCCATGAGTTCGAGTTCTTGTGTCTCTAACTCATCAACTTGCTCATTGTAGCGGCCGATTTCGTTTTCTAGTGCAGTAAACTCTTCATTTTTCTTGGTTTCGTACTGCTGAACCTTGAGCCGGTCTAAGGTGTTTTTTCTGGTGCCGATATCAAGCTCGAGATTTTTGATGGCCACCTCGTTATCCTGAACCTCTTTTTTGGCGTTGGCCACTAGCGCGATGTCGTTAGCCAAGCGCTCCTTCGCTTGCTCTTTGCTGCTAGGGATTCGCTTCATATCCTCCTCCAGGGAGCGGATGCGTTGGTCACGGTCTTGAAGGACTAGTAGGGACTCAATTTCGGGAAGCATAGGGATGCTTCTACTAGAGCCCAGTCCTCTGAGCAAGCGCAGGGGAGAGATAATTAAACTTTTTTTTATTGATGGTCAAAAAAGGCTGGTGCTAATAGTTTAAAAGCATCGATTCGTAACGATTCGATTCTATAACAGGTAAAATGATGAAAATACAATGCCCCGATTGTGAGCAAAAATTTGATGTCGACGATGACTTTCTTGGCAAGAAGGTCGAATGCGGGTCATGCGACCATCAATTTACAATCGGCGACGAGCACCGAATTATAGAAAAAGAGCGGTTTTATCCAGGCGAGAAAAAAAGCATGGGTCTGGGCAAGTTTGGAAAGAAGGCCTCTGAAGGGCTTGGTGAGGTGGCCTTCACACCTGCGAGTTACCAGAGTGATGTCAACCCCGACATGGTTGGTCCTCCTCGCCCGCGCAAGACCTTGGCGATCTTCGGCGGGCTGGGTCTGATGGGTTTGGTGATTATCGTCTTCCTCTTGGGTGGAGGCAAAGAGGGGCCTTTGCGAGATATAGAAACTAATAATCGTTACGTGCTCTGTGGTTTTTCAGCACTGCTTGGTAGCATCCTTGTTATCTATGGCTCCGTTAAAAACAGGTGGCTGGGAGTGATGTTGGCGATCGTCCTCTCAGTAATACTGATGTTTATGCCTGCTATATTTCCAGGTAATCCGATCAGCTCCTTTATCGCACCTATGAAGGAGTCGCTAAGCACAGTTACTGATTCTAAGAGTGAAATCGAAGCGGAAAGTATGGATGACTACCTTATCAGAATCGGCTACGATCCGGTTGAGGCGGCACTGTTTGAGCACCCGAGGGAGACCGTTGTTGGCGTTTATGTGCGCAATGCGGATTATTCAACACAAAGCAAGATCGCGTCATATCTTTACTACATGACGGGTAGGGTAAGTCGTGAGGTGGTCTTCCCCCGCGGCGATACTGGCCAAGCCGCCATGATTCTTCTTGTCGAGCAGGAAAAAAGTATCGAGCAGATCGCAGCGCTCTGTGAACGTTTTGGTGAGGTTGTTAAAATGGAAAAAGATTTGCGAATCATTGAGGTCTTTACGGATAGAACCAAGACGGAGGAGATTGATGAAGTGAAACTGAAGGATCCGGAGGACCCTGATTTTGAGTTTCTCAATCTAAAGTCATTGAAGCACTATGATCCAGAATGGCAGCTGGCGGCAGCGACACGGCTTGCTAGTGCCAAGCCTGGAGATCTCCGTGCTGATATCACCGAGCAGTTTGTTGATATGTTGCCAAGCAGTCATCCTGAGCTGCAGCTAGAAATAATCAGAGCGCTCAAGACCTGGGCGGAGCCGGAATCCAATATAGGCGAAGCTGTGCTCAACGCAGCCAAAAATCTGCATGCAGAGGGTAGGGTGTCGCAAGTATGCATGGAGCTGCTTATTGATCACCAAGTCAATGGCTGTGAGTTGATTCTCATGGAACTATGGGATAAGGACCCTGTCCTTTGGAGTGATCAATTTATCAAGTTGGGGGCTGGAGCCGAACTGATGCTTTTACCCCAGATTATTAAGATGGACACAGGTCACCTGCACATGGCCTCGGAGATTTTGGGTAAAGTCGGGACGAAAGAATGCGTGAATTATCTGGAAGGCATTATAGCGAACTCCACGCTGGATGCAAAAAAGATCAAATCGTTGCAGGCTGCCATTGACGAAATCAAAAAGCGTTCTTAATGTGCTGCCCATCTTGATTGAGCATTTGACCTATTTGCCCTATCGGGATCACTTCCAAGTATGCCGCCATGGCGGAATTGGTAGACGCGACGGATTTAAAATCCGTTGAATGGTAACATTCGTGCCGGTTCGATTCCGGCTGGCGGTACTTGGAAATTTAATAGATGTCTACTTGGGGAGGGAGTCGCAGTTCGTTCTGCTGAATCCATGGGCACAAAAAAGCTCTCGATCCGTGTGAGGGATGAGAGCTTTTAAAATGCGGTTAAAGAAAGGAATGTATTATATCAAGATGGTGTCGACTTGCCGTGTGACAGTCATCGCTGTGTGTTTGAGTAGAGTTATACCTAGTGGTATTAATTACTGTTCTTTTCTTTATATTCTTTAAGCCAATTTTTTCTGCTCTCCAAGTTGGCACGTAAGCTTTCGTAATCGACTAAAGTAAGCTTTAGCTGATAGACTTTTCGCTTCAGTTCAGCGTTGTCAGATTTGATGTCCTTGACGATGTCGCGGAGTTGAAGTTCCAGCTCTTGCACTTGCCTTTGTGTCACAAGCTTCGTTTGCCCAGTGGACTTTGAGTTCACTTCAAGCATTTGAATTTTTCGTGTTTCCAATAGCTCAGTGATACGGGATATTTCTGCTTGATGGAACTCAACAGTGTTCGGGTCTAGGTTTTTATCAGCGACTTTGAGGCTGTGCTGTTTGAGCTCACGCTCTAAGCCTTCGATGCTAGAATTGATGGCTTCCATCACTTCTTTTCTTTGCTTGGAAGTTTGGACGCCAGATCTTCTGTTCTGCTGCCAATCCTCACTTTTCTTGCTTGAGTTCCAGGTGTAGTAGCCATGCGATTGCGTGGTGTCTTCATATTTTTCAACATCTTCGTGTTGGGCGAATGATTGTGAGATGCTAAGAATTTGATCGACACGTTTTTCGATTTTTTGGTCGAGTACTTTTACCACCCTTTTTGTTACGTCATCCCCCATCTTAGGTTTGTTGACGCGAAGCTCTTCTCGGAGGCGTGCTCGGTTGCGCTGGTAGTTTGAAACCGATTTTCCAAGGCCTTCCATGATGTCGATTTTTAAGCGAGCTGCCATGACTTTGGAGTCTTTGGAGTCTTTGATCGCCTGGATGACCTTCACGATTTTGGCGATACGTGTTTCGATGCGAGCGTCAAGGCGGTCAATGTCCTCGACCATCTCAGTAATGCGGGTGCTACGCTCTTTGAGGCGTTCTTCGATCACAGGGATCGATTGTTCACGTCGTTGCAATTCAGTTTCTGAGATGGGATCGACTTGGGCTTCTTGAGCAAGGGTGACATCTAATGATATCGTCAGAATCGTAAGGTAGAGTAGTGTTGAAATTTTCATGTGCGTATGATTTTGATAAGTAAAGTGGTCTCAAAATGGTGATGGCTTGTCAATAGAGATCCATGATCTGCTCAGGTTAGAACGAAGAGATAAATGCCATTTCTTGCCGACTCCTAGGGTATTTGTTTGGGAGCCAAGCAAGTCTTGCCAGTGTGTTCTAGCAACAGGATCGTGGGCAAAACGGAAGATGAATTCTAAATCAGTGGGATTTCAAGGAGGCAAGAAGTTCCGAAGTGCCTTCGCCCCATTTCGAGATGCATTTCATCATGGTGGTAACGGGAACGTCAATCGGGTGCACACGATCGCTGGGCATGATGAAGATTGCGCCGGCCATGGGGGTGGGCACCGAGGGCATGAAAACAGTGCTTTGCCCGTTTTCATGGTTTTCGATCAGGAAGGCTGGGGCGAGGCAACCGTCTTCCACCTCAATGAGCGCGGGTTTGAAACCGTCCGTTGTCTCTACGTCGCTGAACTGTCGTGTGATGTTGCGCAGGGCCTCGTAGCCGGGGATGCGGTTTAAGACATGGTCACCCACGCTTTTGCCAATTGTCTGGCCAGCGGTGGTGTGAACGAGCATCCCTGCCAGCAGACAGAGCAATATGAACAACACCACAGCGATGAGTTGCGGGTGGTTGATGCTATCGGGCAACTTGTCGGCGATCGGTTTGACCAATACTCCGAGTTGAGCCAGAACCTTGAGTAACAAGAGCAGCGCAAGCCAGGCGGGCAGGATGATCAGCAGGCCTGTGACGAACGCTGTCTTGAGGGATTGAAGGGGAGATTTCACAATGCGATAGCGGCGCTACAGATTTTCTTGGCGATCAACTCTTTGGAAAAAGGAAGGTCAGTCCGAAGCGCAGGCCCCACTCGGGTCCGCCGTCCGGCGTTTCGAGATAGTAGCGGACACCACCGAAGAACTGCACCGGCTGGTCACCGAGCTTGACGAGTTTACTGACGACGAGGTTCAGCGGCACGCTCCATTGGCTGTGCTCCCAGTCGTAGGTGGACTCGATATTGCTGGTGAATGTGGTGGCTTGGGGCGTGGTGTAACTCAGGAATGGCTGGAGGAAGGTTGCGTTCACGTTGTCTCGATCATCGTCGCCGGCAAAGCTCCAGAGGTGATTTGCCAAGGCCCCGTAGGTCCACGGGCCGTTCTGTTTGAGTACAACGGCGGTGGGGCCGATACCCCATTGTTCCGCTCCCAAGAGTGAGTCACTTGCGGTGGGGATCAGGAAAACTGGCCCAACTCCCCAGATGGGATCACTGGATTTAGGCGAGAAGAAGAAGGACTGCACAACATCACCGAGTCCGGTGGCGTCACTCGCTCCACCGGGCAGGATGCCGTTTTGATCCACGACGGGCAGGATGGTGCGCGAGATCACATTCCAATCATCGCTGATGCCAAAGGGAATAACCGGTTGGATGTTGGTGCTCCATCTGGTGCCGTCACCGGGGCCAATGCCGAAGTCGAAGTTCGATTGGATCGGCAGGCTGATGAGGTCGGCGACCGGGTTTGAGAGTTTCTTGGCGAGCTCCTCATCATTGGCGAGGAGGCAGGGGGTCGACACTAACAAGGTGGCAAGCGCGATGGTTTTTTTATTTTCATGGTTATTGTTGTTGGTGCAATGAGTGTCAGAACATATATTGAAGACCCACCTGCGCGCCTTGCACGTCGATGTCGAAGGTGTAGCGACTGGTCTCGTATTTCTCGCTCAGGTAGCGGTAGCCGAGCGTTCCGCTCCACGAATCGCTGAAGCGATAGCAGACACCAGCGTAGGCATCCCATTGGGTGCTGGAGTTGGTGAAGCCGCCCCAGATTCCTTCAGCGAACAGGGTCCACTGAGGGGTCAGGTCATAACGGAAGTTGGCGCCGATAATGGGGCTCACCCATGTCTCGCTTACACTTGCATTGAATCCGGGAAGTGTTCCGCTTTTCATATCAAAATCCGAGGAGATGCTCCAAAGTCGCGCGCCTGCGAGTAGTTCCGCATGGAAATTTCCTCTCAGCGGTAGGGCATAGGTTAGCCCCGCTGTGGCATAGATATAGTCGGTCTGCAGATTCGCGCCCGAGTATAGAGTTCCCTGACGATGAGTCTCGCTATCCAGACGAAGCCAGCTGAAATCCAACAGCAAGCCCAAGGAGCGATAACGGGCCATCGCTTCGATCATGAAGGCTCCGGTAATCTTCGTGTCCAGCCGTTGGACGCTGTCCGGTTGGTCTGGACCGTTCCAAGGTAGGCTGGTTTCGGCGCCGATGTTGGCCACCCAGACGTAGGGCGCGATTTCAAATGACCATTCGTCTTCGGTATCGGGGGATGCTCCCAAACCGTAGCCCGTGGGCTCGGGCAACGTGGCGTTGGTTCCAGCAACGGCACTAAGTATGGATGCGAGCAACCCTGCAAGGGCGATGGATTGTGTTTTCATGATGGTGCTTCGATGGGTTCTGGGGAGGTGCTTACCAAGGCGTTTGAATGAAAGTAGCCGGGCGTTTCGAAATAACCATTTTGAGTGGGGGAGATCGGCACTGAGATCAGAACTTCATGCCAAACTCGAGTTGAGGGCCGCTAGTAAGCATGTCGTAAGTGAATCCGCCGGAACTGTAGTCGACGGAGATGGCGCGGTATCCCAGCGCGCCATAAATACTGTTGGAGAACTGATACTCCAAGCCGGCATATGCTTGCCAGGTAAGTTCGGAACCGACGTCGAAGCCGCCAATATCGCCCTTGACGATGAGATCGAGGGATTCGTTCAAGCGGGTGCGGGTTTGGAAGCCGATGTAGGGATCGACCCAGTCATTTTCTGAAGAGGCGCTACGGTCTCCTTGTGTGGATCGGGCTTTGAAATCGATATCGATGGAATTATAACGAGCACCCAAAAGAGCTTCCACCCGGAAGCCGGGATCATCCACCACGGCATAACTGACGGCGGCATCCACTACCAGTTGTTTGATGTCTAGAGAGACAGAGTCAAACAAGGGGCCAGGAGTATCAGCAGCATCGGAGATATTCATATAGATGAAGCTTGAAATGAAGCCCAAGCGGCCTTTTCGGGCCTCAAAACTGAGTGCAGCCGCCATATCTAGGTGGGAGAGGATATCATCAAAGCCGACGTCCACTGGATTCGACAAACCAAGCACTCCGGTATCACCGTCGAGGCCGGAGGCCCAGAGAGGTAGGCCGACGCGGAATTCCCAGGCATCCGCAGCGGCAGCGGGGGTGGTGACGGCTGACTCCAGCGAGTCAGAAGTTCCTGCTAATGTGGATGAGCTCAGGGCGAAAAGGGCTATGAGAGCATGGTTTCGATTTGTTTTCATTTTTTGGTGGTTGGCTGCTTGCCCCGACAAGGTCGGGGTTGGCGGTGGGTATTTCCTGGATTCTGGTCCGGCGAGAGTGGCAAAGAAGACTCTCTATTTAGAGAAAATGTGGCGGCGATGTCAATAAGCTTGCAAGGTAATCGTTCTGCTACGCTCAACCGAGCGAATTAAATGGGTAGGGCGTTAGGCGTTTTCAGGTTCGCTTGTTAGCTGCTGGCGTTTGTCGCGCGCATTGAGGTATGTCAGCGCTGAGCATTGAGCGAGGGCAGGGGAGATTTTGATTGTTGGCAGGGGCGCGATTGTTGATTTGAGAGGTATTTGTTGAAGGCGCGGGCCAGTTCTTCTCCATGCCACGATTCGGTAGAGGCTGGGCCGAAGATATGGCGCTGTAGTTCAATGATGGTAATACTTAACTCGGGATCTGCTTGGAAGCCGCTATCCTGGATTTTGCGCCAGTCTAACCACGCGGCATTGGCTGCCGAATCATTGTCCTGACGACAGGCACGCAGCAATTTCCGGGCAGCTTGTTTGCGGGGAGGATTTGCTGTTTGCCATAGCTGTTTTGTAATCTGTAGGAGGAAGTTTTTTTGCCAGATGAGCAGGCTAATCAAAACCACTGGTAGCAACCATAGCCACATAGGGGTGCTAGTAGTAACCAGCTTGTCAGATGCGGTGGCAGGAGCGGCAGCGACATCGAAGCTAACCGCCGGCAGTGTCTTGGATTCGAGTTTTTCTGTTTTTGGGTTCCACCAGACGTAGGTCAGCGCTGGCAGTTCGAGCGCGCCAGGCTTTTGCAGCAGGTAGGTGATTGTTTCACTGCGCTCACCGAGGAACTCACCCCGTGCGAGCTTGTCGTTGGTGGCAATGTTTCCCGGATAAACGCGGATGCCATCGGGCGCAGTGCTCGGTGCGGGTGCAAGCGCCATGCCGGGTATTTGCGACGAGCGCTGGCGAATGGTGCGTTTGAAGAGTGCGCCGACTTGTGCTGGGCCGGGTGCAGGATTCCAGATCTCGGTGATATCGAGGGATTCGGTGGTAATGAGAAATCCGGTGGCTTCGCTGCCGGGCGGGCGCTGAATTTCGAAGGCGATGGCGGTGGTTTGCTCCCGCAGATCGAAGGCCGGTCCAGTGTATCCTTCACGGCGGGAGAAGCGTACGGAAAACGGCGGGATTTTGAGCGGTCCAGCCCTTTGGGAGAACAGTGCGAACTCATGCTGCTGCACGAACCAGCTCTCGCCTTCGAGTTCCGCCGTGCCGACCACTGGCTCGCCAATTTTGATGACTAGTGTAGCAGGGATTTGTGGCAGGTCGAAACTGGCTGTTCCTGAAAACGTGCCGCGTGCGCGCAATTCAACATAGAAGGGTATCCGCTGGCCGACCCAGCCCTCGGAGTTCGGCACTGATACCGCCACAGGTGCGACCTCTGCGCTAGCGCTGAAGCTCAAGGCCATGGAGATAGCCAGAAGCAGAAAGAAGATTCTCAATCGGAGTCTCCCTTCGTCTGAGCCGCTTGGTTTGCCTGTTGGTAAGAAAACTTGGAGCGGAGGAAATCTGCTGGTCGTGTTTGAACGCGGCGCAGCCAAAGCGCTTGGATTTGTTCGTCGGAAAGGGAATCGCCCCCTGTGAGCTCGGTGTCCTGACCTTCGTTTTTGGCGTTCTTGTCAAAGACTATTTCGTCGGCGCCTAGCTTTTGGTCGCCCATGTCACCTCCGGTCTGTTTGACTTTTTCAGCCCGGGCGGCGGCGAGTGCCCTGTTTTCTAAAGCTTCTTTCCAATCATGTCGCATGGCAAGGGCACGGTCATAGCATGTAATCGCGAGTTCGTATTTTCCCTGCATGAGCCAGCCATTGCCCTGATTGAAATGCGCTTCGGCCGTGTCAACTTGGGCGAAGGCTTGCACGGCTTTTTTGAATTCCCCCGCACGATACCATGCGATTCCCCGCCACATCGGGTCATGGAATGTTTCCGCCGCTTGGGCAAACTCATCCTGCTCGAAAAGTCGTTGGCCTTGCTGATCTTGAGTGAGCCAGAGCCCGCTCCAGGTGAGTGTTGCGATGATGACGAAGGCTTTCATGCCGGTATCTCCTTTGATTGAGATTCGCGGCGAAAGGTGGAGAGCAGTAGCAGGGCAATGAGCGGAGTGAGCCAATAACCGGCCTCCTCCCAGAGCTCTCCTTGCTCGCCGGATTTGGCAACGGATTGGGCAACGGACGGACGCGCGGCAAGACGGATGAGTGCCGAGATATCCTCATCGTCCATGCTGAGTGGCTGCACCTTCGCGCGCAAGGTCTTGGCTGCAGTGCGCAGGGAAGCGTCTTGAGCCGATCCAGGACGATTGATTGACAGGAAGGCGACGGGGAGATCGGTGATGCCTGAGAGAGTGGCGGGGGCGTTTGCGACGGAGTCTGCCAGGATAAGGATGGTGCCGCCTTTGCCGCCTTGCGAAAGCACCTTTTCGGCGGCTCTCAAGGCGAGGTCAAGCCGGTCCCCTTGCATGGGCATGATCTCCGGGCTGATTTCGGCAGCCATTTGCGAAACGATGGGCGTGTCATGTGTCGGGGGCAGTACGAGGTGCGCGCTACCGGCATAGGCGATCAGGCCGAGCGGTTGGCCTTGACGGGCTTCGGCAAGATCGGCGATTTTCAGGCGCGCGCGTTCCATCCGCGACGGTGCGGGGTCGGCAGTCTCCATGCTGGCATCGGCTTTGAGCAGGATCATCAGTGGCGTGGCATCTTCAGCTAGGGGGTTGGGTCCGAGACGCCAGCTTGGTCCAGCGATGGCGATGACTGCGATTAACCACAGGGCTAACAAGGTCATGGCTGGGCCACGTTTGATGCTTTCATATCCCAGGGTGAGTGCGTTGAGAAGCTCCGGAGCGATTTGTTGCCTCCAGCCGTTCAAGGGATCTGACCGGCGTTGCCATCGTATCCAGACGAGGACGACCACCGGCAACAATAGTAGCCAGCCGGGACGAATGAAATGGAAGTTGGTGATGATCTCGTTCATGTCTCCAGCTCCAGCTTTCCTGTCAGTGGATTAACGTTTACAATGCTACCTGTCTTGAGTGGCACGGATCCACGCGAGTTGCCAACGATCCACAGGACCTTTTCAAAGACAGAGAGCAACACGGCGGCGAGTAGCGGCCAGTAAAAAAGATCGCGGCGCGGTCGGTGACTGATTGCGTTGACTTTGCGCGTTTCGATTCGATCCAGTTCTTGGTAAATACCGGTCAATTGCTCATGATCGGCGGCGAAAAAATAGGATCCCGTTGCCGTCTCCGCTACCTCGCGTAAGGTATCTTCATCAAGTTTTTCCTCGCCCAGGGTGGTGGGATCTCCGATGGCCACAGTATGAATGCGGATATTTCTTTCTTTGGCAATCCGAGCGGCCTCGACAGGGGGCACTTGGCTTTTGGTGTCGTTGCCATCGGTGAGAGCGATGATGGTTTTCTCGGGAGCATCGCTTTGCTCAAAGAGAGTAATTCCCAAGCCGATGGCGTCGCCAAACGCGGTGCGCCCGCCGGCCATGCCGATGGCGGTCTCGTCGAGTAATTGTGCTGAGAGGTTGAGATCAGTGGAAAAAGGAGCCTGCAAAAAAGGCGCGTCGCCAAACACAACGAGGCCGATACGATCGCCCTTGCGACGCAGGAGGAAGTCTCCTAGTACCTCTTTCACGGCAGTGAGACGATCTACGGTTTTGCCTGCGGTGTTGGTGAAATCCTCCTGACGCATGGAGCCGGAGAGGTCAACCAACAGAAGCAGATCACGGGTTGGTAGATCTTTGGTGACTGGTGGTTCAAGTCGTTGCGGGCGTGCCAGTGCGGTGAGTAACAGTATCCAGATGAGTGCGGGGACGAGTTGGCGACTGGATTTACGTGCCATAGTTGAAGCGCCCACGCCTGCGGCCATGGCTGCTTGGAGACGAGCCCCGAAGGGCACCCGCACCGCTACCTCTGAGCGCCTCCGTGGCGGCAGGATTCTCTGCAGTAGCCATGGTAGTGGCAGCAGTGCAAAGATCCAGAGGTGGGCGAAGGTGAGCATGAACGGTTTTTTTAGTCTTATTTGGATGAGCTTTGCATGACTTCTGCCAGCGGAGCGGCACATGAGCCGGATGGTGCTTTGGCACCGACGATGGCCGAAAGCGTGGGAGCAATTCCCAATGGCTCGATCGATCGGTAAATCCGTTGTGCTTTGAGCGTGCCACCAGCAAAGATGACCGGAACAAAGGTGTCATAGCTCCAGGGCGAGCCGTGTGTGCAAGCTACTTTCAAACCGTCGAAGTCATTGATAAAGCAGTGTGCTTGGTGCACTACGAAGATGTCACCGGAACGGTTGGGGTTGTAGTTGCGCAGTACGGAGTTGATCAGCGGGGTATCGGGGAGGTTACCCTCGCGCAAGGCCGCACTCGAGATCGCCAGTGCTACGCCGTCGAATTTCATCAACTCTGCTGCGATTGCCTTTTCGACTTCGGCCTGATCGAGGCTCTTTTCGCGGATAACGTCGCGGTCGAGATAGACATAGGGGTGGTGGTAAGCCTGGATGATCTCCTTGCCGATGCCGAACTGCTCCTTGATGGTTTTGATGGCGGGTGATTGATCCCATTTCTCAGGGCTTACATATCTGGCCTCGATGCCATGTGCATTGAGATAGCCAGGGGCTTCCGGGCCACCATGGTCGGCGGAGAGGACGATGAGGGTGTTTTTTAAACCAACCCGTTTTTCGATATGGGCAAAGAGATCTGCGAGCGTGCGGTCCAGACGCAGGAGGTTGTCTTCCATTTCGAGACTCGAGGGCCCGAACAGATGGCCAATGTAGTCGGTGGAGGAAAAACTCACTGATAGATAATCTGTGACTTCGTCTTGCCCGAGCTGCTCGGCATCGAGCAGGGTTTTAGCGAAGTCGAGGGTGAGGTCGTCGCCGGCCGGGCTAAGGGTTAGAAACGTGGAATAATATTTACCGTCGGCCTTGCCATAGGGGTGGGGGAAGACACGCCCGAAGCCGGGGAAGTCAGTTTCCCAGGCACAGTCGTCAGCATCACCGAAGGTGTAAGTGGAAGGCTCGTTCAACAGTTCCCATGAAGTGCCGGCGAATGTCTGCGGGAGCTTCTTGCTATTCCAAGCTTCGACCCATTCTGGGTAACTCTTGTAGTAATAGGAGCTGGTGACGAACTCACCGGATTGTTTGGAGAACCAGAACGCCTTGCCGGCGTGGCCGGCCATCGACACCGCGCCGCGATCCTTTACGGATATCGCATAAATTTTGGCCTTGCCGGCGGTGTGGAGTGACAATTCATCACTAAAGGTAGAGACCAAAATGGCACTTGGTGAGCGGCCATCAGTGGAGGCTATTTTCTGGGTGGGGTCAATCTCGGTGGATTTGTCGACGTCTGCACCGGCGGTGAGGATATGATGTCCTGGGTCCTCGATATTGTAGGTAAGCTTGGCTGTCTTGCGATCCAGCCAGACATTGCCAATCATGCCGTGGGTTGAGGGATCGGCCCCGGTGGCGAGAGAAGCATGGCCGACGATAGTTTCTGTATTGGCATGACCGAAGTGGGCGTTGGCATACCAGATGCCCTGTTCCTTGAGATAGCGGAAACCGCCTTCGCCCATGTGTTTCATGAACCGCTCGGGTAGGTCGCCACGGAGTTGATCAACGGTGATTTGAAGGATCAGTTTTGGAGTTGGGGCAGGAGCGGCCTTGGTTTTCTGCCCTATGCCTGGCAAAGCCAGTAGGGCTAGAGCCAGTGTGAGTGTGGTGGTGATGGATGGGATGTTCATAATTTAGTGCGTGGTATGATGGATGTGTTGCGATGTTGGGAGATGAAATGAGCTGCGAAATCACGAAGCTCGGCGAGATCAATGTGTTCGGCGGGGTGGCCGTATATGTTGGAGCTTAAATGGTTGCGGACTGAGCTGGGTATGGGTTTTGGGTATTGCTCGGCTAGCCAGTCGAGCCAATCGGCACCGGTTTTTGAGACCACCAGCTCACGAGGTGCGATGGCGAGGGCGGTGCGCCGTAGGATTACGGCAATGCTGGTGAGGTCCTGGGCACTGGCGAGTTCTCGGAGGGCTGCCCGACGGTAGGCGTTGGCTTGCCATTTGCTGCAGCAACGCCATGCAAGCCATAATGATGTTAGGATGAGCAGGGTGATGACGAAATACCATCCGGGCGCGAGCGGCCACCACGGTATCTCGGGCGGTAGTGCGAGGTCGTGCAGCTTATCGAGGCTTGTGGGGTCGTTGTTCATCAGGTGCTCGAAGTATGCTGGCCGAAGAGGTCTCTGAGTTGTTGTACGGGTGACGTGGCTGTAGAGATCGGAAGGACGGGAACGCGCAGCGCGTGGAAGATTTCACGCCATTGATCAAGGCGCTCGGCGAAAGTGCGCTGAAACTCACCTGGAAATGCGCTGTCGGCAGGCAACGCGATTTTACCTTCTTGCGTTGCGGCAATCATCCCTTGCTGATTTTGCAGGGAGGCGCCTAAGGGGTCGTAGACGGCGACAATGATTACATCGTTGTGCGCGGCGAGTTGGGTGGCGAGGCGCTGAGTATCCTCATTGGCGCCGTCGAGATCACTGATGACAACGACGAGATGATCGTGGGTGGCGCGGCGGACGGCAGCTTCCAGAGCCTGATTGATCGTTACCTCACCCGAATGCGGTGTCTCCTCCGCGAGGGCGTGATTGAGGCGAACCACTTCATGCAGCAGGCGCAATACGCCGTTCTGGCTTCGCTGCGGGCGCAGGTCAATGATTTCCGAATCGCTGAAGACAATGCCTCCGACTCGGTCGCCGGCGTAAAGTGTCCGCCAGGCACCGAGTGCGGCGACTTCGGCGGCAGCGACGGATTTCATCGCGCGGCAGCTGCCGAAAAACATCGGGCGTCGTTGATCGACAACCAGCAAGACGGGACGTTCTCGCTCCTCGCTGTAGATGCGCACATGCGGAGAGCGGAGCCGGGCAGTGGCCTTCCAATCAATAGTGCGGACGTCGTCGCCCTGACTGTAATGGCGGAGTTCTTCAAATGCTAGGCCGCGGCCACGGAGGCGTGAGCTATGGCGGCCTGAGAGGAGTGAGTGAACGGGCTGGCGAGGAAGAAAAGAAAAGCCGCGCGCATCGGACTGGAGGAGGACGAGTTCATCGAGGGTGATGGTGACTTTGGCTTTCATGATTCTGTTCCTCCTCGTCCTTCATTCTCGTCCTCGGGTTGGCGAAGAATCGAGGAGGAGGGACGAGAACGAGGACGATAGATTCAGACGGAGGCAACCTCCTTGAGGAGTAGATCGATGACTTCGCTGCGGGTTTTGCCGGCGGCTTCAGCTTCGTAAGTTAGGTGAATGCGGTGTGCGAGGCAGGCGGGTGCGACAGCGCGGATATTATCGGGGGAAACAAAATCCTGCCCATTGAGCCAGGCGTGGGCGCGGGCTGCAGCATCAAGGGCGAGGGTGCCGCGCGGGCTGGCGCCGAGACGAATCCACTTGGCGAGGTCGCCACCGTGGCGTTCGGGTTCGCGGGTGCCAATGACGAGGTCAATGATATAGCGCTCAGCGGCATCAGCGACATGGATGGCGTCTACTTCCTTACGGGCTGTGAAGATGAGGTCCTGGGAGATTTTGGGTGGAGCCGCGACGCCTTGGCCGGATTTTTCACCGCGTACCAGACGAAGGATGGCGGCTTCGTTTTCTGCAGGCGGGTAGGGCACGTTCACATAAAGGAGGAAGCGATCCATTTGTGCCTCGGGGAGTGGGTAGGTGCCTTCCTGTTCAATGGGATTCTGGGTCGCGAGGACCAGGAAGAGCTGCGGTAATTTGTGTGTTTTGCCAGCGACGGTGATCTGACGTTCCTCCATTGCCTCAAGTAAGGCTGCCTGCACCTTGGCGGGAGCGCGGTTGATTTCGTCGGCAAGGACTAGGTTTCCAAAAATAGGACCTGGTTGGAAATCGAAACTGCCGTTCTGCTCACGGTAGATTTCGGAGCCAGTCACATCGGAAGGCAACAGGTCAGGAGTAAACTGGACCCGGCTGAATTCGCTCTCAACGAGATTACCGAGGGTCTTGATAGAGCGGGTTTTGGCCACGCCAGGCAGGCCCTCCATGAGCACGTGTCCATCTGCTAGGAAGGCGATGAGTAGCCTTTCGACCACGGTTTCTTGGCCGATGATTGCCGCGTTCATCGCGGCGGAGATTTGTTGGAAGGCTTCGCGGGTATTCATGCTTTTGTTCTTTCGGTGGTGAAGTCGCGGGCCGCCCATTTGGACAGCCCGCGCGTTTCACAATCGAAACATGGCCACTTTGGGCCGCACCTGTTTAGCTGGTGCGGCCCAGTGGTTTTAAACTGTAAGCTAGGTCAAAACCTGCATCAGTTGCTTCCAGCAGCCGTAGTCGAGGGCGGCTGGAAGTTTCATGCAGATTATTGACCTGAGTTTTTCTTCAGACTTTCAAGGATCGCGTCCAAGTTGAAGCTTGCGGGCGCCTGTCTTGGTGGGAATTCCTTGAAGGTTTGGAGATGCTGGCCGACATAGGCAGCACCGGGAAGGAGGAGGTAGAGGCGTTCGAAGCGCCACATGTTGTACATTTCAGCTTCGTGGTCAGCGCGTTCGTATGGGTCAGTGCGCAGGCAGAAAAGCTTTGGCACACGGAGCGTTATCAATGGCTCTTGCCAGACATCAAAGCCATGGGCGCGTTGTTCCATGAACACCAGTTTCCAACGGTTGTAGCGAAGGTTCGCGAGACCACCGTCATCGGTCCAGTAGAAGAACTCCTTGCGAGGTGATTCCTCAGCTTCACCTTTTAGGAAGGGCATCATGTTGTAGCCATCGAGATGGACCTTGTAGTCCCTGCCAATGGCCTTGTGTCCCTTGAGCAGTTTCTCTTTTACGTCTGGCTCGCCTGCAGCAGCAAGAATCGTTGGAAGCATGTCTTCGTGAGAGAAGATGTCGTTGTGAATGGTGCCTGGTTTGATGACTCCAGGCCACTTGATTACGCAAGGAACGCGGTAGCCGCCCTCCCAGTTTGAGTTCTTCTCGTTGCGGAACGGGGTGCTGCCTCCGTCAGGCCAGGAAAAGCACTCTGCGCCGTTGTCGCTGGAATACATGATGATGGTATTGTCAGCGACCCCCATCTCGTCCAATTTATCGAGGATCTGACCGACGTGTGCATCGTGCTCGACCATTCCATCGGCATAGATTCCGAGGCCTGTCTTGCCTTTGGATTCTGGTTTGAGGTGGGTGTTGACGTGCATGCGGGTCGTATTATACCAGAGGAAGAAAGGCTTTTTCGCAGCTTTTGCGCGATCAAGGAAGTCGAGAGCACCCACGGTGATCTCATCATCGACTGTTTCCATGCGCTTCTTAGTGAGTGGGCCGGTATCTTCGATCTTACCGTCGGAAGATGACTTGATGACTCCACGAGGACCGAATTTTTTCTTGAAATCAGCACCCTTTGGGTAGTCTGCGCTCTCTGGCTCTTCCTCAGCGTTCAGGTGATAGAGATTTCCCATGAACTCATCGAAGCCATGATTGGTCGGCAGCATGCTGTCGAGGTCACCCAAATGGTTTTTACCATATTGAGCGGTCATGTAGCCATGATTCTTGAGTAGTCCCGCGATGGTTGGATCCAACTCAGAAAGGCCCTCTTTCGCGCCGGGAAGTCCGACTTTCAGGAGTCCAGTCCGGTAAGGGCTTTGCCCTGTGATGAAAGCCGAGCGTCCAGCAGTGCAGCTCTGCTGACCGTACCAGTCAGTGAAAAGTGCGCCTTCGTTTGCGATTCGGTCGATATTGGGAGTATTATAGCCCATCAAGCCACGGTTATAGCAGCTAGGGTTATTCCAGCCGACATCATCGCCCCAAATGACGACGATATTGGGTTTTTTTTGCTCTCCATAGGCGGTCGAGCCAAGGAAGGCCAGACTTAGCGTCATGGCGGTGAAGTATCGTTTTATTTTCATGGTTAGTTGATTTGTGTTGTTAGTTGGTATGTGTTGTTAGTTGGTATGTGTTGTTAGTGGATAATTACATCGAAGATGGTTTTTTATTAAGAGGAAAAGCAATAACGAATATACTATATCATACAAGGAGGCTCGCTGTGGCCTGTCAATGAGTTTCGCCAAAAAAGCCCGATTTCATAGCGTGAGGCTCATTTTACTTGGCGCCATGCTGAGTTTTTCTGGTTTGTTTGGAGGCACAAAAAAGCTCTCGATCCTTTTGAGGGATGAGAGCTTTAAAATGGTGCTCGAGGCGGGAATGCCTTCATTCTATTCAGGCTATGCTGAGGTGTAGAAATCCTGTGCGGATTTCTAGTTCATAGATGTGCGTGATGCACGCACTTCGTGTGCGTTGA
>Ga0213868_10001851_pt1 | contig 20417 bp, 2 predicted proteins | sample PICome_9_FD_160087 | JGI IMG/M metagenome (GOLD analysis project Ga0213868, IMG submission 160087) | Coastal seawater microbial communities near Pivers Island, North Carolina, United States - PICO127 | ecosystem: Environmental > Aquatic > Marine > Coastal | place: USA: North Carolina | collected...
AATCACTATCAAGAGGTGTTGAAAAGGTAGGTGGATTTTTAAATGATACCAACCCTGAGCTTTTATCTACACTGAACAAATCTCCATCATTTCCACCATCAATTTCGTAAGAAAATTCATTTCCAGATGAAAAATAGGACGTGCCCTTAGGATTGACAACTCCAGTTTTAGTACCGTCACGATAAACTTTTACGGTAAAATTATCTACTATAAAAGCATTTGGATCATCTGTAATGTTTATAGTAATAACTTCCTCCGAACTGGTTTTAGCACCATCAGAAACAGTAACTCCTAAAGAATAACTAGAAACACTTTCAAAATCTATATTTTCAGGTTTATTTACATACAACTCACCTGAATTTGAAAAAATTCCAAATGAGTCCTCAGAATTACCGGAAACAATCTTAAAGTCTTTTAAAATACTATACGTATCAGAGTCTGATGCTTTTACCTTATAGAATATAGTATTAGCAATAGGATTTTCTTTTAAACTTACAGTTTGATTAGGATCAATTACTGGATCAAATAAGTTTTCAGATGAAATTACGATATTTCCTTTTAAATTTTTTACTGTTGATACATCAGTATTATCAGATCCTGAAATTATTATATTTTCATATTCAACTTCATACAAACCATCAACAAAATCCATAGCTGAATTGGATATTGAGGCTAAACTTAGAGGAATATTCAAAATAGAACCTTTATTTCCAGCTATATTAGAATTTGAATCTGAATATAATAAAAACCTGTATTTCAAAGGTCCCAAAGTTGACTGTGTTATATTAAAATTTTGTGTTCTTTCTGAATCTAAATTTTCTTTACTAATAGAAATTGAAAATTTAGGTAAGACAGTTATTGTACCTTTCATGGACTTGTGATTTCCACATATGTAATAATAAGTTCCTGGTGATAATAAAGATAAGTCAACTGTAACCTCTCCAGAGGTTGCGCCTTGATTTTGCACTCCAGCTACTTCATTTTCAGCACTATATCCACCATCATCATTTAATTTAGAAACAATGAATAAAGGATGAGTACTACCAGCGTTATTAATAAATTTTATCTCGTCACCAACATAGTGTGAAATTCCTGCATTTGCAGCACCATCAAGCTCTTGAAAATTATAAGCAGCATTGGATTCAGCTGTCAATGTCCAAGTGAATGATTTTTTTGCAGCTGGTAAATTAATATCAAATTGAAGTCCCTTAATATTATCTGAATTGACTAAATACAAAGGAAGATTATTAACCTCTCCTTTAACAACAACTTCGTCTTGAAACTGGATTTCGTTTCTGGAAATTGAATTACCTGTAATTAATAATGAGTCTAATCCTTTTCCCCCGTTGTGTTCAAACTTTATATATGATTTATAATCTTTAGTATCTATACTTGGTATTAATGAGAAATCAATGGACAATTCACTATTTGGATCTAAATCAATTGGTGTAGTATTCACAACATTTAAATCAGGATCTGTGGGATCAATTTTTGAAATTTGCATAGAGAGATTACCTGTGTTCTTTATTGTAAAACTCTTTTCATTATATGAGTTTTTATAAACATCTCCCATATCAAACTGTTCTGAGGGAATGAAGGATAATTGTCCGCTTCTGTGGTTCAAACTTCCATTTTCAACACTAGATGTTACATTTACAAGTCCTGAATTAGTTAAAACAGCATTGCTAATATTAATTGTGTAGACACCAGGACCTAATTTTGATGGAGTTAATGAAAACTCAACAACATCTCCGATAGGTTGTTTAAAAGTAGTGTTAGATGGAGAATAACTTAGTACTCTTAATACAGTTTTACCATCACTGTTCTCCCTTATTTTAGATGAAATAACGTGATCAGTATCTGTGATCAATAATTTTGCACTACTATCTGTTAAAGTAATTCCGTCTTGTACATCAATATCAAATTGAAAACTAGTAATATCCTCATCTCCATTAATACCTACTTTGACTTTAGCTTCCTGGTCATTGTATGAAACAACATCTTTTTCAACAACTAATTTATTTTCATTGTATGCAACTGCTTTAAAAATAAACTCATGAACTGTATCTTTTGAAAGAGGATCATCTGTTTTTAAAGTGAATTTTTCTTCAAAAGTCCCATTAGTTTTTGCTTCAAACTCAACCGTTACTTTTAACTCCTCATTAGCGGCTAAAACTTTTGGCCATTCTACTGCAGTCATAGTAAAATTAACAAGATCATTACTTTCTTGTGAAATTGTTAAATCGCTATTACCATCATTTCTAAAGGTTAAAGTTATATCATTCTTTGATCCAATATAAATACTACCCATATCAAATAATGGGCCGTCACTTTTGTAAAATCTAGGTGCAAGGGTTGTAATTTTTCCGCTTTCTAGTTTTACATCAAGTGATGAATTATCTTCTTTTGAAGCAACCACGCTGGTTAAATCAAAGGTATAGTCCCCATAATTAAGGCTGTTATGAAAATCCAGTTTTAATATATTTCCCTCACCGGTTGGAATGGCTTTATTGGAGGGAGAATATATTAACACCCTTACTTTGGAAGAATTAACTTCTTTTACGGTAATAACATGGTCTGAATCATCACCTCCTAATCTTTCTTTATTTAAATTAAAAGATGATAAATAAGAAAACTCTTGACCATCAAAATTAAGGTCAAATTGTAAGGCTCTAATTTTAGTTGCCGTTTTAAGGTCAACATCCAAGACAAAGTCTTTGTCATAGCCATATGCCCCATCCTTAACGGATAGGGTATCTTGGCCATAAATTGATACTCCAAAAAGGAGTATCAATAGTTTGATTAGGTTTCTCATAGAAATTATTATTTCTTAATAAGTTTATGAACATTAATAATTTCTTCGTTATTACCTGTAATCATTCTCACTCTTACTGTGTAAACACCAGATGATAACATACTAACATCTAAATCATTTAATCTGCCGATAGCATCTATTTTTGTTTTATGAACTGAAACTCCTAATACGTTGAATACATCCACTTCAATAGTTTCAACTTTCTTAGTAATGTCAGTTAATAAATTAACATTAGACACAGCAGGATTTGGATAAATCTGAATTATATTTTCTGAACCATCAAAGAAGCTTTCGTCAGAGTACTTAAGATTAAGAATTAATCCATGTTTAGTACCTGCAGTCATATCTCTGATTTCAAATTCATCTCCATCGTTAAGATCTAGGTAATCAAATATTACATCAGTTAACTCATCAATAGGTTGGTTATTGAAACTATACATTAAGAATGTTCTTTTACCGTCCTCAACAAAATTCACAACAGTAACGTTATCCATTTCCTCACTTAGTTCATATTCAACAGTTGAGTCAATTGTAAATTGAAGTGAAGTTACTGGCTTATCGTTTTCTAAGTATATTCTACCGTCTCTTCTGACAAGAGTAGCCTCTCCAACAGGTTTATTTGAGAAATATTCCCAATTATAAGGATCGTAATCAGCTCCTCTAGCTACACCAGCTTGACCATCTGTCATAATTATGTTAACTATACCTGAAATATCTGCTACGTTTATTTCTCCATCTCCATTAACATCAGCTACTTCATTGACAAACACAGTTGGTGTATTTCCTAGAATGTAATCAACATTTGATGTAAGGTCTAAAATATTAACCGTGTCATCTCCATTTGAATCTCCTAATTTGAATGAAGAAGCGACAGTAAATTTAAATGAATCACTAAATTTACTTCCAATGAAACTTGCATCAACTGACTGAACAGCAACATAGTAGTCTCCTTCATCTAAAACAACCTTCCATGATCTATTATTCTCAGCGTTTCCTTTTGTTCCAGTAGATCTTACACCATCAGAATTAGCCCCACTTGAAAGTACATCTTGAGCTCCTTCAGATGTTCCTATCATAAGTGAATACGTCAAACCTTCATCAGGAGTTTCTGCATCTGATCCAGAATTCCAACTTAAAACAACCTCATAAGATTTTTCTGCAATTCTTTGTCTTTGAACTGTAATTTCAGTTGGAGGAAGAGGTCTAGTATTTAGAGAAGATCCTTGAGTAGAATCATCATTTCTACCTTGTTGTCTAACTCCATTAGTTCCAGAGGTTCTAATATCTCCATCAGAATTATCAACAACTCCAGCATCTCCATTATATCCTCTCACGTTTATGTAAACAAATCCTCTGTAATCATTATTACTTAAATCATCTCTCCATTTACCGGTTAAAACTACATCTGTATCTAAATCACCATCAAAATCAGCAAGACCAATTTTACCATCATCTACAAATAAATCATAGTTAGATTCAATATATTTAGTTTCTCCTGGTGGTAAGTATGCAATTCTGGAGAATGTTCCTTGACCTGTCACAGTTCCAGAGTAAATAACATCATTTCTTCCTTCACCAAAAATATCTCCAAAAATGAAATTACCATCTCTTACAGCAGGAAGTCCAATATCGATTGAAGCAAAATTATCAATATTTCCAGTGTTTTTATACGCTCTAAACACATCTCCCTCAGAAGATTGTCCACTAAATATAATATCTAGTTTTCCATCTTGATCAAGATCAACAAATTGTGTTGTTCCATCTTTTACTGAAACAAAATTATTGTCAGTCAATTCATAATTAACTTCAATTGGCTGAACAACAGCTCCATTTTCGTCAAGTTTTCTAGTATTCTCATACAAGTATGTTTTATAACCTTCAAAAGAATAACCAGAGATAAGGAAATCAAAGTCCCCATCGTTATCAATATCACCAAAGTCATACGAACTAAAACTTAAATCAGATAATTCTTCTCCACCCAAATCTGTAACGTTAGAGAATCTAAAGTTATCAAACCCAAGTGAGTTATCTTCATTAAAGGGTATAATTGAAACTATACCAATTTTAGCAGTTGCTTCGGATGAAATTTTTGAAGTTTCTCCAGCAGCAATAATTTCTAAAATACCATCATTATTAAGATCTTTTATTGCAAACTTAACATTGAATAAACTTGGGAAGAAGTTTTCGCCATTATCAAATAAATTTCTTTCAGTAAAGTATTCTCTGGAACCATCATCTCTTTGCTCGTCTTGATCGTAAGTATTTAATAATACAGTAATTCTTGAACCAGTACCTTCGTCTACTGAAACAATAACATCTGGATTTCCGTCATTATTAAAATCAGCTATTTCAAATGTAGAATCTCCTCCCATGTATCCTCGTTTTGGTTCAAAAATATCATTTTGGAAAGCAAGAACATTAATTGCATTTTTTCCACTATATCTAGTACCAACATTAGAACCGATTAGATCCATATCACCATCCTTGTCCATATCTAAGAACTTGATTTGAGAAGATGGTTCAGTTAATAATCTCCTATCGATAATACCCCCTAATCTTTGGAAATTCCATGGATAATTAGCATCAACAGAAACTTCTTCTGAGAATGGGCCACCAATATTACCTCCATCAATAGCTTGAACTGAGATATAGTAGGTTCCTGGCAGCACTGTAACATTGATATTATTTCTAGTAACAAGTCCAGGAATATCAATAAGTGTTGAACCGTAATTTTCAGAACTTGAATCAGTGATACTATTTGCATATAAAATATCACTTGCACCAGGCTCTGTTCCGATTCTTACAGCATACCTAAAAGATGTTGAATTATCATCATCTGGAGATTCCCACTGAATCCACATATTTCCATTTCCACCATAAGGGAATACCTGAAGGTTTTTTGGTGCAGATGGAGCATTATTTGTATTAAACCTGTTATCCGCCTTATACAATATAGATTTTGGTTTTCCCTCAATATCAAGACCTGTCAAGAATAAATCTAAATCGCCATCTTTATCGTAGTCAATCCATTTAGCACTACTTTCTCTTAAACCATCAATTTCTAAATTAGATTCAATAAGTCTATATTCTGATCCGTACAACTCCTTGAATGTTAAAAATAGTTTTGAAACTGCATTTCCTGAATTTTGGTCCTCACCAGTAATAATTAAATCACTCATTCCATCATTATTGTAATCTGCAAAATCAAAATCAACATTTTTCAACTTTGGCAAGTTTAACGTATTTAAATTAGACTCGAGAGCAACTTCTTCAGAATTATTATCTCTTCTACCAATAGTTAAATAATCTAACTCCCCATCACCATCAATATCTAAGTATTCAGTGTTTCCATCAGCCAGTCCAGTACCAACATTACTGTAAGGATTTCGATAATAATAAGTATTTATATAATCTCTTCTATTAACTTCTTGATTATTATTTCCAGAGACTCCAGTTATGAATAAGTCATTGTCACCATCCTTATCTCTATCTACTATATCTATTTCTCCTCTTTGTACTCCCTCAGAAAAATTATTAAACAATCTTTCTTGCAAGAAATTAAAGTCTCCAAGATTTGTGTAATAATAAGCTTGATTTTGATTATTATCGTCAAGTCCAGTAATAATTAAGTCCTGGTCAGAATCATCATCTAAATCAGCCCACTCCATATCACTTTGAGATAAACCTTCAACGTTGTAAGATGTATTTAATTCAAAGAATTCACCATTTCTGTTCATATACAACTCAGACTTTCTTCCTTGAGGAGAAATTCCAGTAACAGCTACATCCAACCAGCCATCTTGATCAACATCAACGAATTCTATATCACCTCCAATATATTTAGTGAAGTTTTGATTAGTATTTATAAATATAGGATTACCACTTTCATCGTTTCCATCATTTCTATAAACATTGGTAATCGTTCCATCAGAACCTTGCCCCATTAAAAGTAAGTCCATATCACCGTCTCTATCATAATCACCCCAGCTTACTTTTCCGTTTTCAACTCCCTCAAATGGAGACTCAACTTTAGTAAGTCTTGTTGATTCAATTATAGTAACCACGTCAATATCATTAGATGCTGAAGTTCCGTTTGAAATAGAACCAACTTTCATATCAATTGTCTCATCTTCCTCAAAAGAAACATCTTTAAATGCATCTAATGTAATAGTGTTTGAATTTGTTCCTGCAGCAATATCAATAGTAGCTCCTAAGCCAACTTTTCCAAGGCTATTCTGATTAGCAACGTACATAAAGCCACCCATAACGGTTGTTGACATTGGATTTAATATTTCTTCCTCATAAATTATCCTTGACACATAATCAGTACCATCTTCAGTAAATTTAATAACAGCTACCAAATTATTATTGTAAGAAGGTGCGTAAACAGTTCCATCAGGTCCAACAGAAACTCTTTCAAATGGAACAGCGTCTCCATTATTTAATTCTTTAAGGAAATATGCACTGTTCTTTAAAACAGAAATAATATTTGTGTTTAAATCCCAAGAAAGCAAGTGAGCTCTTTCTCTTTCATCCCAGTTCCACATACTTTGTCCAATATAAATTTTATTATTTTCTGCATCAGCAGTTAATCTTGTTGGATATCTAAGAGATGGCTCATTAGCATTTACAGGATTATTTCTGTTTTCATCCCAAGTATCCCATATCCACCAATCTTTATTTTGACCCTCTACACCTGCAACAATATTTCTATCAAATCCAGATCCGTTCCAACTAAATTTATGAATCACATGTCTGTCGACTTCTGAAACATAAATTTCTCCGTTTAGTACAGTAATACCTCCAAACCAACTTATACCTTGATTAGATCCATCAAAGATTTCTGAAATTTGATTATCAAGAGGATTATATCCCATAATCCTTTCTCCTCTGTTTCCATCAATCCAGAAAACATTTCCGTATTCAAGGTCAGCAGCAATAGCAAAAGGTTGACAAATTCTCACTTCAGAAGCGTCTCCAGTTCCCGAACCGCACTGATAATCTTTACCAATAAATGTGGAAACAGTTCCGTCTGAAGCTATTCTTTTTATTGTATGACCATCTCTATCAGCTACCAAGAGAGAATTATCATTATATTCAATAACATCAAATAATCTACTAAATCTTGCATTTTCACCTACCCCATCTCTAGAACCACCATTTTGGTATTTTCCAGCCAAATTGGAATATCCATAGATTGCTGATACGTTATAATCTTCTAATACAGTAGAGGTTCCTTCAAGGGATAACGATACTGTTGTTGGTTCCAACTTAGAGTTTGAAAGAGTTGCCGTAACTACAGTAGTTCCTGCATTTTCAGGAATCTCTAGTTCAGATGTCGCAAAACTAACAACGGGTTGTTCATCATCGCTTATTTGAACATCCAGAGAAACATCTGAGGATAGTTCTACATTTGAAATACTATTTCCATCTTCATCAGTTTGTAATGCTAAAGCAATAGAAACAGTTTCAATTGGCTCGTCGTCTGCATCATCTATACCAGTCAGTGTAAAAGAAGCCGACTGAGATCCAGCTGGAACTGTCACAGAAGCTGTTTGAGAGCTTGAATAATCTGTATCAGCTTGAGCATCTCCACTAAACACTAAGTTTACACTTGATGGAAGTTCAGATGTTTTAACAGGACCAAACTCCACAATAAAGTGAGTACTATCATCGTTTCCATGTGAATACCACCAGTTTCCATAAGTTCTAACATATCCGTTTTCATTGTTTCCAGGACTGTATTCAAAATTTATAAAAGTACTGTCACCATAATTATTTGTCCATGGTCCGTTCTGAGCTTTAGTACCAACCCAAGTTCCGTTATGAATCATGATGGACTGAACAAAGTTTTGTTCTTCCATATCATCAATAACGAGCATTTGTCCTCCTAATTCTAAAGCATTTTCGTTAGCATTAGTCCAAGAAGTACCAAATCTTGAGAAGTAATATTTGTGTCCTTTGTACTCCCCAACAAAATCGTAATCACTTTGAGCATAATCAGGAAGATCACTGTTTTTCCAAGCACCTGTAGATCCACTTGCATCAACAAGGGTTACGTCAACTTGAACTGTCCCTTCATTTTCTTTAAGTACTGTATTAACAGCTGAAATTTTAATTGAAGGAATAGCATCATCACTTGTTAGAGCTAATTCAATTGGATCAGAACTAGCAAGAGTTCCTCCAGTTACAGACGGAGTCATACTAATCGTTTCAGTTGATTCATATGAAATATCGTCAATACCAGATAAATTAAAACTACCTGTAGTTTGTCCTGCAGAAATAATGATCTGAGGATTTAAATCAATCTTTCTAATTTTATTTTCATCTTGAAGATACACATAAAGTACTCCATTAAGCTCCATTGTAGTGTATGGTCTTTGAAATTCAGCTTGACTACCAACTCCGTTTACTACTCCATAATTTCCATTACCGGCTAGAGTTGAAACCTTGTATCTATTATCATCTGTTAATTCAATTTTTCTAATTCTACTATTGTCAACATCAGCTATATATAAATTGTCTTCAGAATCTATAGAAATCCCACGTGGTTGTCTAAATCTTGCACCTGTTCCAAATCCATCAGCAAAATCCCAGTTTCCGTTTCCAGCAATAGTAGTTACTACACCCTCTGGTGTTACTTTCTTAATTCTTTGATGAGATGCATCAGCAAAATAAATATTATCATTTGAATCAATTACTATTGATTGAACATCTCCAAGACGAGCTTCAGTACCCGTGCCATCTCTATCTCCCCAATTTCCATTTCCTACAAAATCACTAATCGATGCAGCATCTCCAGAAAATTCAATTTTTCTAATACTTTGGTTCTCTAAAACAAATAAATTTCCTTGAGAATCAAATTCTAAATCAAGTGGACCTTGATAAGTGGCTTGAGAAACCTCACCATTGTTACGCCCCCAATCCCAACTTCCAGACCATCTAGTTAGGTTTCCACTTGAATCAATTTTTGCAATTCTATTAGCATTTTGCTCGGCAATGTATGCGTTTCCATTTGCATCAAAAGCAATAGCTCTAGGACCTCTTAAATCAGTATCAGTTCTAAAAACATCACTTTGATCATCACAACAGTTCCCATTTCCAGCCCAAGTAGAAATATTTCCATTAGTATCAATTTTTCTAATTACTCTGTTGTCTGCATCTGCTAAATAAATGTTTCCATTAGAATCTGCATCAATATTAGAAACATAATTTGAAATTCTTGAAGATGATAGATCTGCTCCATTTATTAAACCAGTACTACCGTCTCCTAAGTAATCTGACACTTTATTAATGTCATTGGATTCATAATCTTTATCAAAGATTGCAATTTTATCACCTGAACTTGCAAAAGCAAATGGAACTGATATAGCATTTAGTTTCGCATTTGAAAGTGTTGCTATTACATTTGCTGATCCACCATTTTCAGAAATCTCAGTTACATCATTTTCAATTGATAGTGTAACCGTAGGTAAATCGCTATCGTTTATACTAAATGATGCTGAATTGTCCGTATCACTTAACGTTCCTCCACTAGCACTTACAAGATTGACTGTAATTGTTTCAATTGCTTCGTCTCCGTCTCCACTAACTCCAGTAAGAGTAACTGTAGCATTAGCACTTCCAGCTGAAATTACAACTTGTGAATCGGAAAGGTCTGATGTAAAGTCGGTGTCAGCTGTCGCAGTTGATCCATCAAAATTTAATGCAACAGTAGTATCTGCATCAGAAATTGCAGATGAAAACTCAACTACATATCTTCTGTGATCACGTTTTTCACAACTGTGCCAAGTACCATTGGTATGTAAATAAGCAGCCTCTCGTCTGTTGTGACCATTTTCTTGCCAATCGTCTACCCATCCAGAATAATTTGAAACAATACCATTGTTCCATTCCCAAACTGGAGTTTCAGCATCTTCATCATATTCTAATCCAATCCAGTGATTTAACCAAATATTATCATTCGCTTGGAAACCAGGATCATTATTATAGATTCCATTGACAATAAATTCTTGTTCACCAGAGGAAGTAATAACTGCTAGTTGACCTCCAAGATCAGCAGCTGAAGATTTTGCTTGATCATAAGAAAGATGTTGTCCTCCTTTAAGTGAATAATATTTAGATCCTTTATATTCTCCTAAATAATAAAATTCAGATTTAGAACCCTCATCCATATCAAGTTTACCACTAGAAAAACCATCACTAAGTGAGACTTTGACCTCAACTGTACCTCCTTCATCAAGAATATCATCTTGAGAAGATAATCGAACAACAGGAAGAGGATCGCCACTGTTAAGAGTGATTGAGATGTCTGAAAACGAACTATCATCACTAACATTAGTTTTATCACCTACACCCAAAGTTATTGATTCTGCATTTTCAAATGTATAATCGTCTATACCTTTTAATGTTATACTAGAAGAACTTTGATTTGAAGGAATCGTTATGGATGGTAATAAATCAATTTTTCTAATTCTATGTGAATTTTGATCAACAATAAAAATTGATGAATTATTAATTGATATTGAAGTTGATCTTGAGAATTTTGCTTCATTTAAAGCACCATCATTGTGAGATCCGTTATGATCTGTCACAACACCTGCAAATCTAGAAACATAACCTTCAGAAATATCAATTTTGATTATTGTATTAGCACCATTATCAGCAACCCATAAATCACCATTGGAATCAAATGATAAAGGTCCTGGATGTCTAAATCTAGCATTTAATAAACTTCCATCTTTCTGGCCCCATCCACCATGTTCATTATTATTACCAGCATATGTTGTAACATCTCCTGATGGAGTTATTTTTCTAATATTATGGTTATTGTGGTCTGAAACAAATATATTATCGTTTGCGTCAATAGCTATTCCCCATGGATGTCTAAAAGAAGCATCCGTTCCATTTGCATCTGAATATTCATATGATCCGTTTCCAGCAAAATCTGAAGAGGTTGCTGCTCCGGTTCCAGGATCAAAAGTTAATTTTTTAATCTTATGATGACTTTGATCAGTAACAAATAAATTTCCACTACTATCGAAAGCCATTCCAGAAATATGTCCAAATTGAGTTTCAGTTTTACTTCCTGTAGAATCACCCCAATCTCCATTTCCAGAAACTAAGGTCACATTACCTGAGGTGTCAATTTTTGAAATTCTACTTCTACCATCTTCAGCTACATACATATTACCTGAACTATCAAAAACAAGAAAAGCAGGTCTGGCTAATCCAACTTCTAATTTAGAACCCTCTTCTCTATTGTGAGCCCAATCTCCATTTCCTGCCCAAGTTGTTACATTTCCTGAAAGATCAATTTTTCTAATCAAATTATTATCAACATCTGCTATGTACAAGTTTCCTGATGAATCTAAAGTAGATCCCCTAGGGTATCTAAATTTAGCCTCAGTACCCATACCATCATTAGATCCAGTTTGACCAGATCCCGCTAAGGTTGATACTTGATTTAATTCCAAAATTTCATAATCAACTCCATAAACTGCGGTATCATCATTGTTTGGATTAACATTTATATTTAATGAACTTGATGATAGCTTTTGATTATCTAAAGAAGCTGTAATTGAAACTGTACCAGAATCTTCTTCTAATGTTGCAGCTGAAGAGGCCCAAGATAAAATAGGTGAATCATTATCGACAATTTGTATTGTTTTTGCAAGATTATCTCCTAATTGATCTCCATTATCATCACCAGTAACACCTGTAATTGTATATGTAATTTCATCGATAGGATCATTTTCAGTATCAGAAGAAGCTGCCACAGTAATTGTAGCTGTAGATTGTCCGGCTGCAATTGTAACTGATCCGCCTTCAACAATATTATCAAATTCAGTTTCATAACCATCTGAACCGGAAACAGCATATTCAATAACAGTAGGAAGTGAAGAAATTGATCCAGAGAATTCAATTACATATCTTCTGTGATGATCATTAGGAAGATCATTCCAATAACCATTATTCATAAGTTCAGTATAATCCTCATTTCCTGAATTATTTGGTTCACCATTTTGCCATTTTGTAAATGTTGATTGGCTTCCATTAGACCATTTAAAGGTACCTTCACTTTCCTCATCACTAAATCCAATCCAAACACTTTCCCACTGATAACCTGCATCATCAATTTTTCCTCTAATAAAGGTGTTTTCAGAATCTGTATCAATTGCGGTTAAATAACCTCCAGCATCAGTTGCTATTTGCTTGGCATTTAAATACGATTCGTGATTGTTTGATAAGTAATACTTGTGATTGTCCTTTTCTCCTAAATAAATATAATTTGATTTTAAACCAGGACTCATGTCTAATTTTCCTCCAGATTCAGAAGCATCTCCAAGTTGGAACGTTAGAATAGCCTCTCCTCCTTCTTCGTCAATTAGATCCAAATTTGAAACTAAAGAAACTTTTGGTGCTGTGTCATTATCTTGTAGTGTATATGAAACAACAGCTTCATTAGCCGTGAATTCAATATTTTCAGCAGCACTTACCTCAACACTTATTGTTTCATCTTGCTCATACACACCATCATCAATAACAGAAAGGGTAAAAGTTCCTGATGCTTCACCAGCAGGAATTCTTAATTTATTAATAAAATCAATTTTTCTTAAGCTTCCACTATTTTGACTCTGAGTAAAAAATAATCCGGACGCATTCACTAGTAACTGTGTTGGTCTTTCAATTTTAGCGTCTTTAACAATTCCATCAACAGTTCCGGAATCATTATTTGAATCAACTAAAGTATATAAATCCCCATCAACAGTGTATTTATAAATTCTGTGTCTATCTCTGTCAGAAAAATATTTATTATCAGAGGAATCAATAGTTAAATCTCCTGATCCCCAAGGTAAATTTGAAACTACAGTTGTGACAGAATCGTTATCTAAATCAACTTTTCTTATTTTTCCATATTGTCTTACCCATAAAACTCCATTAGAATCCATATCAATACCTTGTGGACCTTCAAATCTTGCTTGAGAAAGAGTCCCGTCTTGAAAGCCCCAATCCCATTGTCCAGAAACAGTTTCAACGAGTCCGTCTCCAGAAAGATCAGAAATTTTTCTAATAGCGTTTTGATCTAGAATATACAATGCAGACCCATCGTTTGAGACAGTAATATCTTCAATGTAACCAAAATAAGCTTCACTGAAATCACCGTTTGTAAAGGAATTTTGCCAAACTTGATTGTCTCCTGTTATATAGTACACTAAATTTGTTGATAAGTTAATTTTTTTAATTATTCTTTCATCTACTAAATAAAGAATATCATCACTACCTGAAGTATCAATCGCTAAACTTTTAATTTGTCTAAACTTAGCTAAAGAAACTGGCTGGGCGTCAGTAACATAGCTATTTTCCCAACTTCCAGTTCCAGCATAAGTAGTTTGATTTCCGCTAGAGTCAATTTTATATATAACTCTACTATTTCTAGATGAAACATATGTATTACCATCGCTATCTTGAACAACACCCCATGGCTCAGAAAGAGATTTTTCTGTTGTAATAAATCCATCATCTTCAGAAGCATAATCGTCCTCAACAGTTGCAGTTCCTGAAATATCAAGAGTAATAGCAGTATCAAATGGTTTTACGTTATTTAATGTAGCCGTTAACGAAATAGTTGAATCAGTTCCCTCAGTAATTGTACCACCAAGCGACCAAGTAACTGCTGTATCGTCATCATCGATTAAATCAATCGATAATGTTTTTTGACTGCTTTTTATTCTTGCATCAGATTCACCTGAAGCTAAAGCAGCCGTAATCGTTATAGATTCTGTTGGTTCGTCAGTTGTATTAGCAGCTCCTTCATTTATGGTTATTGAAGCTGAAGATTGACCTGAAGAAATGGTAAGAGTTGAAGCTGATAAAGAATAATCATCGCTTGATCCCTCAGTTGCTGTTCCGCCAGTTGACAAAACTAAATCTACATCACTTGAAGCAGAAACATTATTATCAAATTCTAAAAGATATCTATAATTTGCATCCGCATTATTATTTCGCCAATCTCCATCATCTCCATTTCCTGAATTAAAATAGGCATAAGGATTATTTAAAGCTCCACCTGTTGTTGAGGTATCAAAATTTGAACTATCGGTATGCATAGTTGATCCTCCGCCTGTCCATCCGTTTATCCATTCCCAATTGCTAGTCTCGTAGTTATATTTGTAACCGATCCAATATTGACCTGAACGACTTGCAGCATCTAAAAGATCTTTAACATTTTCTTGCTCAGCCTGAGTTTCAAAAACAGCTAAATAGCCTCCGAATTTTTTGGCTGCACTTGCTGCAGTTGAATACGATTCATATCCGTTATCAGTATTATTATCACAGCATTCATCTCTAGAGATATAATATTTTTTACCGTTAGATTCACCAATGTAAATTAATCCTAAAGAGTTTTCACTTCCAACACTAACTGGGTCTGCATTCATATCTCTTCTTACAGAATAAAAATCATTACTTATTAATACTGCATTTACAGTAAGAGTAGCAGAACCATCAGAGGTTTCTGTTATTGATGATGCAGATGATGTTAAAAGTACTTGGGGAATAGTAGTATCAATTTCAGCAACTGTAAAAGTTAAAATTGTATCAGAACTATCTAAAGAGCCATCATTGGCTTTAATTGTAAATGTATCTGTTGCAACTCCACTTGTAAATTGACCAGAGCTAGAATTATTAAAATAAGTAAAATTACCGCCTCCATTATCAAGTAATGTACCTTGAGAAGGGTCTGCCTCAACAGTAAATGTAAGACTATTTCCCTCGGCATCCGTTGCTGGAATATCAAAAGTAACTTCGTCAAACTGGTCAACTGTGAATGTATCTGCAGAAATAACTGGAGCATCATTAACAGCTGCAATAGTAACGGTAACTGTTCCAGCAGAACTGGTTAAAGTTCCATCTGAAGAAGTAAAGGTAAATGTATCAGAAGTCGTTTCGCTCCCATCGTGAGTATAAGTAACAACTCCATTATTATCAACTGTAGCAGTACCATTAGAAGGAGCTGTAGCAACTGCAAATGTCATAGCATCACCCTCTGCATCAGAAGCATTTAAAGTTAGTGTAGCATTACTACCTTCATTAAGACTTAATGTTCCCGCCGTAACTACGGGAGCATCGTTTACAGGGTTTAATGTAATTGAAACTGTAACAGGTTGACTGTCTGCAGTTCCATCATTTGCTATGTATTGGAACGAGTCACTTGTAGATTCAGAACCATCATGAGTATAAGTAAACACTCCATCTGCAGAAGTTACTGTTCCATTTGTTGGACTGGTAGAAACTGAATAGGTGACTGAATCACTTTCAGCATCTGTAGAAGCAAAAGCAAGGACTTGAGATCCTGCTTCATCTAAAATATATTCAAGGGCTGAAACAACAGGAGCATCATTGACTGCAGATACTGAAATGGTTCCAGCTAAATCTGAAAGAGTGAATTCTCCATCTGAGACCGTGTAAACAAATGAATCAGAAGTTGTTTCACCTCCATTATGAGAATATGAGAAAGTACCATCACCATTGTTTACGAGAGATCCATTAGTGACATCACCAGTTATTGTAAATACTATTGATGAAAGATTAGTATCGGTATCTACATAGGTTGGAGTAAACGTTGAACTGGCTCCTTCATTGATTGTAAGCTCAGTTCCTGAGGACGTGGGACTATCGTTTATATTTGTGTGTGTTAAAACAACGAAAGAAGTTTTACTTATGTCTCCGTTTGCATTAGTTACACTATAGGTAAATACATCTCGTAAGTTTTCTGAACCATCATGTACGTAAGAAAAGCTACCATCAGCGGCTAAAGTTAGTGTCCCATTTGAGGGATTGGTTCCTACAGCGGCAGTTAAATCTAAATTATTTGAATCTTTATCATTTGCAAGTAATCCGTTTGCTGCATCAACAGTTAAAGTAGCAGCTTCAGTACTTTCATATGCATCTGGGTCAACTGTAATATCTACAACTTCCAAAGTTACCGTAACCTCACTACCGCTAGCAAAAGAATCGTCACTTGGAATGTACGAAAAAGAGTCAGTATTAAATCCTGTTGAATTGGCGAGGTAAGTAAATGATCCATCTGAATTAAAAGTTAAATCACCATATTGAGGTGATGTATTACCTTGCGAGGCAGTAATAGTAGAAAATTCTGAATCAGAATCAGAATCATTTCTTAAAACACCAACTGTACTTGAAATTTTTAGGGTATCGGTTAAACTAATATAGTATGTATCAGCAACACCAGAAGGGGCATCATTTAATGGATTTACAGTAACAGAAACTGTTCCAGTTGTAGTTAGAGTACCATCACTAACACTAAAAGTAATTGAATCAGAGGTTGTTTCACTTCCATCATGAGTGTAAGATAGTTGGTTTCCACTTGTTGTAGAAGTTCCATTCGATCCATCACTAGAGACAGATAATGTAAGGTCAGATCCTTCTGGATCAGAAATAGTTAGATCAACCGTTATTGAGCCTCCTTCATCAACAGACACAGAAGCATCTGAAGCGACTGGTGAATCATTTACATTGGTTACAGTTATAACAACATCAGCAGAAGCACTACAATTAGTAGTACCTTCTTCACAAACCTTGTAAGAAAAAGTATCAGATGCATTTTCATTGCCGTTGTGAACATAAGACCCTACCCCTGTAGCAGTATCAAATGTAAATGTACCATCAATCGGATCAGTAACTGTAGAATAGACTAATGTTGCACCCTCAGCATCATTTCCAGATAATATAATTTCGGTAGTACTATTCTCATCAACAGTTTTTGTAATAGCGGATACAGTAGGCATATCGTTAACACCAGTTACTGTAACAGTTACTGTAGCTATTGAACTTTGATTGTTGTTATCGTCAGTAGCACGAACAGTAAATGTAACTTCATTACCTTCTGAGCCATCGTGGCTATAGGTAATCTGAGTAGAACTATTAATATTAACAGAACCAACACTTGGATCAGAAACTACAGAGAGTGTCCATCCGTCTCCATCATCATCAGAAACAGTTAAATTAATATCAACAGTACTACCTTCAATAACTGTCGCCGAAGCGTCAGAAATTGTGGGAGCAACATTTTGAGATAATAAAATAATTGGAAAAATTAAAAAAGACAGGGTTAAGAATAACTTTTTCATATTTAAGTAGAATATTTAGTTTGAATATTTATAATTTTTTTGGTTGTTTTAGATAGAAAAAGGGTATAAAATACCCTATTAATACGGAAATTAATTTAAAAAAAAAATTTAAATAAATGACAAAAAAGTAGGGGGAATTTTACAATTTACCATAATAACATACCGAAAAGGTATCTTAATAAATAATAAAAATAGTTCGGTATTTATGAGGTAATTATTTAAAAACTATAATAAATTTGGGGAATTAACGATTCCACATATCTTGTTCGAAATCCAGAATTTCTTTTTTAATTCTTTCAGACTCTAATATAGATTCCAGGCCAGGATTTTTATAATCTTTTATGGCCCTATCACCATATACATTATCTTCCTTGTAAATAAATGAACTAAACCTTCTAGAGACTAATAATTGATCAAAAGAAATTCTGTTAGCATTATTCTTGTCATTGAAAACTTGTTCTTTGTGTAAGATTTTTCTAATACTTGGGTACCATATCCAAAATAGATCCGTATTATTTTTTCCGTCGTCGTCCTTTAAATTTTTACCTACTGGCATTAGACCTAGAAGCCTATACTTCATTTCACCCTGTCTTTTATCAAAGTACCACATACCTTTTATTCTATATGCAGAAATATCTATTGACTTTAATTCTTCAGCAGGAGTTTGAACTCCGTTTATCATTTCTGTAAATGACACAACCTCAAGAACATCTTCAAAGTTCATTTTATCTTTAAAGTTATCATTTCTATCAAAGTAAATTTCCGTGATATTTTTATTTAAAATATTTTCCTTTAAGATACGCCAAAGTGATTTTCTGTTTTTCTCGTAAGTCTCGTCATTGATTGGGAAAAGTAATGGAAAGTTTATCTTTTCGTTTAAATCAATTTTTTCATAAACAATTTTTGACCAAAGAATGTCCCTTTCATCAATGTAATCAAATTCTAAAAATGAATCATTGTCAGTTTGTTTTTGATCAAAATTTTGAATACCAACCTCTGCTGGACTAGATGCATTCAAAATGTTTGACTGTGAGTATGAACCCAAAGCAAACAATAAACAGAAAGTTAATATTACGTTATTTTTCATTCAAGTATTACTATAAAATCATTAACAATATAGTTAGGATTTACGAAATCTCCATCTTTTGCACTGGCTTTGATGTTAGATATTCTAACAACAGTTCCTCTTCCTTGACTGTTTATGTCTGCTACAGCTTTTGGATTATTCCTCGCTGAGTTACCTTTTACAGTTTTTGAAGGAGAATTACCTACTTTAATATCAAAAGAAGTTACTTCAATTATAAAATCATATAAAAAGTCTTTTGGTTTATTACCTGTAATCATTCCGTTAGATAAATATCTTTTTGGGATATTTTCTGTTGGTTTGTAGTAATTATCATTTACTTTAATTGAACCAAGACCAGGTGGTGGTTCAAGAATTCTAAACTCACCTCCATCAAATTGTTTTCTTTTTCCATTTAGAACACCCGAAACGCTAACCTTCATTGTTTTTTTTGAAAAATCACTAGTTGGAACAGCTCCCCATCCTCCATTACTAAGTTTTATAAATTCTCCATTATTACTAGTGGGTCTTATAGAACTTTCAGCAACTCCAGGGATAGAAATTGAAGAAGGATTTCTTAATCCTCTGTAAAATACTTTCATGTTATCAGCAGAAACTACTGCAGAATTTGGCTCTTTGATTACAACGATACTTTGATTTACAGGAATTGAAACTAACTCCTGAGTATCTGCATTTCTTTTAGTAATAGTTCCGGTCAAATCATATGTTCCAGGCGAGGTTATTTTTTTATTTAAAACAACCTTTCCGCTTTCAATTTTAAACTCAGATCCTCTGAGTGGTTTTCCATTAAAAAATAACTCAACCATGTCAGGTCTAAAACCTTCATCTTTTTTACCCATCACTACCGCAGCATCAATGACGTCAGTTGTGTAGTAAACAGGTTTTGTTGTTTCTAGGAGAGTTTGAAACGTATTAAAATTTAAACCTTTATTTTGAACAGCATTTAAGATTTGTGTCAAAACTTTATTTTCAATGTACCTTATGTCAGATTGAATTTTAGTCAATTTTGATATCGAAGCAATCATTGGGAAACCCTCGAAGTTGTAATTCAAAAAGGATAATTCTGTTCCTTCACTAGTTACAATTTTTTCTGAGTATTTAAATCTATTTGATAGATCATCCTTAATTGAATTAAAATCAAAATTAATTTTAGTTTCTTTTTCTGAGGAATTTTCTTTTTGACTAATTTGATCAAGTATATTGTTTATAGACAATGGGTAATTAATAAATTTTTCAAGGAATAAATCTCCATTTTCAGTATACAAGTCTCCATTGAAAAGATACTCGTCTAGAATTTGAGACTTGTCCATAATCTGATAATCAGTCATAGTGATTATTGAATCTCTATTAGATTTAACAGAAACCT
>Ga0213868_10001852_pt1 | contig 20415 bp, 11 predicted proteins | sample PICome_9_FD_160087 | JGI IMG/M metagenome (GOLD analysis project Ga0213868, IMG submission 160087) | Coastal seawater microbial communities near Pivers Island, North Carolina, United States - PICO127 | ecosystem: Environmental > Aquatic > Marine > Coastal | place: USA: North Carolina...
CCTACATACAGTCAACACACACACACACACACACACTCAGACACACACATACACTCGATTTAATCATATTACATTTCAGAATATGTTAGAGTGTGTATCTAAACACGAATCACCCTTTGGTGATCATGAGAAAACCATTGGAAATTTAAAAGACAGTCGATCTGTCACTGATGGTGATAAAAACAATGGGTTGGATCCACCTTCCACCCCCTCCGCCGCTGGACGTGAAAAGGACTCATCTTATGTGTCATCGTCTTCCGAAGATGATTCGGTAGTCCATCGTATTGACGACGACGACGAAGAAGAAGAAATGAGTAAGGGAAATGAGGAACCTCAGCCCTCAACGCCAATTATCACAAATACTACAGCAACTCCTTCCAAATTAAATGACACAATACAAGAGATTTGCTCCATGTCCATATCTTCATCTCTCCCTGCACTACAAGAAAATGATGCAGATGTAGATGTTACACCGGGTGGGGACTTGGAAGACTTGGAGGTGGAAGTCAATCATGCTCCTACGAACGAAGACGAAGAAGAATTGAAAGAAAGAATATCTCATTTGGAACATCAATTGCAATCTTTAAGTTGCACCTTGCAGAATATATTGAGTTGTGTAGATGCAAAACTATTGAAAAAGGTATGTATCTTTGAACTTGTACTTAACATCATGGCGTTGCAAATTCAGTATTCCTCAAATTGACTTTGTGCCTTACCTACTATTTTTATGTATTAGAATCACTTGGACAATTTAAGATCCGAATCACCAGAAACACCTGGAAATATTTCAAAAGTATCATCCATGATATTATTGGAAGAAGAATCTCCCCAAGTCAGGAAAAATTCTATATCCATTGATCATCTTACTACACCAGATTTAAATTATAGAAGTTATACACCTGATTATGAACAAGAATTGAGGAATTTACGTAAAACAAGTCGTGGGATGAGCTTAGATAATACCAGAATACTATCAGGTGGAAGTCAAGAAAATTTGAAGCTAATAGAACTGAATTCGATGGAGAGCAATGAGACTACAGTTAGTACATCATCCGGAGGCGATTTGCGCAAACTTGTTGAGTCTTCTTCGGTCACTACCACTGGTCCTATCATAAATACATCAGTACCGCCACTCCCCCATTTGCATACTGCTTTGAACAATGTAGTAGAAAAAGAAGACGGATTTTTGCGTAAACTTGAAGTGAAACCCGCGCAAACAAAAGAAGAAACTGTCTTGCAAGTTGATACACGACAAAATCATGATGGTAAAACAAAAATAGTAAAAGATATACCACTTCCATCGCCATTGTCACCAACATCACGAATTAAATTGAAACGAAATGTATCGTTGATAATGCAGGCAACATGGGACCCATCGTCAGGTACTACTTCACTTACTCAGAAAAATGCAGTGATTGATTTCATCAAATCACTCAATATTGATTCAAGACAACAAGATGGATCCGCGACTGAAGATGTGGATGAAAATATGGAAGAATTTTTACGTGTTCCTGTTAGGATAGAGAGTTTGCTTTGGTTTGGGATTGCAACTTGCTTTGATTGTTTTTTGCACATTTTGACTGTAACTCCTTTGAAGTTTGTTTGGAGCTGTATATGTCTCATATGTACAATTATTAAGCCTGGAAAGGGATTGGGTGTATGTTCTTTTCACAGAAGGTGAGTTAATGCTAGCATTCATTTCCATAGCTCTATTTATTTTTAAGGATCCTATTAACACTTGATGGATCGCAGACATCTTTTCCAATTGCTACGAGTCTTTGTCATTGTGGCGGTATATAAGTACACTCTTTGCCCTATATCGATCGGAAAGTTATATCACTGGATCCGTGGACAAGCTATGCTAAAACTATATGTTCTCATGTCCATGGTGGAAGTATTTGATCGTCTGATGTGTTCATTGGGGCAAGATGCGCTTGATTCTCTCTATTGGAATTGTACTCGTCGTCCATATCATCCACGCATGATCGCGAGTACCATAGTTGTACTGGTTTATACCATTATTCACAGTCTCATTCTGTTTGTCCACGTTGCAACTTTGAATGTGGCAATGAACTCTGCGGATCAAGCTCTTCTTGCTCTATTAATCAGCGGAAATTTTGCCGAAATCAAGAGTACCGTTTTCAAGAAATACAACAAGCAGAATCTATTCAAAATTACAACTTCAGATATTTGTGAAAGATTCAAATTATTCCTTTTCCTAGGCCTCGTTTTACTTCTCAACTGCTCACAAGGTGGTATGAACAAAGAAATGGTGAACGACTACTTGTATATGTCAGGACTTATCATTTTCGCTGAAATGCTTTGTGATTGGGTCAAACACTCGTTCATTACCAAATTTAATTTCATCAAGAGTTCAGTGTATTATGACTACAGTCTGGTTATGGCGGGAGATATAACCGGTATTGGACACGATAGCATGAATATTGAAGTGACGCACGCAGTAGTGAAGAGACTTGGATTCCCTCAAATTCCACTGGTTTGTGTCATGTTCAGATACTTTCGTGAAGCTGCGAGATATGCTGAAACACTAACACATGATGGAGACTCTAATCATGTGTTGTATGGATTTGCTGTTGTGCTTACACAAGGCGCTTGGTATACTCTGCTTGGTTACTTCATCATTTTCTTTATATGCTTGTTTACTCTCAAGTTTCTATTGGGTTATGCAATTGTAACAATGGCACGCAATATATTTCTATACGGCCCACTTGAAGTAGAGAATGAAAAGAAAGACAAATCGAGGCGATAATTTGATTTTTAATTTCAAATATAAATATACAATAATTAATTATTAAAGTACAGATGATAGAGTTCTATGACTCTTTTCAGCGTTTCTTCTTTCTCTTCTTGCCTTCAGCGCCGTTCTTTCCTTTTTGGTTCTGCTGAGCCCTGTTCAAAAACTTTTGAGCCGATTTTAAATCTGTCGCAGAGCCACCAATCATCTTAGATGCACCATGTTGTCCCTTCTTGGATCCCTTGTGCTCTGTTTTCTTCTTTTTCGCTGGTAATTGCTTTGTGAATTTATCAATATACTTTTTCACTGAGCCAGCATATTGTTGACGCCGATCGTTGTTCCCCATTCGTTGTTGTTTCGATTCTTGTGTATCTTCTTTTTCTTGTTCATCATCACTGGAAGGTAGACCATAGCTGGTTGTAACCACTACATGACTTCCAAACAAATCTTCTGTTATTTCATCCTGAAAGGTCACCATTTCTTCCTTCTTTTCATCATCTGCATCTGTATTCAAAACAAATGAATTGTCATTATCATCATCATCATCGTCGTCATCACTGCTATAATGTCCACGGTCAATCCTTTTATTTCTTTCTGCTTCTTCAATTTGACTTTTCAAAGCTTCACGTTCTTCCTTTCTTGATTCTAATTTAAGTTTTCGTTCCTTGACCTTTCCCATGGCAAGGCCAAAAATTCTACGCTCTTTTTTCTGAATGTCGATGGATGATTGCATTTTTAAAACTATTTTGTAAGAATTTCTAATAACTCACACATTCTGTTACATGTCAAAAGGATCCACTCACCTCTTTTGAAAATCCAGTCAGATACGTCCGTCGAGCTTCTGGATCGAATTTGATTTCAAGTTTTTGATGTTTTTGCCGATCTGGTAGAGTTTTAATATGTTGAACTCGTTTTCTTCCATTTTTGTTCTTTCCATCTTGTTTTCCTTTTTGTTTTCTCATATCGGCTAGAGAATGTTTCGTTCCGACCTTCCTTGATGATTGCGTTATGGACCGACTACTGATTATCTACTATCTACTCGCGTTGTTCGTCGTGATGTCTTTTTTTGAATGGTGAGAAAAGTGAGAACGATTTCGCGGGATTTTCCGAACCCGCCCGCCTCCGGGTGTGTGTTGAAATTTTTAGAGGGGTAGACTATCAGTCTACTATCTACTGTGTACTCGTACTACTTATCTACGGTACAACTCATTTTTAAATACGAGATATCTTTCTATCTATACTTGAATCTTAAAAGTTAACGAGTTTCCCTATTGATAACTTAATACAGAATTAGTCTATTAAAAGAGGCAATTGATGTATACTATGCGTCTGCGTCAGATTGTGCCATCATTGTTGCTATGCATGTCCCTGATTCTATTCGGTCTTTGTGGCATGGACACAGTGCATGTGATGGCCAAAGATCACTCGACGAACGTGTACAATCATCCTAATGATCCGACGATAAGTGTGAATGTAGTTAGTCCTGAGAATCATGCGATGAAGAGACCATCGGGCATTCATTCCTTTGCTCAAATACAGATTCACAATCACGTAAGTTGACACTGACTTGACTTATCTTTTGAGAATGATCTCTCGTTCTCTCTCTCTCTCTTTCAACATTATTTTGAATACTTTTATTTTCATCTCACATAAAATATTTCACTTATCCAAATATTATAGCATAAATCGGAATCCCTCATCATTCAAGATGTACAAGTCTTTCCAACTCACGACGATAGTGTGGACCATGTGAAATCTACTCTCTTTGGAGGGCGTCAAATCGTTATCAGTCCTAATTCAAGCTCATACATTCCCATTTCCATGTTTCCTGCTCAAATGATGACACGCCATAGGCAAAAGAAAGTTGGGGTCTTTCATTCTGTTGAAAACAACAGTGCACCAGACCATGATGATGTGTTACCAGAAAATCAATCACTTTTCAAGGATGTATCCATCGGAGTAGCAATACATCTCGGGGAGCTGTACAACACAAAACCACAGGATTTAGGTGGATTAAACGTCGAAAATATCAGCAATAGCACTATTGTTCTGAAAACAAATAGAGGAAAGTACAGGTCCACGTTAGAATCCTCTTCCATTGCTTTGAATCAGTATGGTGTGCCGCATACACTGGTGTTTGCAGAAGATGGATTTGTTTCGGACGCCGATTCTATTGTTGCAGATTATCATCACAACATTTACTTAGAGACTATGAATCAAGAAGAAAAAGACCGTGTTTCTTACCAATATGATTTATATATTGATAATCCATTCCAAGAGGGAATGAACTTGATCCAAGTTTATCCATCGAAACCATATCTAATTGATATTTTGTATGAGCACCCAAATGGCGAGAATCACTTGAATGGTAAAAATTCTAGATTTAACAACTGCGGAATCTTTCCAGAAGATAGGGCATATTGTAATTTAGCCCAGACTTCTGCCTTGTCTGGACCTCTAAGAGTGAAAAGTGGAAGTAAAAAGACATATGTTGCGACGATTCGTTTGAATAAAAATGGAATGATTGCTCTAAACGAAGAGAATGAATCGTTCATGGGATATGTACATTTGAAATTTCATAATATTCTCATCTCGATCGCATTGGAATATGATTCCTTTCTCTCATCATCAATGAATACTGTTGGTACATTGGTCCCAAAACTATCAAATACTTTGCTCGAAGAAGACTTCAACGTAGAGAATTCAAAAGAGATGATTTCTCAAGTTGAAGAAATGCAAATGTATAATCACGAACTTGGCCAGAAACATTGTGAAGATTACATTTCGGATTCCGACCCAGTGATTGACCGTTTGGGGCCACCGTATGTGCAATGGTTAAAATCTCGAGAGATCGTCTTTACTCAAAATAGTACTTTTACTACATATGATTCCATAGACTTCGGTAGAATTGCTGCAGCTGTCGGAGGTGAACGACTGATTGGTATTTCCATAACAAACCGTTCCGATAAGCCAGTAGTTATCAAACAAAAGTTCGTGCATAGCCATCGATCGTCAAAGAATGAAAATAAACGTCTTGGCGAACCATCACAGACAATGGATCATACTTTACAACATTCATCAAATGTGGATGATGGCAATTTTTCTGCAGAAGTTCAGTGCATGACGTCGAATGTTTGGATTAAACCTGGAGAGACGCTCAATTCTTGTGCCCTTAGAATTAATTTACCTCCAAGTGACTCAAATGTAATTACAACAGACTCTATTCATGGCTCAGTAGTATTTCGAGTTGGGGGCACTTTAAAGGACGAATACAAAAACAGCAACAGGAAAGAACTTAACTCATTGAATGATTATATATCAGAAATCCCATGGAAAGTATCAGTAACAGAAGGATATCTGGAATATGATCTGAGGAAAAGTTTCTTTCAGACTGATCTTTTTCGAAATGGAATTAATCTGAATTGCGGCTTCATAGAGCGAAAAATCACACTTAAAAACCGGTGCACACAGGCACTTCGTATGACAGGAGTGCACTTGAAACATGAAAATGAAGATGATTTTGAATCTATGCCTGATAACTTTTGTCGCAGCCATTTTTCTGTCACTAATTTCGATACAAAGAGGTCCGTCGATCAGGACGACAGTTGGGAAGCAATTGGCATACGCTTTGCATTCAAACCTTCACTGTCTGGCGACATTGAGCAACTAGCACAAATGAGAAAATGTCATATAATCATTCAAACGGATGTCGGAGGTGAATTTCAGATGCCACTTACAATTGAAAATGGAAAATTTTTTATTGTTCCAAGTTCAAGTATAGTACCCAAAGAATGCCACATCGATAATTTTCAGTCTTGCTTCCAAAATGCGATGTCTTCAGTGAAAGATCCGTTAAGGGAATTTTTGAGCTCAATTCCAAATCACCCGAAAGATGACCAAAGCCAGTATTTTGATCCACTTTTGCTTGATTTTGGTCTCACCAATCTTAACTCAATCGAAAAGGAATTCTTCAATGTGGTCAACTACAACTCCTTTCCTCTGGATATAACCATCGATACCCCTTCGTATGAAGGGACCCAAGTTCGTCTTGGTCGGATTCCATATTCATTTGAAACCTTTATGAAAAAGATTTTTGTTCAAGGAAAGAAAGTGCCATTGTTTGAAAGTTCAAACAAACAGCACGACCCTACACTTGATTACTTTCGCACATTTACGTACCGTGATGACATTGACATAGATCCAAAGGCATCGGAAAGTTTAAAAAAAATATACCATTCATTATCTGAAGTGAATGTTTACAAGACAAAGTTCGATAAGCAATACTCATCGGACTCTCCTATGGTGTATCGTCATGACCATGTTTTCTTTGGAAATAGATCCACCAGCTGCAAGTTGTTTATGGAAACATCTGAACATACTGAAATACGAGAATTGGAATCTAATAGTTTGGAATTTTCTCAATATAGATTTTCGATACCCCCAGGTGCTACAGCAAGACTAGAAGTTTCAGTGATGTCACCATCAATCGATTTTGTGCATCACAATCAAGCCATTTCGAACTTGGTCACTTCTGGTACTACGATAAAAACCGACCGCGGCCAAACCATTCCTATCGTTGTAAAGTATTCTATGTTCTCAGGAAATATTTCGGTTACATCAACCAAAATGCATGATGTAAATTGCTCGTCTTCGTATGCATCAATAGACATCCACCCTTTCTTGAGAACTCAAGTCGACGCTCATGCAGAGGCACCTGACAATACGATGATTTCAGTTCAGAATGACTTCAATACAACCATGGAAGTGGTGAAAGTAGATAGTTGCAATGGATGGTTTGAGATTGTACCCTCGGAGACATCTTATCTTCATTATGACGATTCGGCAAATTTCTTTGTTCGAAGTATTATAAACTGTGGTGATCTACAGTCATTCTATAATTGTGTGCTCACGTGGCTGAATAATTCCAAAAAGATTCGGGAACGGAATTGTGCCTTCCGCTACGAAGAATTTGAGACCATGTTTTATGGATCAAATGCAGGAAATCGAACGTTCACAATACAAATTGCAAATGGAGTAATGAAAAATGCAAGGACGATTACAGATAATCTTTCAAAAAGTGAGGTCCGAATAGTTCAACCTCAAGATTATGATGGCATACAAAATGCTTTCAAACTATTTGAAATCATGAAACGGTATGATTTACATATAATACAAGGTGGATTAAGGGTTCATCTCCTTAGGAAAAATGAAGCAAACATACCAAATGATTCACCGATTGTGAAGACGTTGAAGGATGCCATTTTAAGAACGGAATTAGAAATACCGACTTTGTTACCAACCCTTCAAAAACGTGCTAACGAAAAAGTGCTAACCTTTCCATCTACGGATGTAGCTCAAACGAATGAAGTTTGGCTACCAATCCAAAATCCAACTGGTCATTACGTAAAAGTTCGCCTAATGATTCATGATCCAGATGAAGTTTACGTTCCATCTGTTTTACCATCGGATGGTCAGTCAAAGTGGTGGTCAGACAGTGGTACTTACGTTCTAACTGATGAAAGCGGAAGTTTTATTGTACCGGACCACAACGCAGCCGTCCGTGCTAATAGTGCGCCATCACTACATTCATCTAATGCATTCTCTTTGGGTTGTATTGGTAGAAGATGTGGGTACGATTTTTCTAATACACCCGATAATGGAGGGGTCCACGTACATCCAAGAAATCAAAGAAGAAGTACTGTCGGCGCATCTGCGACTGAACATGCAATATTACGCGGGAGAATATACAGTTCGCATGGCATTCTTGATAGTAGTTACGATGATATGGATTTTGAAAACGAGGCAGAACCTTTTTTTATAAACCCGAAGACGATGGATGAAGTGATCATTCCACCACACGGAAATGCCACAATCGGTCCCTTTTTCTTTCGCCCTCCTTCAGATGACTATTATTCCACATTGTTAAGTCTTCAAAATAACATTACTGGGCTGGAAACGTTTTCTATACATGGAGAAGGGGCAATTGCCAAACTAGCTTTCTTTGATAAAAATGAAGATGCTGATCACATTGAAATGAGATTTGGCAAACCAGCTATAATATTCAAAGGAGAAAAAATTCCCGGACAACAGCAAGATATAATATCGGTATACGTGGCTAATGTAGGAGAAATCGAAGTGAATATCCTTGATATGTGGCTTTCTTCCAGTGCAGTTAATACTTTGTCCAGCAATCCTCAAATCTTGGATTCTAAGTGCAGCAGACGCGGGTTTTATTTGATCGGATGCAACTCAACATCCATGTCATTGAAGTTGCTCCCAAATCATCAGAGACTCATCCATATTTCGTTTGCACAAGACTGCTCATTTGACTCTATGTATGTTTCTTTGATTGTGAAATATGAATCCTTAGGAACCGTGTCGAAAATTAACACAGATGGTCTTTTGTTGGTGTACAACTTATCATCGGATGCAATCGACAAATGTAGACGCAGTCCGATTCCAGCTTCTCTCGTCGCAGTGCGAGAGAAAATCAAAAACTCCAAATGGCGATGGCTCTTCGCTTTCTCCACATTTCTTATACCTTTTGGAATATCCATTCTCGTAACGATTGATATGGTAGCGTTTTCCCGTCAAAGCTTTGTCTCGTCAAAAGAATTTCGAGTATTAATGAGACTTAAAAATAAGAAAAAAGGCACAAGTAAAAAGACTGGCTTCAAGAATTGGTCTTCTGCATATAGGTGTCTTGCTCGTGCGGATCCCAATTCTCAAGAGCTCGTTCAGCTGAGTAAAGAACAGACACGCCAAATGCTTTTAAATACTTTTAAGAGGGAAGGTATGATACCTCCTAACTGTATATTGGCGAATGGGACTTTCTGTAGGGATAAGCAATTGATTGGTGTAGTTTCGACCGGTGGACCAAAAGTAAACAAAACAAATAATCAAGCCATCCCTCCCAAGAACAGCATCTCGTTGTCTCTTTGCGATGCTGTATTTCCAAGACGAAGGTTTATTACTGGGTGCAAAGACGGCCTTCCGCTTTTACCTTGTGGTCTTGGGTGGCGAGTTTACTCCAACGTTAGAAATATGATGACCGATACTGAGAACAAATCTAAAGATTCATCGAAAACGTCTTCAAAGCAAATGAAAGAAACGGAGCAGAAAGTGTCACAAAACCCAATACATGAACAAATAAAGTGTACTGTACCCCAAGATAGGATAGAGAGAACAGCAACCAATCATGATGTACTGAATAATGAGGTTGTCGAAGTCAGACCTGTCCCAACATTACTGCCAGAAAGTTCTGATGAGAATAAGATCCGCACAAGTGCTAAAAAACTGATTTCTATTCCGGATTCATTAGTCGAACCTCCGTGCAAAAGTTTCGAAGTTTTCAAAGACTATCAACAAGACACGAAAGTTTCTACGTCTACTACGAAGCTGCCAGAACGAAAGAAAAGTGTCGAAAGGGAAACGACGGATGAAAAATCTATTCGGCCTCCAGATGAAAAGGTAATAGATAGTAAGGTTAAAGAAGTACCTTCCAAAGTTGAAAAGCACCCAACGATAAACGTTTCTGTTCAAAGGCCACCATTAAAAGGTACAATTACTAAGGAAGAATCGAATGCCGAAGCTGAACAAAAAATCAAAAAGAAAGAAGAGATGCGAATGAGTGAATCCACTGAGCAAGAAAACGAGTTAAGCTTGCAAACGAACGTCTCAAATGCAGAAAACCCTGTCACTATTGCAACAGTTGAAACGATTAGCGACCATCACATCAAGATTCGTGAACTCGATAGTGAAGACAAAGCGATTTCATTCAGTTCACTCACCTTGAATCAATATCATAACAACATGACTACTCCGAAGCATGAGAAGGAAGTCATGACTCAGCCTTCGCGGTCATTGAATCAAAATCCAGAAAACTCCAGTCCAGTGCATTCATCTAATATATTCTTGCCATCATCACCAAAAACTTCGTTTTGTCCTCCCCCTCCTGGTCTTGAACCACCGCCTGGATTTGGAAGCATTTTGGATGAGGTGTTGCCTCCGAGTGGTCTGAGTTTGATAGAAACGCCAAATCAAGGGGAAAATATTCTTCCAAGAGCATATAACATGTCCTCTATTCATTCATTGGAGAACTCTGCTCTAGCTGATGATGACGATGAAGAAGAAGAAGGAGAAGAAGGAGAAGAAGAAGAGGCTGTTGAAAATAGTTTCGACGAAACTATGGACGTAATGAACTTTTTCAACTTCCTTGATGAAAGTTTTGATGTACGTTCCGATGAATTTCGTCATTTAAATACACATGACCACGTATCTGAAGATGCGAATTTTGCTCCTCTACTGTTTAATGCAAATCAAAATCCTTGGGGAGGCTCCCATTTACCAACACGAGCTGGGGCTTACGGGTTTGCAGTGGATGAAGATGATATTGCAGGAGATAATGATAACAGCACGCGGATAGTAGCATCCTCGTTCTTTTTGAATAGTGCAAACGAAGACGTCGAAGGAAAGTCAGACAAAGCATTCGACGCAGATGCATTTTTTTCAGATATATTTGACGACGATTAAAATGACAGAATTGATTAGTTTAAGACTTTAAAAGTAGTTAACTTTCTTGAAGGCGTTCGATAAGTTCCGTTTTGGTTCCTGAAACTTTCAGGCCTTTGTCTTTTAGCATGGCTTTGAGTTCGGCCACTTTCAACTGACTGAGGTCAGTGAGTGGAGTCGAGTCTATTTTCTTTGTCGTTACATTATTAGATTGATCTGACAGCGTTTCGTTCAAGTCTTCCTCTAAATTACTAAAAAAATCGTCATCGATCTTAGATTCATCTGTCTTCTTTCTCTTTTTCAACGAATTATCTAAGTCATCTTCAAGTATAGAAAAAAAATCATTTTCGCCAGTATCATCAAGAGAATCTTGTAATTCCGCTTCTAAATTTGCAAAAAAGTCATCATCATCTACACTTTTCGATTTTATGTTTTGCTTGGACTTTGGTTCGAGATGCGCTTCATTTGTTTCAAGTTCCGACATCAAAGAAGCAAAAAAATCATTTTCCTTGGAGTCTTCTTTGTTCGAAGACGAAGCTGAATTGGGTATATCTAGAGAATCTGACAGCTCACTCATCAGGCTGCTGAAAAAATCGTCTTCACGATCACTACTTGCAGAACCGCCTGTGAAGCTATCCCAATCGTCATTACCAGACAATGCCTGTTCTACGCCTTCTGAAGCTTTTTCCTTTCTAAGCTGTCTTCCAGACTTCCACTTTCCATCTGAATCCATCGTTGCCGCATTATCACCAGCATCCCAGCTAGTTCTCTCTTTGATACCCCACATATCACCACGTTTTTGTTGCTGTGATGCACGTTGTTCTTCTCGAAAGAGTCTCCAATTTTCCTCCTCCTCCTTCAACTGCTGATTTGACAAACCTTGATCCCCAACTTCTCCACGATTTACCCTATCCTCGCGGCGCATCCTGCGTCCTCCTCCCATGCTATTCGTAAGTTCGGATCGCAAATTACCTCTACTATTTTCTCTCGCCCTAGGTTTCTTACCTATGCTAACGTCGAATTCGTCTTGGTTTATAGCTGTCGTAGGACCGGACAAACCTTTCATAGCCTCAGCATCCGTCAATGGTCTGAGTTCTTCCATTTTAAACCATTGATCAAGGGCAGTTCCATAAGTAAAAAGTCTCACCATAATTTCTCCATCGCGGATCCTTTTGACTACTCCATCCTCTCCCTTAAAATTACCGCTTAGGATTTTAACCATATTATCAACAGCGTAACCTCTAAATTGATGAATTAAATCTTGACCATCGTCTCCTCGTCCATTATAATCCTCACCAAACTGCTCGACAAATTTTTCTGATTCTTTTTCTAAGCCCTTAAATTTGGACACCTCGTCATCCGAGAGCGCAACAGGAGCAGGAGGCAACTTTTTGTAGCCCATTTGATTTACAGTACCCGCCATCCAACTTCGACACAGGGGCAACTGTTGCAATGGCTCATAAGTCTCTGCACAACATCTCATTTTAACGAAACAATAACCTGGATAGCGAACCTTCACTTCCACTACATTTTGCTTCTTCCCATGTGAACGAAGTTTACGTTCTGTGGGAACGACAATCTTTTCAATAAGCTCTGTTGGTATATCCTTCGTCACATGTTTCGCTTGTGCCAAAAGTTCCATCTCAGAACCAGCTACACAATTCATAACATACCAACCTGCCTCTTCATCCATAGGGTCAGGTTCAATACCGAGTTTATCCCATAGCTTCCCATGGAGTACCGAATGAGACACAAATGGTTTTACTCGAAGTGCCACAGGGGACTGAAATGCACAGACTGAACCTGTTGAAATTAGTACCACTGAAAATATTGACCCATGGAAGCGCATATTTGGTTTGTTTGAATACTGAAGAAGACTATTGCATTCAAAGGGTAATGTGAACAAGTACGTTTTTTTTTCTCAATTATTTCAGTGCTTGCGTGACAGATGACGCGAATGTGCATCTCAAGTCTCCTTTTCGTGGTGCTGAGGAATTCCTTCATTTTTCCGCGAAATAGTACTAACCTGGTGCAAAGGGTCGAACATCTAGAGAGAGCAAGACAGGAAACAGGGAAGAGAAAACAACGAACAACAAACAACAAACAACTTGAATAAGATTGCTTCGACTAACATCATCCATCACACACATACACGACCGAAATGGCCGATGTTAGTAGCGATCACGATAGTGCACCAAACTTTGAACTTTATGGGAAAATTTATGACTTTAACGATGGCCACACTCCAGAGACATTTCCCAAGGACTCCAAGGGCAAGATCGTAATTTACAATGACGATCGTACAACTACTAATGGTGCCAACCAATCAACGATTCAAATTTATGAAAATGTTCTTCCTGATAATCTATGTAAGAAAATCTACGATATGACTTGTGAGATGGATGAGCCTTGGGGAACCTATGTGACTAAAGAAAATGCGCTGAATACACGATACATCGACACTAATGATGATGATAATAATGATAATGCAATAGACATGGATGATATTGCCAGACAGGCAGTAGGATTCTTTTTGAATGGTAATCATTCACAAGCAAATCTTCTTCACGGGTCTAAACCGTTAATTCCTTTTGACGATGAGCGTGTCCACGGTGTGCAAGTTTGGGCTTTATCGAGTTGTATAGGATCATCTGTTGCCGTTCATATAGATTATGCAGAATATATACGATATTGTCATAATATTATTGTGCCTCCTTTATATGCGGGGACCATCCAGTGCACTCCGTATGGTATTCAAGGTGGCGACTTTGCAGTGAATATAAACGGATTGAAATGTTATGAAGAACATGGTTACAAGGGTTCCTTCATGGAAAACAGAATGGGAAATTGGAAGACACCCAATCAGAACCAGTCCATTTCGAGTGGTCCAACATTAGATGAGAATGGTTGGATGACAATTCCATACAAATATAATCAAGGGATTTTACATTCGGGAAATCTCACTCACTTGAGTAGTCCAGTCAAACTAATTGAAGGCACAGACGCAAAAAGAGTGATTGTCGGGTTTAATGTATTTGCCAAGGATGTTGGATCTCTTGTGGAAAAGGTTCCTGAGCACAGTGTTCAATTTCGTAGATTGGTGAAATTGAACAGATCCATCAAGACCAATGACAGTGAAGGATTTAGTTATAACTCCATCAAAACAAATAAACCATTGATGAAAATGCTTGTTTTAGCGAAGCGTCAAAAAGTTGTTTCAGAACGACGACAATTGCAAAGGGTTGTGGAAGAATGGTTAATCCAACAATTTAATAACGAACAGCAATTCACAGTAAAAGATGTATCGCAGAAGTGGAAATCTGATGTTTTATCTAGCACATCACATCCTGACATCGAAATAACTATAAACTTACTTGTTAGGTCCAAGAAATGCGTAAGTCTTGCCGGAACAGATTTTCGTCTGGTTTGTGAAAACGACTCTCATGGCTTCATTGAAAATGGTCTATTGAATGTGAACACTGCCTTACGGTTTGTTTCAGTGCATGATAAGGATATGGAACCACAATGAAGATAGGAGAGTATATTAGCAAAGTAATGTAAAAACATATGTAAGTAGCATAGTCTTTTTTTTTAAGTTAAACCGATTTGGAAATGATGTTGATACGCTGAAGATTCCATACCTTCAGCGATCAATATTTGCAGGTAAATCGTCTACCATTCCCAAAGGCCATCGTCTAGTGCTAAAGTACACCATGTTTTTGATACAACTGAAGCATTGTATATCTCTTCATTCGACAGAAAAGACATGACAGCTAATGCAAGAGGTTTCGGAATGGATTTGTTATTTTGACCAAAATATTGGTCTTCTTCAACTTTGGTTCCCTTTTCCGCTTTGGTCGCCGAAGCAGGATCACGCCGTGCTTTCGGTGTTTTGGGGGTTCTACTCTGAGGCGTCACGCGTTGGCTTTGGGGACGAACCTGTGGAGTGGGAAGAGGAACCTGTGAATAATGATTGTAAGTATGCGCAGGTGTACCTTGAGAAGGATATGGTTGTGCAGGGGAGTAACCGTAGTGTGAGTGCTGTTGCCCTTTGAGCATCATTGAATGAGAGTCCATATACTGTTCTGGACTCATCATTTTCGGTGGGGGCATTGCACCAGGCTGGTATAGATGATGCATCTGGGATGGGTACATCGGACGAGGAGGAGCAACCAACCGCTGCGCTGAGAGTTGTCCTTCATTTTTACTTGAGGACGAATCTTGTACGATCTGTGGAACAAGGCGGATTGAGCTATTGAGAGTTTCAGCATCTTTGATTCTACGCTCAAATAGCTGCTTTGAATCCGGGAAATTAGAGCACTTGAGGCATTTGCACTTTTCACCACATGTAAATCCACCGCTGTAACAAACGCAATACTTCTTTAAGCAGCCTGAATTTTTGCAGTTACAACCTTTGTTGTTTCCGTCAGGGTCTTTACTATTCACTGGTACTCGCGGTTTGAACGCCATGCTATTCTTTGAGATTGTGTCTTGGATGGCCTTGTCTCGAATATCTCTGTTTGCCTCCGTGTTCTTGCAACCTGAGCATTTGCATCCTTCACAAAAAAGTTTGGCTGCGAAACAATCACAGTATAATTTCAGACACTGCGATCTTTTGCAATGACAGGTTTTGCGCTCTTCTTCGGGTTCAGACACTTTTGATATCTTGGTTCGAATAGTGACTTCTGAGCTCACAGTTCTTGAAGGTGTAGCTGCAACTAAAGATTGAGGAGTAGGCTGCGCAGAAGATTTTGGCAGAGGAGTAGATAATTGGTAGGGTGAGCGTCTTGAAGCGGATGCGGGATGAACACTTGCACTCACTACTCGAGCTACAGTGGACGGCGTAGATGTCGTATTAGGAGCACTCTTCATGGGCGTTTGTGCAATAGTTTGACTGTGATGCCTGTTCGAAGGAGTTCCTCTACTGATGGAAGTATTGACACTGCTCATTCCACTTCGTGTTTCAGCATTTTTTAACGTCCCGATGTCACCAATCTTCATACGAAACCCGGGCGATGGTTCATGATGTTGATGAGGTCTTCTACCATAGTGGTAATCAGATGGATAAGGAGCAAAGTCTTCATACAAGGGCCTAGAACTGGTCTGATGAAATCCATAAGATGGCGGTATCGGTCCAGGTCTAGTGAAAAACTCACTCAACGGTACAGGTGAAGGAAATTTATTTTCGAATGGCGACGGTATTTCCGTCGCACCATCAACTCTTTTCAAGTTGGGTTTTGACATAGGGGTCATGTGCATCGGAGAAAGATTAAAATCGAACGCCAACGGCGACCTTTCAGGCACTTTGTCATCATCATCGTGTTTATCAAAACGAATGCTGGGCGTTTTCTCATTTGGATCAATGTCAAAGCTGCTCGTGTGTTGAAAGATTTCATCGTCGTCGTCGTCTTTACTTCCAAAGGAAGTAGGATCAAACGCATCTTTATCAGAAGAGCCCCCTGGAGATCGTTTAAAGTCCTAATGACAAGTGATTCCAACGAATCGTAAGTCAGAAAATATGCAACGAAAATTCAAGTCTAAATCATAGCACACCAACTTACAATCAACATGGATTCTCCGTCTTTGTAGTCAACCTTTGGACTACGAAAGACACTCGGAGACATGACACCAACATGATCATCTTCATCGTCCCAAGAGTCCATAGTCACAGTAGCCTGTGGCATGGAGCATGTTTCAGATGCAACTGGAATATCTTTCAAACGACGTTTTTTCGGGGGTGGAGAACGCAGTGCATTACTTGACGCTTCCACCGCTTCGCGAATGTCATGTTCTGATGGATTCCCAGCACTGTTTCGTCCTGGAGTAGAGGCTGTAGAGGAAAATGGACGACCATTGAATACCGTATTGGAATGAGGATACATTCCATAATATGAATTTAAATGGGAGGATGAGGACGGTGGACCTGATTGATGATAATTAGAATAAGGCATGTGACCATGACTGTAGTTCATGTTATGTGAAGGGGAAGAGAAGTTATAATATCCCTGTGGTGGCGCCTGCCCATAGTAATTCATAGTATGTGGTTGGTGGTATTGCTTTTGTTGTTGCGAATGTATTTGCTTGCGTCCCGCAGAGCTGACACTGCTATGATTGACATTCGTCGATGGAGCAAAATTCACAGATTTTGCCTGATCTCCAGGTGTATGCAAACCACGGTACATGTTAACCGGTTTGCGATTGTTCGGTGTCGCCAGAATGGATGAGTATTTAACTTTATGACGAGGTGAAATAGATTGTCGATCTTTGGATTGCTGTAATAGATAAGAAATGTGAGCAAAATGAATCGTATGGAGAAACGCGAACCCAAATAGCTTCCAACAGGATCCAATCTGTTCGTTTAGCTTCACGACCCCCTTTTCATCAGAGGAAATAGCTCTTAACTACTTCAGTATCTTCAGGAAGTACAAACTACACTTACCACTTGTTCCATAACATGTATAGAGGAAACTTTACCATTGCCTTGGCTATTTGAAGTATGGGGGACATGCATAATACTTTCGACATCTGGCTTTAACAGTGCCTCAATGTCTGAATGGGTAGCATCGTCCTTTGACCATGACGCTGATAAGGATGCGACAGCTGGAATAGATGGAGGTGAAGATAATTCATGCTCTTTCATGTGGAAATGCTTGCCGTCGACAGGGCCATGCGATTTGTGGCCTGATTCCTCAGAAGTGGACGACACATCAGCAGATGACAGTTTGTGTTTCGGACTGGACATTGACTAATGTATCGTTTCTATTTTGAATCAGAGACGTTTGAAATATCTGCAAAAGGGGGATACAATATGTGTATTCCTATGAGACTATTTCTTCTACTAAATGATGTAACAGTATGGAACCGCACTTACAATGATGAGTGTTGTTGATGTGTAAAATTTCACCGCGCGCCTTTGCTACAAACCGCGCCAGAAAATTCGTCTAAAAACAATGATTTTGGCGCCTTGGGGTTCTCAACCCTAACCCTAACCTCATTCCAGGTTCACATCCCGCGTGTACACATATTTTTAGTTAGAGGTTAGCAACCCAAATGACAGATTTTACCCGCGAAACAAAAATGCCACCCATGTCGAATTTTTCGCCACACACGACAAACAACGATGACATGTGTCCTACAGCCTACAGGATCACCTCTCTGTTCTCTCCGTGTTTCGACAAAATACACTACTTTTAAATATATAAAAAAAGCACTGATATAAGAGATATCACGGCAAAATAACCTTCACAAACAAGAAAAGACGAAAGAACTCCAATTCGCTTGACAAAGAGATGGGCGGAGATCACTTTGATGAAACCATGGAATCGGTGCCAGAGGATGAAATTCTAGACCACGCACAACACAAAGAAAATGGTAATTCATACTACAAGCAAAAAGATTATCGCACTGCAATTGCACACTATACTCTTGCCATTGAAACAGCCAAACAACAAGATGTAGATAGGTTGGATCCAGATGTTCTAGCTACCTACTACAGTAATCGTGCTGCGTCAAATACAATGATTCTAAACTACGAAGATGCTATTGCTGACTGCGACGCAGCCATCACATTGGTACCCTCCAACGTAAAGGCATATATTCGTAAAGCTAAGGCTTTGCTGTCTCTTGGAAAATTAGAGGAATCTGTTGCTGTGGCGAACAGGGCTTCTATCTTTGATTCGAACAATTCGACACTTGTAGAACTGAAGCAAGATATAGAACGACTTGAAAATAGAGTTACTTTGGCCAAGAAACTCTTGAATCCTGATGAAAACGTGTCAGTCAGTGGTTCCTCCCTGTTCCCTCCATTTCCTGTTCCAACCAAACGAGATGCACAGCAGTCATTGCATCAACTGAACTTGGTTCAAACCTCGTGTCCTGCCATCAAAAGTATTCTACTTGACAAAGCACATGCACTGCTAATATTAGATCGCACTTCCGAGGCATATTCTCTCTTAACTTCTCTTCTTCGATCTGGATCCATAGGTCAAAGTTCGAAATTATATCTTTACAGAGCGTATGCACTGTACAAAATGGGAAATCTAGACGATGCTACGAAACATTTGAAGCAAATATTGTCTATGGATCCAGATAATAAGGCCGCCTTTGGATTTCATAAAATTCTTAGAGGCATTGGGAAGAAAAAGGAAGAAGCAGATGGGTATTACAAAGCGCGTGATTTTGATAAGGCTCAGGAAGCTTACAGTGAAGCATTGGATATGGAAGGTTGTTTGGGAAACTATAGAGCGAAATTATACTTCAATAGAGCATGCGTGTATGCTAATTTGAGACAACATGAAAAAGTTATCAAAGATTGTACCGAGGCGATAAAATTGGATGGTGAATATATAAAGGCAATACTCAGGCGCGCTGGCAGTTATTTGATCATCGGTGGCGAAACTGAATGCAATAAAGCTCTTCAGGATTACGAGTTAGTATATGATCTAGCTGAGAAGGGTGGAAATGAAGAACAGATGAGAGATATGAAGAAAAAAATTCAAGAGGCTCAAGTTCAATTGAAGAGATCGAAACAGAAGGATTTCTATAAAATATTGGGTGTTCCCCGCGATGCTTCGGATGCAGAAGTGAAGAAAGGATACAGAAAATTAGCACTCAAATGGCACCCTGATCGACATTCAAGCAGTACAGAAGAAGAAAAGGCAGAGGCTGAAAAGGTATTCCGAGATATAAATCTAGCTTACGAGGTTCTAAGTGATCCTCAAAAGAAAGCTAAATATGATAGTGGTGTCGACATCGAAGACTTGGATAATCCTCATTCAGGTCATGGACACGGCCACGGCCACGGGGGAATGCACGGTGGTATTCCTCCAGATGTTTTGTTTCAGATGTTTATGCAACAGCAAGGTGGTGGCTTTGGTGGCGGTGGATTTCACTTTGGGTAGAAAAATGAGAGACATACTACTGTAGTCATGTACATAAAGTAATAGCGTCGTCCTCGTGTTAATTTTTTTTGTCTCTTCGCTCTTCGGTGATGACGGATGACGAACTCCGCCGACTAGATAAATTGCATTGCTCATATGGTGCTTTCGTTTTGTTACCGAGGTGCATTATAACTTTTCGACTACATGAGGAGGATCTTTGCACTTACTCTCTTATTTCTATTGTATGAAATAGATGCATTTAGTACTCAT
>Ga0213868_10001856_pt1 | contig 20384 bp, 21 predicted proteins | sample PICome_9_FD_160087 | JGI IMG/M metagenome (GOLD analysis project Ga0213868, IMG submission 160087) | Coastal seawater microbial communities near Pivers Island, North Carolina, United States - PICO127 | ecosystem: Environmental > Aquatic > Marine > Coastal | place: USA: North Carolina...
TGGGCTCGCACGCCAAGGCCGTCAACATCTCGACGGCACCTTCCGGTCCGTGATCATGGCAGCGAGCGGCCGTCGGGTTGCCGAACTCGAATGGGACGCACTCTGCCTCATCGACCCTGCAAACCAGGTCAGCTGACGGTTCTCACGCTGGCAACGGTCGAGGCTCTTCGCCGACAAAGGGCGACTATCTGCAGGCCGGGCGCGTCGCCGCACACGAATTGTTTACCTCCCCAGGGGAAGTAACTTTTCGGGGGAAGTAACTTTTCGCCTTAGGGGCGCAGCAGGACCTTGCCGGTTGTCTGGCGTCCTTCCAGCAGCTTGTGTGCCTCGACGGCACTTGCGAGTGGCAGTTCAAGACCGATGCGGACATCGAGGACGCCCGCAGCGATCCAGCCAAACATCTCGTCGGCGCGCGTCTGTAGCTCGCCTGGCTCGGCGAGATAGTCGAACAGGCTGGGACGGGTCACGAACAGTGATTTGCCGGCGCTCGCTATTATCGGTGTGATGGCGGGAACCGGGCCGGATGCATTGCCGAACGTGGCCATGACGCCACGGCGTCGCAGCACTCGCAGGCCACCGTCGAAGGTTGTGGCGCCCACTCCGTCGTAGACGACGTCGATGGCATTCGGGCCGGCAATATCCTCGATTGCTTCGGCGAAGTCGACGTGGCGGTACATGATCACATGATCGGCACCAGCCCCTCTGGCTAACTCGGCTTTCTCGTCGGTGCCGACGGTTGCGAAGACTTCGGCACCTCGCATCTTGGCCATCTGCACGAGCAGCAGGCCAACACCGCCCGCAGCAGCGTGCACGACACATTTGTCGCCCTGTTGCAGTGCGTAGGTGCTGTCGACCAGGTAATGAGCGGTGAGCCCCTGCAGCATTGCGGCCGCGGCGACATCGTCGCTGACGCCCGCAGGGACGGCAACCGCCGACGCTGCTGGCATGGCGACCTGTTCGGCATAACTGCCAGTAGCACCGGTCCACGCCACCTTGTCGCCGACACTCCACTGGCTGACGTCGCTGCCCACAGCCGAGACAGTGCCTGAACCTTCGAGGCCAGGAGTGAAAGGTAGGGGCATGTCATAGAGCCCTGACCGGTGGTAGGTGTCGATGTAGTTCACGCCGGCAGCGCCGACCGTGACGACGATGTTGTCCGCCACGGCAGTCGGCTCATCGACTTCCTCGAAACTCATAACTTGAGGGCCACCGGTCTCACCAATTCGAATCGCATGCATGCGCGGACTGTAATCGCTTCGTGCAACAAACTGCATGTGCAGTCGCCTATCGCCCACCATCTGGTGAGTGGCCAAACGAACCTTTCTTGCCCGCCTGAGAAACCGCTCGAGATCCCGCCAAGAAGATGGAGCGGTCTGGCATGATGCGAAGTGATGACTGCGAATAGTCCCACACCTGGCAACACCGGCGCGGCTGGCATGTTGCTCGACCAACTTGTCGAGGCCGAGAAGGCATACCGATCGGGCGAGCCGATCATGAGCGACGACGAGTTCGATGAGCTGCGCGATCAGCTGGCAGCACTCGATTCTGACCGGGCCGATGTCGAGTCATTCCTGAACTCTGTCGCTGGCGGCCAGGAGTTGGGCGACGTTCCCCACCCAATCAGGATGTTGTCACTCGGCAAGGTCACCACCGACGACGAGCTCACGAAGTTCATCGACCGGGTAGGTGCGGACACCGCCCTGATCGTGACCCCCAAACTCGATGGCGTGGCGCTCGCTGTCAGGTACGTCGGCGGAACCCTCGACGACGTGATCACTCGCGGCAATGGAGAACTTGGCACCTCGGTCATCCACAACAGCGACCTGATCGCCAATCTCCCAATCACGCTCCCCCAGCCTCTCGACATCGAAGTCCGAGGCGAGGTCGTGATGACCCACGAAGACCTTGCGGTCGCGTCGGCCAATCGGGGCACGCCGTTCGCTAACCGTCGCAACCCCATCGGGCCGACCCTGAACCAGGCGACCAAAGACCGCACGTACGAATCGCCTATGCGTTTCGTTGCCTTCTCGATCGCAGCGTCCGCAAACGATTCGCTCGTCGATGACTTCTTCGCACTCGCCGACCTCGGTTTCATGGTCGTGGCCGACGAACCTCAACTCGCACCGCTGACAGCCATCTTCGACACCGCTCCAATCAGCGCAGCATCCTTACGAGCCCATATCGACACGATTGGTGTTGTTATGGCCGACGTCGACTTTGACTACCTGCTCGACGGGGCCGTCATCGCTGTCAACAACCGAGCGATGCGGGAACGACTCGGTGAAGGCAGCCGCATTCCGCATTGGGCGATTGCCTTCAAATTCCCGTCCGAGACGGCTCTCGGTGTGCTCGACCGCATCGAGAACGCGGTCGGCAAAACTGGCGCAATCTCGTACACCGCTGTGCTCCGCGAACCGGTCCAGCTCGCTGGCACCGCCGTCGAACGAGCATCACTGCACAATCCCGCAATCATCAGAGCACTCGATGTTCGCATTGGCGACACCGTCGTCGTCACCAAACGCAATGAGATCATTCCCCAGATCGTCGAGGTCGTGGTCAGCGAACGTCCGGCCGACTCGGTCCCCTACGAAGACACGCAGATCTGCCCGAACTGTGGTGAACCTCTGGACTTCTCGGCTGCCCGTCCGAAGTGTTTCAGCCCCACGTGTTCGCTGGGTTCCCGTTTGGCCAGCGCGGCCAGTCGCAATGGTTTCGACTGGGACGGTGTAGGCAAGATCGCGTTGAAGAAAGCCGTCGATGCCGGACTGGTGGACAATCTGGCCGACGTGTTCGCGCTGAACGCCGAGGCCTGGGCCACCCTCGAAGGCATCACCGACTCGTCGACCAAGATCGTCGACATCATCACTGCCTCGCTGAAGACAACCCGCCTCGACCATGTACTCGGCTCGCTTGGCATCCGATTCGTAAACCGGACCTTCGCCCGCCGATTAGCCGAACACTTCGGCTCGCTCGAAGCAATCCGAGCGGCTGACTTCGACACCCTGCTCCAAGTCGACGGCATCGGTGATGGCCGAGCCGAAGCCATCGTCGCCGACCTCGACGCCCTCTCCCCCGTCCTCGACCGACTCGCCGAGCTCGGCCTCGAACCAATGCCAATGCCCGAAATCGAGGTCGCCGAAGGAGCCCCGTTCTCGGGACACAAGGTGCTCGTCACGGGCACGCTGCCTGGCGGTATGAAACGCGATGAGGCAAAGGAAGCGGTGCGCACTTTGGGTGGCGACCCGGCATCCTCGGTGAGCGCCAAGGTCACTCGTTACGTGATCGGCGAGAGCGCCGGCCAAGCCAAGGTCGACAAAGTCGACGCGTTGGTCGCAGCCGATCCCGAGCGATACCTGGTACTGACCGGCGAAGAGTTCATCGCTCTCCTCGCTGACAGCTAGCTCACCCTCATCCGCCCGAGATGATCTTGTCTTCTCGTGTGCTCGTCACGATTCCTAACAGGTCGGCGCTCGATGCCAACCGTTCCACGACGTTCTCACCTGGTTGAGCAACGCCTGGCGTCACGTTATCGCCGCGCTTTTCGGCAAGTTTTTCGGCGAGTTCGACCATCTTCATATCGGGTTCGGATATCGCCGTTGCCTTCGTGTGGCGAAACCTGCGAACGAGAGCGTCGAAGATGAACATTCTGCCAATCGAACAACCCACCGTTTGGGACCACGAGTTCGAGCGAAGCCAGCGTGGCTATGCATCGATAATGGCGTAGACCTCGATCTCAACGGTCATCCGAGGATCGACCAACTTGGCGACTTCGACCATGGTCGACACCGGCCGCACGTCATCAAAGAGCTCGAGGTGTGCCCGTGCGACCTGTTGCATGTCCCGGTCGATGTCGGTCACATAGATCACGGTGCGCACCACGTCTGCGGGTCCGGCGCCGACTTCGGACATCGCAGTAGTAATGATCCCGAGCGCGGAAACTGCCTGTTCGTACGTATCGGTGCCATCGAGCGCATCCATCGCTGCGCACGTACCAGCCACGTGAACCTGATTTCCTGCCCGAACAGCACGGCAATAACCGTGCACATCCTCGAAGGGGCTTCCGGATGCAACATTCTGTCGTCTCATCTATGCAAATTAGGTGCGTGATGCACGAAATACGTACACCACGCTCCTAATTTGCGTTATAGCTCTTCGCGTTACGGGTCTTTGAGTCAGAGGGCTGGGTGTCGGGGTGTCGGGGCGTCGGGGCGTCGGGGTGGGTTAGTCGAGCCAGCTGGCGGGGGCGCCTCGTTGGACCTTGTTGAACCGGCTGGCGAACGACGGCGTCTCGAACATCTCTGCGCTGCCGCCGTAGCCGAACAGGTACTGGCCAACACGACGCATCTGCATCTCTTCAGAGCCCTCGGTGATGCGATAACGACGATGGTGACGGAAGATGTGTTCGAACGGCATGTGACGGCTATAGCCGATCCCACCATGCACCTGGATTGCCTTGTCAGCAGCCTCGCCTACCAAACGATTGGCTTGGTAGTTGCACATTGCGACCTTGTCGGAGATCTCGGTGCCGTGTTCGACCTGATCGAGCTGCCACGCCGTCTTTCGGATGAGCTCGCGCAACATCGCGGCCTGGGTGTGCAGTTCAACAAGCGGGAACTGGATGCCCTGATTTACCGACAAGGCACGCTCGTGGATCATGCGTTCACGGGCGTACTTCACGGCCTCGTTGATGCAGTACTGGGCCGCACCCAAACTCGATGCGGCTTGACGGATGCGGTTCTCGTGCACAAACAGTTGCGCTGTGGCGAGTCCCTGGCCTTCTGGCCCGAGCATGTCTGACTCCTTGACCCGCACATCGGTCAACGTGACTTCGGCATGGTCGGTCGGCATGTTGTAGGTCCACCACATGAACTCGACCTTGAATCCGGGAGAGTCAACCGGGACGATGAAGTTGGTGATGCCAGCGGCCTCGCCTGGACTGCCCGAGGTGCGGCAGAAGATGTAGTCGTGGGTTGCGGCATGCATACCGGTGTTCCATCGTTTGGCACCGTTGATGACCCATTCATCGCCGTCTTTGTAGGCGTTGGTCTCCATACGAGTGGCATCGGTGCCGAACATTGGCTCGGTTAGGCCGAAACCGATTCGAGCGTTGCCCTCGAGCATCTTCGGAATCCAGTAGTCCTGCTGCTCTTGCGAGCCGTATTTCTCCATCATCAACACCGTCGGGAAGTTGCCGACGATCGATGACTCGTTCTGTAGATCGTTGTGTAGTCCGAGCCCCTTGGCCGCGAGATGTTCGCGAATAATGGCCATGCCTAGGTTCGAGCCGTCCTTTCCGCCAAAACGCTCGGGCAGGTGCCAGCGCAGGAAACCAGCGGCGTCGGCTCGACGTTTCATTTCCTTGAGCAGCTGTTCCCACTCTTCGTTCGGCCAGCCGTTGCGATCCCAGTCAGTGCGACTGTCTTCACGTCGATGGTCGAAGAATCTGATGTTGTCGTTCTCGCGCTCAAGTGGCTTGATCTCGTCCTCGATGAACTGATCGAGTTGGTCGAGTAGATCTTGAATGTCGGCCGGGATGTTGAAGTCCATGAACCGACCCTACGAGATCACCAGGTTTCGACGAGAACCGAGAGAGATCTGGACTTTCGTCTTGGGCCCAGCCACTAACGTTGAGCTGTGTCCGAGACGAAGATCGATCATGTGTCGATCGGTGTGCTGGGTGTCCTTACGATCTGCGCCTACGGCTCGTGGTACTACTCGTTCGGGGTGCTCCTTGAGCCAATCCGTCGCGACACGGGTTGGAGCGAATCAACTCTTGCCTCGTCGTTCTCTGCTGGCACGATCCTGATCGGGATATCCGCGTTGTTTGGGGGACGGATGCTCGACCGCGTCGGGCATCGTCCCGTCTTCCTGCTTGGCGGTGTGGTCGGTACGACCGGGCTCGTGACCGCGTCCACAGCGACCCATGTCGCGTTGTTCTTCGTGGGTGCCGCCATCGGGCTTGCCGCATTCGGGTCCCTGGGCTTCTATCACGTGACCATGACAACCGCAGTCAGGCTCAATCCAGACCAGCCGACGAGGGCCATCGCGGTGCTGACCATCTGGGGGGCATTGGCATCAGCAATCTTTCTACCGGGTTCTGACTGGCTGCAATCCGAACTCGGCTGGCGTGTCGCAGTGCGGGTGCTTGCCGGCGTGACGGGCCTAGCGTTCCTGACCGCGGCCGCGGTCCTGCCAGCAACCGAAGCTGTTGCACCTACCGCACGACCGTCGGTGCGGCAGGTCTTAGCGTCCACGGTGTCAGCACCTGCGCCCCGTTTGTTCACCATTGCTGTCGGGTTCGGTGGCCTGGCCATGTCGACCATGCTCGTGTTCCAGGTTCCCGTCATGACCGCAGCTGGACTAGGCAGCGCCACAGCGGCGTCAATGGCCGGGCTCCGCGGTTTCTGCCAACTCGGAGGCCGGATTCCGCTCTCGCCGCTCGTGAACTGGCTGGGGCGTGATCGGGCGCTGATCCTGGCGTTCGCTGCCATGACGATTGGTGGCGTTTTGTTGTCCGCTGCAGGCAACATGCCAGTAGCGGTGGCATTCGCAATCGTGGCTGGCTTCGGCATCGGCGCGTTCAGTCCGCTTCAGGGCATGAAGGGCGAAGAACTGTTCGAACGAGACCAGCTGGGCGCAACTATGGGTGTCTACGGAGCCGTGCTACTGCTGGTTGGATCACCTGGGCCAATCATCGGCGGGGTGATCTTGGAACGCACCGGCGAAGCGCGGTGGGTGACCCTTATCGTGATCGGTGCAGCAACGATTGCACTAACAGCAACCGTATTGCTGGCACGCTTGTCACGTTCGGGCCCCACCACACACCGGGAACGAGCTACATCAACAGGGTGAGCATTTCGTAGAGCACCGCTGGCTTCTCGTTGCCTACGACATGAATGGTGGCTTCGCTGGTTAGGAGCGTGCCCGGGCCCTTGGCTTCGGCCTTGAGTAAACGCGAACGTGCGTGCAGCGTCGACGGAACTGGCACCGGCGACAGGAACCGCAGCTTGTTAGCGCCGTAGTTCACACCGTTAGATACACCTTCGAGGTCAACCGGGAGCTTGACGATCGAGGCCATCAAGCTGAGCGTGAAGAAACCATGCGCAATCGGGCCGCCGAACGGGCCGGCATTCGCCCGCTCAACATCGATATGAATCCACTGGTGGTCCCCAGTCAACTCAGCGAAGAGGTTGACCTTTTCCTGGGTCATTTCAAATGTTTGGCCCCAATCGCTGAACTCTTCGCTGATCGAGGCGTTGATGGCATCTATGTCGTCAAATCGCATGCCAAAAAGCTAGTGCATGTCCGTTGAACAACAGCTACTGCAGCCGTCCGAACTACCTTTTGGCCCAATGCAATCTGTAATTGTCGGAACCGGAATGGCTATCCCAGACCATTGTGTGACTAATCATGATCTCGCAGCGATCATGGACACAACCGACGAATGGATCACCAAACGAACCGGCGTGCGCCAGCGATTCTGCTGTGCACCTGGAGTTGGTGCCTCGGAGTTGGCCATCGAAGCGTGCACCATGGCGATGGCAGACGCCAATGTCCAGCCATCCGATGTCGATCTGCTGGTCACCGCGACCATGACACCAGATGAGTTCGTACCTGGTATTGCACCCACGGTCCAGCACGGATTGGGCCTACGCCAGGTGGGCGCCTTCGACATCCGACAACAGTGCAGCGGGTTCCTCTATGGACTCGACATGGCCGACGCTGCGATCGTGTCCGGACGGGCCCGAACCGTGTTAGTTGTCGGGGCCGAGAGCCACACCGGCTACATGCCGTACGGGTCATCGTGGGAGATCCTGCGAGGTCAGCGAACCGGACCGCCAGACGCCGAAGCGTATGCCACTGCTACCGAAAGCCGAGCGTGGAGCGTGTTGTTCGGCGACGGCGCGGGCGCAGTGGTGCTGCAAGCCGACCCCGATGCACCCGGTGTGTTGAGCAGTGTGTTGAACACCGACGGCACGCTCTCGGACCTCATTCGGGTCCGAGCAGCAGGCTTCAAACAACAACCATGGCTCGACGTTGCCCAAATCACCGCTGGCATGCACCATCCGACCTTTAACGGCCTGGAGTTGTTTCGACAAGCTGTGCGGCGAATGCCCGAGGCTGTGCGTCATGTTGTCGATGCTGCCGGACTGACGCTCGCCGACGTCGATGTAGTAGTCGCGCATCAGGCAAACGAACGAATTCTCGACGCGGTTCGCAAGGACATGAATGTTGGCACCGACATCATCCCCAGCAACATCGCCCGGTACGGAAACACAACCGCCGCAACCCTGCCACTGTTATTTCACGAACTACGCCAGGACGGCCGCATCCCGTCGGGAGCGCTCGTATGTTTCACCGCATTCGGCGCCGGCGCCCACTGGGGCGCACTCCTGTACCGACACCCCTAACGGACACGCAGGGTCAGACCCTCGGTGTCCGTTGAAACCTTGACGGCCTCGTAGGAGGTATGCGGGGTAGCGACGCGCTCCAGGATCGCCGACGCAGGAACTCGAACTACCGGCTCACCGGGACCGTTGACCGAGAAACCCCAAAACAGGGTTTGAGCGAGGAACGAGCGGAAAGCCGGACTACCCGAGGGACGAGAGGAAACCCGTACTCCCCTAGCCCTTCTTCGCCGCGATTGTCGCCTTGAGGTTGGCCACGAATTCCTTGAACTCTGGCTGTTGCATGGCCCAGAACTGCGGTGTGGTCTCGAGATCGACAGACTCCTGCGAGACACCAATGGTGTCGAGCTTCGAGAAGGTCTCTTTCGTCTTTGCAACAAGGGCCTTTGGGGCTGCAGCTGCGGTTGTTGCGTACTCGATAGCGGTACCGAGTAGTTCGTCGTCAGATACACACTTCCACGCCAGCCCAGCATCGGCCGCTTGCTGGCCCGACAGACGTTCGCCAAAGATGACCATGGCCTTGGCTGTCTGCTCGTCGGTCTTGTTTCGCAGCCTCCACGTGTGGCCACCACCAGAGTGGATCGCGATTTGGTGGAAACGTGAATCGAACTTGGCAGACTCCCCAGCCAGGATCATGTCGCACGCCAGCGCCAGGTTCATGCCAGCACCAACCGCTGCGCCATTCACGGCAGCAATCGTCGGAAGCGTGGAATGGGCGACGGCAAGGAAGCCGGTGTAGATGGCGGCCAACTCTTCGGCGTTCTGCGCACCGAGCAGATCGTCGAGGTGGGCGCCAGCGCAAAATCCACGACCCGCACCGGTCAACACGATGGCGCCAATGTCATCGTTTGACTCGGCTTCAGCAACCGCCTGAATCAGCGCCACATTCATGGGGGCTGTCACAGTGTTTCGTCGATCGGGGTCGTTGAGCGTGATTACGGCAACTCGATCATGGTTCTCGACAAGGATGGTCATAGGTGCAGAAGATAGTTGGGAGCCGTTCGTCTTCGGCAATCCTGCTGCAACGATTCCCAAACGGCCCGGTTATGACTGGCCATCTGACGACGTCTTTGGCCGAGTCCTCAGCGCTCGCGCCCGCTAGCAATCAGTCGCCGATTGCGAATTGTGTCTGGGGTGATCACCGACGTGGATTACAGGCATAGGCCATTCGCCCCATGCCAGACGAATCGGGCAAAAACGACTTACATCTGTCCGATCGGGGCCGAATGTCTACTTCGAAGGGAGTAGACGATGCAGATTCCAAGCACTCATTCCTCAAGTTCAGAGGGTGTACCCAGCATAAATGGCAGCAGCATGCTGACAGACGGAAGCCAATGGGGCCTCAAGGTACGGGTCCTGCCGACAGCATGGCACCAGGCATGCTCAGCGCCTCGCTTGCTCCCAGCTCACACATCGGCACTCCTCACATCGATACTCCTGGGACTCTTGCCGAAGCGCTGCCAATGGTCGACGACGAAGCACTCAGTTCCGTGGTTCTACCACCACCGCCGCTGGCGCCACCCGAAGTGGTGGCTGCTGAAATCTGCACGAACGGAGGTGACACACACTTCCTCGAAGGCACCGTCGAGCAGGTGGTGGTGCTCATTGACGATCTCGATGATTGTGCCCAGGGTGACAACAACGAGATGGCCGACGCTGGCCTCCAGCTCACCGGTGACCACCAGGAATGCATTGCTATGCCCAAAAGTGAAGACGTCGACATCACCGAGACGCCCACGCTGGCGACGCCAGAGGAACTCATCGCCGAGGCGCTCCAAACTGCCGAAGCACTCGAGGGTTCACTGGCGTATGTTCTCGCCGACTCAAAACAACACCCCGGCGCGACATCCACCGCCACTTCTCCAGTTGCAGACGCCACCAGTGCCGCCAGGTCACACCAGAACTTCAACGCAGCTGTCGACGAAGCCAGCCAGCTTCGACGCCGTGCCACCGAAGTTCTCAACCAGAGCCAGATGCAGGCACAGAAACTGCTCGACAGCGCTCGGCGCCGGGCAGCAGCGACCGTGAGCCAAAGCAATGACCAAGCCTCACGGGTCATTGAAAGTGCCCGAGAACGGGCAGTAGCCATCGTCAGCGCAGCGCAGGACCGAGCCGACGAGCTCATAGCCAGCATCACCACTGAAGTTAACCGCATCGAAGACGAAGCTCGGAGCTCGGCCCACAAGGCCATCGACCAAGCCCGCCAAGACGCTAAAACAAGAGCCACTGACATCACCGTCGAAGCCATCACTGACTCCCAGATGGTGATCGCCAATAGCGAAGAACGAGCTCGCGAGATCATCGAATCTGCAACCGAGAAGTCAGAGCGCATCATCGTCGGCGCCGAAGAACTTGCAGCCGAAATCAAAACTGCTTCTGAAGAGAATATGGCCGCAGCGAACGCGCTGGCCGACGAAAAGATCACTCAGGCCGAAGTCGAGGCCGTCACCCTTCTTGAGCGTGCGCTAGCTGAAGCCGACAAGAGGGATAGACGTTCCGAGACAAAGGCCGAGGAATTGCGTCGGGCTTCTCAAGCCGAAACCGACCGGCTTCTCGCCAAGGCCTCTGCCGACGCCGAGAAGTTTCGTCTCGACGCTGCAACCATGCTTGCGACAATTGAAGGCATTAAGACGAACGCCCAATCCGACGTCGCTGCAGCTGCCGCCAAAGCAGCGGAGAAAGCAATCGCAGCCGCCGAGCGCGAGGCCCACGACGCTCTGGCTGGCACCCGTTGCAAAGCCGAACTCCTTGAGAGTGCAGCGGTCGCCAAGGCTGCGCAGGCCGACAACGAGGCCAACCGCCTCACGTCCGAGGCCATAGAACAAGCCAACTTGATCTTGGGTCAGGCGAGCGAACGTGCGAGCATGATGACCGAGCAAGCAATGTCTGATGCCGACAGCATCAGGGCCACCGCCCAGTCTCAGATTGACCAGCTCGTGGGCTCCGGCCATGAGACGTCTTCTGGACTTGTCTCAGGCGCCCAGGATCAAGTCGTAGACATCGTCCACAACGCCCAACTCGAGGCCGAGCAAATTCGCAACGAGGCTCGCGAAGCGGCTCGCCGCATGATCGCCGATGCCCGAGGCCAAGTCGCAGAAATCGAAGCCCGCGAGTCCAAGAGCAAGAGCTTCTCGGCAATGTGGGACTCAGCCGATGAGAAGGCCGACGAACAGGTCAACGACTTCTTCGCTGGTATGGACGACCGCGACGCCGACGAAATCTTCAATAGCTAACGCGGTTACACGTTCGCCTCCGGCTACTCCTGGCATTCGCCGCATCCCCCACAAGCCAAACACCCCCGACTCGGCAGCGGTCAACGTGTGTGTCTTGAACAGCACAGCGTCTTCAACGGCACGCACACGTTCCATTTTCATGACCTACGACACTCAGCATCAGCCCATCCGCTCAGAGCCGGTCTGGGCTAACGGACGAAAGTACTGACCACTTCGATACGTGATGTGTCGGGAAACATGTCGATGACCTCGGCGTGTTGATGCTCCCATCCCGTTTGTGCGAGCAAACCAGCGTCTCGTCCAAGGGATGCAGGGTCACAGCTCACGAGCACGAGGTGGGAAGCCCCAGTGCCATCGATAACGGCCACGCCGTCCTTAGCCAACCCTCGACGCGCCGGGTCGGCAATCACCGTTCCGAACGGCGTGGGTGACCACCGCTCAACCCGTGAGCCAACGACCTGCACCTGGCTGGCCAGGTTGTGCCGCGCATCTGCAACCGAAGATGGGTTGGATTCGACAGCACACCGCAGCCGGTCATTTGCAGCGCCGGCTCCCAGCAGTCCAACACCTGCATAGAGGTCAACCACATCGCCTTCGGCAGTGGCCAGGCTGCGTTCCACTGCAGCTACCAGCGCCTCAGCGCCTGCTCCCGATGTCTGGAAGAACGACTGCGCCGACACTCGAAAGATACGACCTGCCACCTGGTAGTGAACAGCGGCATTTCCTGGGCTATCGCCAGCAACGACCTGGACCTCATCGGGCACAACCACCCGGGCGGGGTCCCCGTTGGTAATCACCATTCGTTCACCAGTCCCTGCCCCGATACGCAGCGTGACTTCGCTTGCATCGCCGAAGTCGCCATCGACGATCAACGACTCGAGTGCCGGATCTGCGGCTGCGCACTCCGAAGCGTTGAAAGACAGCTCACTTCGCCGGGTGCGATAACCCGCCTGCCCAGCAACCACGCTGCATCGCACGGTCGTTCGGTGACCTCGGTCAAACACAGGACTACTCACGTTTGGCTGCGCGACATCGCCCAGCCTCTGCAACTGCTCGACAACGATGGCTTCCTTGTAGAAACGCTGTTGTGCAGCGGTGATATGCATCCAGTCGCAGCCACCGCACTCACCAGACGCCGCATGCACACACGATGGTTCGACCCGATGCGCCGAGCGTTCGGTGATCGCCACCGCTACACCTCGGGCGAAACGTTTTTTCGCTTCGGTAATCTCGACGACGACGGCCTCGTCGGCCAACGCTCCTTGTACAAAAATCACTCGACCATCGTCGAGTCTGGCAACGGCCTCGCCGCCTGTTGCCATGCGCTCGGTGCGCACATCTGCGGTTGGCCTACTCGATGCCGATGTCACGTGGCGAGGCTACGCATAGAAAGTCTTAGCGGTGGCGATCCTACGGAGGATCGCTGCACTAACTTCATCGTCGTGACTTCACCGCGGCCACTCGCCATCATCCCATCGGTTCTTCCCGCTGACTTCAGCCGCCTCGGCGACGAGGTCGTCGCCCTCCACGAGGCCGGTGTCGATCGTTTCCAGTTCGATGTCATGGATGGCCGTTTCGTGCCCAACCTTACGTTCGGACCCGACGTCATCGCCTCGGTTCGCGACCGGACCGACCGGCCGTTCGAAGCTCACCTCATGGTCGAAAAGCCGGACGAACTCGCGCACCTGTATGTCGAGGCTGGCTGCCAGATGCTGATCGTCCATGCCGAGGCGTGCGACCATTTGCATCGCACGTTGAGCCATATTCGCGAGCTCGGTGCCAGCCCGGCAGTGGCGCTCAATCCATCGACACCGGCCACCGAGATCATGCATGTGTTGGATCTGCTCGACATGGTCTTGGTCATGACTGTCAACCCCGGCTTCGGCGGGCAGCCATACATCTCCACGATGGAACCCAAGGTGGCGCAGGTCCGGGCGATGATCGAAGCTGGTGGCCATGACGTCGATATCGAAGTCGATGGCGGCATCGGCCCCGCTACCATCGCTGGGGCCGCTCAGGCAGGTGCGAACTACTTCATCGCTGGCAGCGCGTTGTATCGCGATCCTGAGGGCCTCGGACATGCGGTCGCAGACCTTCGAGCCCGCGCGATCGAGGCTGGCGCTTGATTCATCGCCGGTGGCGGTTCTTCCTGGTCGCGCTCACACTGAGCCTCTGTGGGGCAGCGTGTTCTGGTGTCGAGCATACGTCGGCCGACTTCTGCGACAAGCTGGTCGAAGTGACAGGACCCTCCGGCGTCGAGTCTGCACTTGTTCCCGGTGACCCAGCGCGTATCGATGGTGTCGTAATCGAGCTCGCCGAGCTACACGATCGCGCACCCGAGGAAATTTCAAACACCACCAGAACCCTGCTGAGTTTCTTCCGCACCTATCAACGGGCAGCGCGCGACGAGCGCCGTGATGTCATTGCCAACAATGAGCAACAACTCGAGCAGGCATCAGCCGAACTTCGACAGTATGCCCTCGATGAGTGTGGCCTGTTCTTGGAGCGAGTTGTGCCCACACCCCGTCCCACCGTTGACCCCACGATTCGGGCACCTATCACCGACTGAGTCGCTACTACGAGCGCGCTGCGAACCGACCGCAAGGCGTCTTAGTCGTTGATGGCAGAACCGTCTGCATCGGTTTCACCCAATGCAGGTGCGGGCAGTTGCGCTGTTTCTGCGACCTCGCCATCGAAGAAAGCAGGGAACCGCACCAACATCCAGTCGCCATCAACCGAGTCATCTGCGACTGGCTGATAGGTGCCGTTGTGCACCGTCTGCGGGTCGCTGATGTGTTGTGCGAAGTCCCGAACTGCAGCTGCTGGTACATCGTTTTCGGCGAAGATGTCTTCCCACTCGATGGCAGCACGCTCCATCAATTTTGGCCCAATGTGGGTTGCGAACATGTTGAACGTCTCGGCCCGGGGCGCATCCATGACCTGTCCGAAGGCGTCGGCGCAGCCTGCGGACTCCATGGCCCGTCGCAGCTGGCGTCCGGTGACGGGCGCCAACGTGAGGTACCCCTCGGCTGTCTCAAAATTCGAGTCGCTCAGGACTTGCAGCGCAACGTCGGTATCGGGTTCGGCTTCGACCACTCTGTGTCCGGCGCTGATGTCGGCACCGTAGAAGTACGCCATCGCATCGACCATGGCCATGTCGCAGATCGAACCGGTGCCAGTTCGTTCGCGCTGATGCAGCGCGGCGGTGATGGTTTGTGCAGCGAACATGGCCGACACCTTGTCGGCGACATTGTTGTTGGTATTCATCGGCGAAGAAGTTCCCGAGATGACCGCACCAGATCGCGCCTGCACGATGCCGTCGTAGGCCGGCAGATCAGAACGAGGGCCGTCCTGGCCGTAGCCGGATACTCGGCACCAGATCAGTCGAGGGAACTCTGCCTTTACCCGTTCGGGCGTTAGCCCCATTTTGGGGGCAACCGATGGGCGCCAATTTGTGATGAGTACATCAGCTTCGGCAAGCAATTCGAACAACGAAGCGATGCCGTCCTCGCTCTTCAGGTCCAGAGCAATACTGGTCTTGTTCCCGTTAGCGGCCTTAAAGAGCAAGGACGAATCACCATATGGCTTACCAAACCGCCGGTACGGATCACCCCGAGGTGGCTCCACTTTGACGACGGTCGCGCCCAGGTCGGCCAGCATCATGCCAGCCATCGGTCCCGACAAGAAACTCGCCGCCTCGATCACTTTGAGCCCGGTTAGTGGTGCCACGTCTAGTTACTCCCGTTATCTGGAACCGTGTGGGCAGCGTAGTTGTGAGGACCCTATTCAGAAGAAATTTGTGCTCATCTGTCTACTGGTTATGACTGTGGCCACACAAACAACATTGGCAACAGGCCGAACTTGAGGATGTCACACCCACCCAATACATTCACCTGGCTATGTCTTGGTCCGCCGTACTCGTCGCATGTTTCATTACGACACAAGCATCCATCATGGGCATGCTTGTCACGAGCGGGCTCTACAGCGAATTATTCGGTCGACACCGCCGTATTGCGCGAGCGCTAGATACCTCACGTCTACTCCAAGCAGCCAGTGAGACCGAATGGGTCGAGAACCACGAGTTCTGGGAACTTGGACAAGTCGAAGAAGTCGCGTTCTAACGACCTCGCTCGCCAACTGAGTTGACGGCTCACCATGGCTGGTGGCCGATGGCCCCGGTGATGAACCAGTCCGCATGGCGCACCGTGTCCTAGGTTCTCTCCCATGGTTTCTGACATTTTCGACGCCGGCCTGTGGACTGCTGTGCCCGGTTTCAACTTCACCGATATCACCTATCACCGTGCGAACGACGTTCCTGCGGTCCGTATCGCTTTCGACCGTCCCGAGATCCGCAATGCGTTCCGGCCCCACACCGTCGATGAGCTGTACCGGGCCCTCGACCATGCGAGGCAGAGCAGCGACGTCGGTTGTGTATTACTCACGGGAAATGGGCCCTCGCCTCGCGATGGCGGTTGGGCATTCTGCTCAGGCGGTGATCAACGCATCCGCGGCAAGGACGGCTACCGCTATACCGAAGACAATGCCGAGACTGCCGACGCCATCGATCCCGGTCGCAGTGGCCGACTGCACATCCTCGAGTGCCAACGGCTGATCCGGTTCATGCCCAAGGTCGTCATCGCAGTAGTGCCCGGTTGGGCTGCCGGTGGCGGGCACAGCCTGCACGTAACCTGCGACCTCACCATCGCCAGCGAAGAGCATGCCCGCTTCAAACAGACCGACACCGACGTCGCCAGCTTCGACGGTGGCTTCGGTTCTGCGCTACTCGCCCGCCAGGTCGGTCAGAAGTTTGCCCGAGAAATCTTCTTCCTCGGCCGCACCTACACCGCTGCCGAAGCGCACGTGCAAGGTGTCGTGAACGCTGTCGTCCCTCATGCCGAACTCGAGACCGAAGCACTGCAATGGGCTCGCGAGATCTGCAGCAAGAGCCCAACAGCGCAACGTATGGCCAAGTTCGCACTCAACCTGATCGACGACGGCCTTGTAGGTCAGCAGGTCTTCGCTGGCGAAGCCACCCGGCTGGCGTACATGACCGACGAAGCACAAGAGGGACGCGACAGCTTCCTCGAAAAACGCGAACCTGACTGGGCGCCATATCCCTACCACTACTAGCCGCTAGTCACAGTGCGAAAAGTTAGGTTCCCCTGGGGACGTAACTTTTCAGTTGCTGCGAATAGACAGGCCACCGTCGACGGTCAAGATCGCACCGGTCGTGAAGGATGAGGCCGGCAGCACCAACGACAGAATCATGTGCGCGACTTCTTCGGGCTCGCCGTAGCGCCGCAGTGCCGTCCGACGCCGGGCATAAATTGCCTTGTGTTCATCCTTGATATCAGCGGTCATGCCGGTGTTGATCGGACCGGGGCAGATGCAGTTGACGGTCACGCCCGATGGCCCGAGTTCCACTGCGAGTGACTTGGTCAGGCCAACCACCGCGTGTTTGCTAGCTGTATACGGGGCCATCGGAGCAGTTGCTCCAAGCCCCTCGGTCGACGCGATGTTTACGACGCGCCCGTCGCCGTTGCGTTGCAGATCTGCCAGACATGCCGCGATCAGATGTGCCTGGGCATCAACGTTGACAGCGAACGTGAGCCGCCACGCATCGGCGAAACCCTCGTCGGTGAGCTCCACCGGGAACGACACGCCTGCGGCATTAACGATGATGTCGACCTCACCGAACGCCTGGTGTGCAGCCGACACAATGGTCGCTGGAGCGTCTGAAGCGGTCAGGTCAGCCGCCACAAGGTGCAGTGGCGAACCGTCGGGCACGAGTTCGTAGAGCGCCTGCAACCCATCGGCGTCGCGGTCGACCGCCACGACCGACGCCCCCTCGGACACCAGCAGAACGGCAGTCGCCCGTCCCATACCGGACCCGGCTCCGGTAACGATGGCGACGCGATCTACGATCGACCGGCTGAGCTGCATCTGTGAAGGCATCTCCACACACTAGATTCTTCTGTGAGGTCAGACATCACTGAGAGACGTTATGGGTACAGCCGAAATGATGATCGTGTTCAGTGCCCTCATGGCGTTGATCGCGCTCGTGACGATCGGGATCGATTGGATCGGCAAGCCGCTCAAGCACCGACGATTCATTCCCCGGATCTATCGGTTTGACGACGAGAAACTCCCGGTTGACGAATACGGCAACACCACATTTGTTACCGAACTCGACGAGCAGCAGCCACCACTGCTTGCCATGTACCAACCGGGCCCCCAAACAATGGCCGCTGCCCAGGCCCAGCACCACCCGATGGCTCAGCCGCTCGCATCGACCATGCTGCCCACCCAGTCCACCGAAGCTGAACGCACCGTTGCCATTGCCGCCCAGCCCTCGCCTCGACCAGTGGCCATTATCGACTCCGGCATGGCTGCTTCCGCGACCGCAAGCCGTTCGGCCTTCACCGACAGCCTGGCAGTGCCCAAAGCTGCTCAACCAACGCCAAGCGACGCAGACTCGCTGCAACTGCCCGATCACGCCCTAATCGCAGGCACGGCGGGAGCTACACCCTCTACGTCGACCAGCACGGACCTGACCTGGACCCCAGATATGCCGCTCGACACAACGATCGACGACCAGAAGCCGAGCCTGGCGGTCAAGGCTGAGCGGTTCTGGATGGCGTCTGCCGAAGCGGCTCACGGCTCACACTTCGACGCCGACGACATCGACCGAATGGCGTCGGGCAAGGCGCCTCGTCGGACTAATCCACGCACTGGCCGCACCGAGGCGATGCAACTCACTGGCCTGCGTCAGGCATCGGTTTGTAAAGATGTCCGTATGCGGTGGCCCGACGAATCGGTCGATCCGTGGAGCGCGTCGTGAGCACCAGCCTGGCGGCTGCCTTTCGTAGCGGCAACGGTCGAAAGACCAAATGGCAGGGCGCCGTTGTGCATTCACTTGTCCAGCTGAGCGTCAAAGACGGCGACACCATCGAGATAACTCGTCTTGAGTCGTCCCCCTCGCGGGCACAAGCGCTCAAGGTTGCTGCGGACAAGGGCAGCCTGCGGGCGAACGGTGTGGTCGTTTCCCCGATCGCGATCTGGACGCACACATCGCCCGAACAAGTGACCCTCGAGGTAGTTGGCCGCAAGACTCGGTCAGTCGACATTTGGAATAGCTGGTCCTTCGACGGCGTCGACTCGTCGTGGCTGGGCAGCGCTGGCATGATCGTTGAAACCACCGACAACGTCCACACAGTGCGATGCAGCGATGGGTTGGGCGAACCAACCTTCGACGACCTTGTCGTCAAGATCGTGATTCGACATGGGTGAGAAAAACGCCTTCCGCAAGGTCGGTGTCGAGAAGCGATCCCGGCTCGTGAGTATCGGCAACCGGTCCAAGACGTTTTCTGCGTGACAGCTGGGCAGGCCAAGATCGTGGTTGTTCCCGGGACCGGGACCGAATCGGTCTTTGGGCTTCGCTCTCCCGGCGTGTTCATCGGCGATACGGCCACGCTCAACGACGAACGTCGATCTGTCGACGTTGTTGCCGTGGGGGCCGCAACAGCAGTGATGAAGAGCGCTGGCCAGCTCACTCGGCACCTCGAGCCATATTCGTCGGTTGCACGTGCGTTACTCCGCCGGCAGAGCCGACACCTCAACGAGATGACCCAACGGTCACGGTTCGGAGGCCTGTCGGTGAAAGCTCGAATTGCTCAGCGATTGCTTTGAGCTCAACCCAGGCAGCGGCAGCGATTGTCTGGTCGAATTGACCCAGTAAGAGATGCACGGTTCATCGACGCGATCTGTGAATGGACGTCTAAGGCGCCTGGCGAACCTCGCCGAGAGGGCCAATCAAGGCAGCTCGAGGCCGGGTCATTATTCTCGACGAACTGTTGCTGCGGTCTGCGTTGCTAAACAGCTAGCACGCTCTGCGTGTCGAACGCTCTGTCTGAACCGCACGGCCGACCAGGCGCCACACACCAACACCAAGCCCCAGCACTAGCCCCACCACCCAGGCTTTATGGGGACTGCGCTAGCGGGCGACGGTAGAAACCTGAGCTACCCAGCGGTCATCAGTCGGTACATCGGCGAGGACCTCCGACGCTGCGACCGCAAAGTCAACCACCTGTTCAGGCGTGGTGTCTGGATGGACCCCAAATAGCAGGCCTCGCTTCGAATGGTCACTGACCTTGATCCATGTCGGCGGGATTACGGCATCGGAGTCCGCCAGAATGCCATGGGCGTTTGCGCCACGGGCATGCAAGAGCCCAAACTGGGCGGGTTCGTTGCCCACCGCTGGCACCCATGTCACCTCGGGAACCTTTGAACCTCGGCCGGAGAAGATCCGGCGCAGGAGACTAATCTCTGGCAAGTGCTCGGGGTCGACCCAGGGCGAAATCGTGATCCACTCACGACCATTCGCTCGTTCGGCGATCTCCTGGATCTCGCTGGTCACCTCGGTGATGTCGTTGGTCCGAAAGTGCACCATTCGATGTTCGATTGCCACTCTGGCAGTGTCGCATCTTCGCATGGCTTTCCAACGGCAGCGCTCGACGTTGTAGGTTCGACGACGATGACTTCACTTTCTGAACGTTTCCGAGCATGGATGGATGAGCATGATGCTTCGAACCCTGCCACACCGGCAGCCACGGTTCTGGCACTCCGCGACGGCGACTCCGGGCCTGAGATATTGATGGTGCAACGCAACGCCAAAGGCACCTTTGCGAGCAACTGGGTTTTCCCAGGCGGCAAGGTCGATCCCGAGGACTTTCAGGCGGGCGAT
>Ga0213868_10001858_pt1 | contig 20382 bp, 31 predicted proteins | sample PICome_9_FD_160087 | JGI IMG/M metagenome (GOLD analysis project Ga0213868, IMG submission 160087) | Coastal seawater microbial communities near Pivers Island, North Carolina, United States - PICO127 | ecosystem: Environmental > Aquatic > Marine > Coastal | place: USA: North Carolina...
ATTACAAAGATAAATACCGCAGACAGTTGGTAAATAAACCAATAAAAGTAGGTATGAATGTAGAAGAAGTGAAGGTTAGGAAGCATGAAGTCAACATATCTGGGCTACAACATCTATTAAGAGAGATGAAGAAAGAGTCTGGTAAAACAAACAAACAGATAGCTGAAGAAACTAATATGCCAGTGACCAAAGTAGAGCATTGGTTTAGAACTGACAGTAGCTTTTCAATACCTGGGGACAACGTATGGCTAAAACTTAAGGAAGTATTAGGTATTGCAACAGATGTCTTTGATAAAGAAGTCATGGAGTTTGAATATAGAGATGGTGTTTACGAAACAAAACAAAGAGTTTATAGCGAAAATGGTAAGTCTCCGACAATCACAGCAAGTAATACCGAGCAATACATAGAGACTACACCTAAACAAGTTGGTGTTGCAGTTGATATCAATGGACATGACATACTCAAAAGAGTCTACAGTCCAGATGGTAAGTCTCCTACAGTAAACACTTGTCAAGGTGGTAATAGAGAGCCAAAGGTAGTCACTGGTGGTGCATTTCGTGGTAGAGCCTATGACAAAGATGGTAAAAGAAAGGATCGTGATGGTAGTTCTGTTGCTAATCAAACAACACAGATGCTTGAATTACGCAAAGATGATAAGTCAAACGCTATAACTACAGTCAATAAGGATAGCCTGGTTGTATCTCCAATAAGAGAGAAGTCTAAAACAGTTAGATCTGGAGGTAGAGGATCTTATGATAGGCATGAGTGGGATAGTGTTGATGAACTACATTGGCGTAAACTAACGCCTTTAGAGTGTGAAAGACTGCAAACAGTCCCAGATAACTATACAAACCATGTATCTAACACCCAAAGATACAAGATGCTCGGTAATGGTTGGACAGTTGCAGTTATCAAGCATATCTTTGAGAATATGGATTATGAAGATAACTAAACTAGATAAAGTAAGGTGTTGTATCTGCAATGGGTACATCAAACCTTTGAGGAATAACAAGGGAGAGGTTGTTTGGTCGGAAGGCTATAACGCCTTTCCTATCAACACAGGTCGGTGTTGCAGTGCTTGTGATAAGAACCTGGTGACACCAGCAAGACTCAAACTATAGCTTTTGTTAAAAATATCGTGTTATCATGCGATATGCTTAAAATTGTAGAGATTAAAGACAAGATGGGGAAACCCACACTACAAGAAGTTATTAAACGCTTAGATACTATGTTTGATAACATGGTATATAGAGGCGAAGATAGGATCAACATTTCACTGGCCACTGTTAGTTTTTGCTTGGCACAGCTCAGTTTAGAGTTCCAGGATCAGGAAGTTCGTAAGTTAGTTGATGAGGTTTTATCGCAATATATTGACAAAACTGCTGATAAATAGATTAATGTCAATTATTGTCATAATGTCATGACAGTTAAAAACATGATAAGAATGGGCTTTTGACGAATATTGTATTTTTTTCATTTTTGTCACAGGAGAATGAGAAAAACTTACTAAATATATGAGAAACTACTTGACTGAATATACGATCATCAAGTATCCTCACAATACACTTTAGGGTAAAGTGGGGGTAGGTATTATTAAAATCTACCTCTACTCTAATATGCAAACATGGGCTATAGAAAAAATAACTTAGAATATGAACCTATAATATCTGCTGAAGAAGAAGCTCCCATAGAATATTGCAACCTCGATAACTCCCTCAATAGACGACAACGCAACTTTATTTGGATCTCGGTCAACAACCCGAGATTATCTCTTGTAGAGTGTGCCTATAAAGCCGGATATACTTCTCCCAGGCAAGCAGCTAATAAACTCATGAACAAGCCCCTTATTCGTAAGGAGTATAACTATTTGATGAATGAGGCTAAGAAGAAGTATGAACTCAACTATGATCGGGCTGTCCAGGATCTGTATGATATTCGGGACAAGGCAATGGAGGCGGGGTCTTTTAATGCAGCAATTTCTGCCCAGAACTCACTGCTCAAAGTCGGGGGCCTAATAGTAGATCGTAAAGAGGTAATGTTCGGGAAGGTAGATCAAATGAGTCGGGACGAAGTTGAAGCCAGGTTATCGCAGCTCATGGGTAGTGTGGTATTAGAGGATAAGACTGAACCGGATCCAGATCCAGCCCTGGTAGATCTGCCGGAAGAAGTAGTCGAAGATGATGAACACGATTAAAGCTGTTGTCTATACAGATAAAGATATAAGCACACTTACTTTGCCAGAACTCATAGAGGTCTTTGGACAAGAGACTGTGAATCATTATGAAATGGTATCTAGCTCGAAAGAGCAAGAAGGCATAACTAATTTGGAGAGGTTTGAGAAGTAAATTGATAAATCAGACTATGCCTTAGTCCGAATATATCAAATTACTGTGGATTGTTCAAGAACTTATCTAAAGCCCTAAAAAGATTCTTACGAGATTTAAACCAAGCTGACTTAATCAGTTGGTTGTTTTGATAGACTAAGTAGCCAACAGTAAAGCCGACTTTATCGATACTTGGGTATCTTTGTAAGTCATGCTCTACTGCATTGAATGATACTATCTTGATGAAGTATTTATTCATCATCAGGTGCTACAGGTTCACTGAGAAAGTAAACAAGAACATAGACACCTATGGTTATGTAAAAGACTGTATCAACTGTCATCAGCTAAGTCTCCTATAGAGATTCTCATAACGCCAGTATCATCAGAAGCATAGTCGTCATACTCCTCGTCATGTTCGGAGACAAAGTCTACTTCAAACTCATAGCGTAAGGGTGTAATAATCTTCTCGGAGTTATTGCTTCCGTATCTAAATAGATCTATGACATTGTTATCGGTATCAGTTGCATAGTGAATACAATGACCTCCACAAGTAAAGTAAGTTCCATACTCATCTTCAACGACATCAAACTCATGGTCTTGTAAGAATTTGCTGTCCTTGATTTTTTGTAATGGTATTGGTTCAGTTGGTCGGTAATATGTTGACATGGTTAGATTCCTCCTCTAAATAAATAGAATAATGCTCTTAGTCTCCATTCAGACAAGTGGCGTAAATGTGGTGGTATTTTTGAATAGTCTATAGTTTTCATGCTGACTCCTTTAAATATTTCTCTCTTAAATCTTCTGTAAATTTAAAAGCGTTTTCTAAATGCTCATGGTCATCAGGAATATTAAACTCCTGTTGCAGTTCTTGTAATGCACTATGTATGCTTTCTAATTTTGTATGCTCTATATTCATCATTACCCCCTTGCGTATTCTTTTAAGTCTTGGACTTCTAAATCCTCAACATACATATCTAAATGTTTTGGCTCGGCATAATCCCAAGTTTTGTCTTGATGTAAGATTAGATATATTTCTTGGTGGCTTGACCATTCTATTTGTGTACCACTTTTAGGAAACCAATAGCTTGATAATCTACACTCGGCAAAATCATCAAGGATTTTATCTATTGTTTTTTGTTTGTTAAATCTGCTCATGCTCTCACCTCGTATGAATCAGGGGTTATGGTTATATCAATATCTCCACCACCAGCAATGCGTTCTAATTGGTCATCAGTGAAGTACATATTATCTGCAAAGTCATCACGACTAACTTGATAAGAATCTTCCCATACATCTTCGTTATACTTGGGGTTATATCCACTAGCATAAACGACTGTGTTATTTGTCTTGGGTGTCTTATCCTTTGGTGTAGAGTAAGCGTTCATAAGATATATGCCGTCATCTTTGACAAGGTAAAAGCATTTATCTGTTGTATGTTTCTCACGATAAGCAATTTTAAAGTTGCTATTTGTGATAGTCTCCCTAGCCAATTTGACTAGGGATTTATTAGATCTAAATGTAAGTTTATGGCTATCCATTTATGCTGACTCCTTAACGTTTTTATGCTTAACAAGAACAGACCATAATGGCTCAAAGTTTGATGCTTTGAGTGTTTGTTTTTTAATGTCAAAGGTTTCAGGGTCGACTTGCATAAGATTATTGTCGTTGCAATACCATTGATTATTAGAATAGATGTAAGCATATTCTATGTCCCAACTCATATCCATAAGATAAGCATTTAAAGAGTTATATCTAAATGGTGCGTCATGATTTGCTCTATCTTCTATAGACTCTTTTACTGTTGGTTTAAGCGAACTGATATAACCTTGATTGGCTATTTCTTCTGCTTTCTTGGGGTTATTATAATGGTCATTTAATACTTGACCGTTGTAGGTTGGGTATCCGTCCCAATGGCAATAGGTGATTATTACCTCTCCGTTTGGTTGCTCATAAGCAATATTACTTCTCGTTCCCATTTTGTACACCTCCTATAGTGTTTATGGTTAATAAGGTGTGAGGCTTTGTTTATAATCTCGTTTGATACTATCGGCATCTTGCTAAAAGCTTTGGCGTCCAAGTAGAGTACAGGTATTATTTAATAGCTTACCTCTTTTATGTGCTAACCTCACTATCTAATGATACATTATGTAGTCATTATTGCAAGTGTTTTAGTAAACATTTTGTATCTTATTTATATAATAGAATAGATTTATATGCAGGGTTTTTGGAGATTAATAGCATCTGTACCCTCTCTTTGTCTCTCTCCAAATAAAAAAGCAAACATAAACAGGCTCTAGTCGGGCTATTAGTCGGGCTGTCGGGGTAATCGGGTCGGGTCGGGTTGTAAGAACTTACACACACAATATAACACAGATCCACACCGGTAAACATACCAGGCTGGAGGCTGACCGGCTGGATTTTACGGGTTGTCTGACACACAAAAACCTGACTTTATATAAGAGTTGCAATTTGTATCCAATGTGATAAGCTAGAACTTCAAATAAACTTTATAGGAGAAGTAATATGATAAGAAAATTTGAACAAGAAGCCATAGTCAATCAGATTATGGAGGGTGTCCACGAAAGAGTGGATAAGCAAATAACCAAAGCCGAGAAGTCTGCTGACTTCAAAGCTATTAAGAAGTTAGCTGACAAAGTAAAGGAGTGTTATAAAGAAAGAGAGAAGATTTCAAACAAACTCAACACTATGGAGTCTGCTTGTAATGAAGCTATCAGAAACTATAACAGTATGAGCCAAGAAGCCTTGTATGGTGTTAGTTCTTTTACTTATAGCAACAAAGAACTTAATTGGTTTAAACATGATTGGCAGACTAGAGATAGAATATCTGACAAGTTAGCAATAGCATTGTTAGAGCCAATGGCACAGGAAAGAATAAAGGACATCATTACTGCTATCGCTGATGAGGTATCTAAGTAATGTGCCTACAGAAATGTCCTAAATGCAACCAAGACCATATTCATTATCTTGGAGATAACTGCACAGGTGAGATGGAAGATTGGCATTGTCAAACTTGTGATGCACACTACGAAGTAGATGTGAATATACATAGACACTTTGAAACAATGAGGGAGGTGGTGTTTGAATAACAAATGAGAGGAGGAAGAAGCCCGACCTAGTGTCGGGTTTTTTTATGTCGGGAGTCGGGGTTCGGGATTACTTGCCAAGCACAGAACTAAACACAGTATTAACAGACACAAGATCCAATACCGGAGATCTGGATCTGACCAGGGGAGATCTGTCCAGGATGAAAGATGTGTTGACATAATGTATCCAATGTGATTCAATAAGCTTTTAATTACAGGAGAAGTAATATGTATAAGATAATAAGATTTTATAAAGAGGACGGGTTTCCAGGTCCAGCTCGCGAAACAATCAAAACTGGATTAACTTTGGAAGAAGCACAAGAGCATTGCCAAAGAGACGATACCCGGGAAGATGGCGTTTGGTTTGACGGTTATGATGAGGAATAATGGACACGTTGTTCCTGATTACGGTTGGCGTATATGTGCTGGTGTTCCTATTGTCGGGTCGGGTCTAGTGATTAGTTCCAGGCCTGGTCCACAGCCAGCACTAAAGCCTTACACACACAACCAAAGGATCCACCAGGCATGAGGCTCGGGTATGTCGGGTACTGCCATCTCGGGACAGCTCGGGTTTGGTCTAAGTCTTTGAAAGAGTGCGAAACACAATGCCAGGAGTTTATCCGGCAGAGTCCAGGATACATGTGCCGCAAAGGTCTATTTATCTATGAGTTAAACAAAGGAAAAGAATTTAAGAAAAGAGTAGACAAAATGTAGACAATCAATTAAACTTATCTTATCTTTTAAACAAAACCAATAGGAGGTTATTATGAAGATAGAAATAAACTTATACGATGAGACTGGCGAAAGGGTCGTTGGCAAAGCCATAGAGACTGATTGTCAAAGTCTAATCATTAATGGTATGCACATCATACAAGCAGGTGGAGTTCATGCTGAGATGAGGGAGTTAGCCCAAGAGCAACAACCTGACAATGTAGTTCCTTTGGAATTGAACTAATGTCTTATGTAGTATTAGCACATTTACAAGATAAAGATTATTCATTTACTTGTGATAGATGTGATTCACCAATCTACGAAAATGAGGAAATGCAAGTTAAACATTATCCTTACAAAAAATTCGGCAGAGATGATATGGAGATAGTTGAAACAAGACATCACTGCTGGAGATGTAAAGACGAAAAATAACAATTAGTCGGAGGATTAAGGGAGCAATACGCTCCCTTTTTTTATGTTCGGAGTCCCAGCAGGACACAATAATCGGTCGGTATCGGCTGAAGGATTAGGGGGGGGACACAAAAAGTGCAGGGCAATAGTATACACACACAAGGTTAATAACAAACACACTCAAAACATATATTTAACACAATGCTAGTAATTTTTAGCAAAATTCTGATACAATCGGATTTTAACTAAAGGACTGTACATGGACGAAGAGATGATGGGTATGCAGGTAGACCCAGTTATGATGCCTGAACAACCAATGATGCAAGGGACTCCTGCCCCCCAAGAAATGCCTGGTCAAATGCAACAAGAATTAGATTCTATTTCTGGTTCAGATCAAGAAGAGGCTAAACAAGCCCTCACACAAATTATTAAAATTTTACAACAAATGGTATCTCAAGGTGCTTCTGACGAAGAGATTGATGCTTTCTTACAGCAAGTAGGTATTACTATGGAAGAACTACAGATGGCTAGGGAGATGTTTGGTATCTAATGAATATGCAACAAATGTTAGGTGAGTCTGGTAGAACCATGTCAAATGAAGATAGACAAATCATGGACATGATGATGAGAAAATCTAACCCAGTATCACCACCACAAAGAATGCCTATGCCTGACAACGAACCTAGAATGGGTGATAGATCTCCTGCCAACCAAATGTTCTCTATTGAAAGCGAAATAAGTAATCTTATGAAGTCTTACAATATGCTTGTAGAGGCACAAGAGTTTGATAGAGCTCAACAAGTTGCTACCATGATTGACCAGTTACAACAGCAAAAAATTGGCGTACAAGCTCAAAACGTACCACAACAAGACGACATATCTAGAATACTAGACTCTATATCCATCTAGCCAGTCATGGCTGCAAGAAAGGAAATACTTTCAGACTTAAGCACCAAGATAGCTGATGGCAATATCCGTGAAGCCTACCGTACTTTTGAAGAACTACCTGTCGTAGATCAGATAGCTGTTAGTATCTCTCCTGGTGTCGGTGATGCACTTGCTGCCTATGAAATAGGTGAGTTTGGCTCTAGGGCTAAAACTAACATTGAAGACAAAGATTACCTTGGTGCAGCAGGCAATGTAGGTCTATCTGCTTTATCTGGTATAAGCTTAATACCATTATTCCGATTTCTTAGAGGTGCTAGAGGTGTAACAAAGTCTGCTCCTAAATTAGCAGATGCTCCAACCCCTCAAAAACCCCCGACAAGGGAGCCAGCGCAACTAGCACCGCCTAAGATTACCGAACCTGAGTTACCCAAAGTTGAGCCATTCCAACCTAAAGGCATACAAGATATTGGTTATAACACCTCCCAACCATCTATACAGCTTAGTTCTAAGGCTAGGAAGTGGGTCAATGGCTTACATCCTCAATCTCCTGGCAAAAAGGTACAAGAATTAGCCCCAGAGGAGTGGGTCAAGCGTTTAATTGATGCTGGTATACCTAAAGGGGAGCTTAGATTACTAAGAATCCTTGACGAAGCTAATGAAATTAACCCTAAGTTCTTGAACGAAACAGCAGGATCTAACACGATATCCAAAGGATTCCTTGATGATTATATGGCTAGATCACAAAGAGATGCTATTCAGATGCGTGGAGTCCCAAATACTGACCTAGAATCACCTGATACAAGGTTTGCTAACGAAGATTTAAAAAGAACTCAGAATCAAGCTCTGTATTTCGTTAGAGGTTCTGGAGAGTACAGAGGTAAAGCAGATCACTACAGGGATAATATATACCCTGATGGTACTGAAGCTAACAAGTCTTATGTATTTGATGGTACAGGAGTCTCAGATCCTAGGGCTAGATACAATTTAGCTTATGGTTTTGATGATAGTAGCGAATACATTAAAAGCAAAGGTATAGGCAAAGCCTTTGATGAGATAGATCTTAAAGAAGGTGATAAGGTTGAAAGCATCTTTAGGGTGCAATCAGACTTTCAGGGCGAAGTAGCTGATACCTATTTGCCTAGGCAGATTCGTGAGTTTAATGAAACAAAAAACTTTATTAGTAATATAGACAACCTTCAACTGCGTAATATTAATAACGCAAGAGTAAGCTATGCACAAGAAATGAACTCAATGTTAGGTGGTTCTAGCACGCAAGCAGGTATGTTTGCTAGAAACCTTAAGCCTGACTTTGTAGATGCTTTTGTAAAAAGCGAAACGGACAAGCTTAAAAAGATACTTGGTGATGATTTATACAAAGTATTTACTGATAAAGAATTAGCTAACAGAATACCAGGTAAGTTTTTTACGCCTAACGATGATTTTTTAGAAACAAGTTATGAGCGTTCTGTTAGTTTTACTGAGGTTATTGATGACATATTCCGTAATGATCCTTCTATAAACTCACCAAAACAATTAACAGAAAGAATATTTGGTGATAAAAGTTTACTAAAACCTGACAAACAATTAATCAAAATAGTGACAGAACTAGGCGGTAAGGAAGAAGTAGCACCTGTTATTGAAGAAATATTTAAAAGACGAAAAGCTATTGAGAAAATAAAGACAAAAATACTGGGCAAGTCTGCTAATGCTAGAGGTGGTTTTGTAGATCCAGCACAACAAAAAACAATACTTAAAAAACTCAAAGATTATAACAAGCAAGTTGACTTGGTAAATAAAGCTGTTGCTGATGGCGTTGCTGTTGACATAGATAAAATTGCTGCATCTTTAGATGAAGATGTATTAAGGTTTGGTATTGATAAGCTCGATATTACACCTAGAGACATAGAAAAAATTACAGGTAAGCCTTTTTCAGAATCGCTGGATAAAACTACTGAAGATATTTTTTATACTATGAAAGATGGTAAACAAACATACATTGATGTTCCTAACAACCCAGCAGATCTTGCTAAAGCTTACTTTGATGATATAGCCAGTGAAGGCACTACTATGATGGAGTTAGCAGGTGGTGTTAAAGCTCTCAAAAAAGCTATCAGTGTAAATGCTAAAGACTTTGGTATGAAGATAGATCCATACTTTGATGGCGGTAGTTCTAAGTACATGAAGCTACCTGTAAGAGCTAGAGTGCTCCAAGCTGCTAAATCTGGTAGAGATGGCATACACATAGGTCCTAAACAAGCACAAACCGAAGGTAGCCCAGAAAGAATTGTTCAACAATACACCAGTGGCGAAAAAGAAATACAAAAGATACTTGATGAGCTTATTCCTAATAGAGCCAATCAAAAAGGCATGATTTCTAAAGTAAGTGGCACTGACACTGAATACGATGGTACTTATCTTAAATTTACTGACGAGCTTAAAAAAGCTATTGAAGAACAAGGTATAGACGCATTTAAACTTGGTGGGCCTGTAGAAATAGACAGGATGTTAGCTGATCTATGAACCTAGCTCATTTATCTGACATAGAAATAAAAGAAACCTTAGTTCTCAAAGAACGACTTGAGTTATTAAAGAATCAAAAGCAATGCCAAGATAGTTTTCTTAAGTACGTTGAATATATGTGGCCTGAGTTTATTTGTGGCAGACACCATAAAATCTTTGCTCAAAAGCTAGAAGACGTAGCTAATGGCAAGATTAACCGACTTATTGTGAATATGCCACCGAGACATACCAAGTCTGAGTTCTGTTCTACCTATTTCCCTGCTTGGATCATGGGTAAGCAACCCAAGCGTAAAATCATGCAGACGACTCACACAGGCGAACTTGCTGTGCGATTTGGTCGTAAGGTTAGAAACATGATGGATACTGATGAATACAAAAGGATCTTTAACGAGGTAGAGCTCAAAGCTGATTCTAAGTCTGCTGGTCGTTGGGAGACTGACAAAGGTGGTGAATACTTCGCTGCTGGTGTCGGTGGTGCTATTACAGGTCGTGGTGCGGATCTATTGATAATTGATGATCCACATTCAGAACAAGATGCTCTCAGCCCTAGTGCTTTGGAATCCTGTTGGGAATGGTATACCTCTGGACCTAGACAGCGTTTACAACCAGGAGGAGCCATCATATTGGTTATGACAAGGTGGAGTTCTATAGATCTAACTGCGAAGTTATTAGACGCACAAAAAGAATCCGCTGCTGACCAATGGGAAATAGTAGAGTTCCCTGCTATCTTCCCGGATACCAACAATGCCTTATGGCCTGAGTTCTGGGAAATATCTGAGCTAGAAAAGGTCAAAGCTTCACTGCCAGTACAAAAATGGAATGCACAGTGGATGCAGACTCCAACCTCAGAAGAAGGCTCTATAGTAAAACGCGAATGGTGGAATATATGGGAAGGCGACTCACTACCACCTGTAAGTTATATTATACAAAGCTACGATACTGCTTTTTCTAAAAAAGAGAACGCTGACTACTCAGCTATTTCTACTTGGGGTATTTTTAGACCTACGCCTGATTCGCCCGATTGTATTATTCTGCTTGATGCTCAGAAGGGTCGCTGGGACTTCCCAGAGCTTAAACGCATAGCTTATAACGAATATAAATACTGGGAGCCCGATATGACATTGATTGAAGCTAAAGCCTCTGGTACGCCTCTTACACACGAACTTAGAAGGCTAGGCATACCTGTTGTCAACTACTCTCCAACTAGAGGACACGATAAATCAACAAGAATGCACTCGGTTGCTCCTATCTTTGAATCTGAGCTTGTCTATGCACCTGAAAAGAAATTTGCAGAAGAAATGATAGAAGAATGTGCAGCTTTTCCTTTTGGTAAAAATGACGATTTGTGTGATACTATGACTCAAGCCCTAATGAGATTTAGAGAGGGCGGTTTAGTTTCTCTTGACGATGATTACTCAGATCAAGAAAAAGCACCAGTTAGAAGGGTATATTACTAATGGCTATAGAAAAAGATATTAATCCAACAGTTCTCAACGAAGAAAATCAAATGTCTCTTGGTGACGAGGGAATGGAAGTAGCACTAGCTGCGATTGAAGAAGCTGGCATGGAAGACTTTGTTATGCAGGATGATGGCAGTGCAATACTTGAATCAAGTATGCAAGGTGCTCCTATGGATACTGGGTTTAATGAAAACCTAGCTGATTCTATGGATAACAGTGATTTAGGAAGAATTGCTAATGAGCTTATAGATGGTATAGAAAAAGACAAATCCTCTCGTGAAGATTGGGAAAGAACTTATACCGATGGTCTTAAATACCTAGGCATGAAGTTTGATGATGAAAGATCTGAACCTTTTGCAGGTGCCTCTGGAGTCATACATCCATTATTAGGTGAAGCAGTCACAACTTTCCAAGCCCAAGCATACAAGGAATTATTACCCTCTGGTGGACCCGTCAAAACACAAGTTATAGGTGCATACGACAGTGGCGTAGAAGAACAAGCACAAAGAGTCAAAGACTTTATGAACTATCAGATTACTCATGTTATGGAGGAGTTTGATGAGGAGTTAGACCAAATGTTGTTCTACCTTCCTTTAGCAGGTTCTGCATTTAAAAAGGTTTACTACGATGAAACTCTAGGTAGAGCTGTATCTAAGTTTGTAGCTCCAGAAGATTTAATTGTCCCTTACTACACAACTGATTTAGAGTCTTGTCCTAGAATTACTAACGTAGTTAAGATGCCAGAAAATGAAGTAAGAAAACTTCAAGCTCTTGGTTTTTACCGTAAGGTAGATATAGACTTTGGCGATGACGCTACAACATCATCTGATGTAAAAGAAGAAATAGAAAAGTTATCAGGCATGGAACCTAGCTATGATGATGGTGAAGTATCAGTTCTTTATGAAGTGCATTGTAATTTAGAATTAGATGGCTTTGAAGACATGGATGAGTCTGGTGAAATGACAGGAGTTAAACTTCCATACATAGTAACCATTGATGCTAACTCTACAGAAATACTATCTATCCGTAGGAACTTTAATGAAGAAGATCCTTTAAAAAACAAAATACAATACTTTGTACACTTTAAGTTTCTTCCTGGACTAGGTTTTTATGGCTTTGGTTTAACACACATGATAGGTGGTTTATCAAAAGCTTCTACTTCAATACTAAGACAGCTTATTGATGCTGGTACCCTAGCTAACTTACCTGCTGGGTTTAAAACTCGTGGTATAAGAATTAGAGATGAAGATACTCCAATCCAACCTGGTGAGTTTAGAGATGTAGATGCTCCTGGTGGATCATTAAGAGAATCTATCCAACCATTACCTTTTAAAGAACCTAGTGGTACTTTATTAAATCTATTGGGTATTTTAGTAGACGGTGGTAAAAAGTTTGCATCTATTGCTGAAATTAATACAGGTAAAGGTAATCCTAATGCACCTGTAGGAACTACACTTGCACTACTAGAAAGATCTACTAAAGTTCTATCAGCTATACATAAAAGATTACACAATTCACAGAAAAAAGAATTTAAGTTATTAGCTCAAGTATTTAAAGAATACTTACCTCCTGAATATCCTTACGCTATTGCAGGTGGTAATGCACAAATAAAATTACAAGACTTTGATGAAAGAATAGATATATTCCCAATCAGTAATCCAGATATATTTAGTCAATCTCAAAGAATAGCTATGGCACAGGAAATGATGGCATTAGTTCAATCTAATCCAGAAGTCCATGGACCTAATGGTACTTACGAAGCATACAAAAGAATGTACTCAGCTATAGGTGTAGATAATATAGAAAAAATACTAACACCTCCGCCACCAACAAATCCTAGTCCACTGGAAGCAGGTTTTGAAAATAATAAGTTATTACTAGGTCAACAAGCTCAAGCCTTTGGTCAACAGAACCATGATGCACATATTGCAACGCACATGGCTGTATTACAGACACCACCGGTTCAAATGAATGCACAGGTACAAGCTTTAATACATTCACATATCATGCAACATTTACAAATGAAAGCTGATAGTCTAGCTGAACAACAAATGCCACCAGAGGCAATGCAACAGTTCCAACAGCTACAACAACAAGCTCAGCAAGCAAATCCAGCAGAAGCTCAACAAATGACAGAGCAAGCTGGCGATATATTGGCACAGTTCTCAGCACCAATCATGGCGGAACTTATTACTGAGTACAGTCAAAAGGTTGCAGATCCAAGTGATGAAGATCCGTTAGTAGCCATAAGAAAACAAGAACTTGCACTTAAAGGTCAAGAGTTATCTATGGAACAACAACAGTTCTTACAAGAAGAAAAACGTAAAGCTATGGACGCACAAAGAAGAATTAATGTGGACAAAGAAAGAATAGAATCTATGGAAGACATAGCAGATTTACGTGACGAAACTGCAAGAGCAAGGCTAGAACAACAGGCTCGTTTTAAATTAATGGATATGCAAAATAAAAATTAATACTTGCAAAAATAAAATCTAACCAACATAATAAAACACATGATTAAAAGAACAGACATAAGTCAACAGAAAACACCCAAAGTATTAAAGAATAAAAACAGCTATAGTAATAAAGGTAGTGCACCTACTAAAACTAAAGCTGGTACTTTTTCAGCTAATACAAAAGCTCAACCAGGTATGGGTAAAGGAAAAGCAAGAGGTATGGGTGCTGCCGAGTTCGGTGGCAAGTTTTCTGGCATTTATTAATGTCGTCAGTTTGGCTTGCTGAAAAGTTTTTAAAAGAACTTGAAGCTAGAAGAGAAGATACTAAGGACGCTATGCTGTCTGGATGTAAAGACTTCTCTCAGTATGAATATCTGCGTGGCCGTTACAGTTCTCTAGCCGATGCAGAAAATATTTTTAGAGAACTGCTAGGAAAAATACATCAAGATGAGCAAGATACAAGTCCCTGATCATGTCGCAAAGTCCATTGAGGCAGATTTAAAAGCAAAAGAACAAGAAAAAAAACAAGAAACCCCAGAGCAAGAGACAGAAGAAAATGTTGCCTATGTTCCTGGAACAGCAAGGGTTTTAGACCCTACCTTATTAGAAAAATCCTTTTTAGATCGTATGCCACAACCAACAGGTTGGCGTATGTTAATACTTCCTTACGCAGGTAAGGCAGTAACAGAAGGTGGAATACACTTAGTACAATCAACCGTAGATAGAGAGTCTTTAGCTACTGTGGTTGGCTATGTGGTTAAAATGGGTCCTGACTGCTACAAAGATGAAAGCAAGTTTGTACATCCTTGGTGTCAGGAAAAACAATGGGTATTAATAGGCAGATATGCTGGTGCTCGTTTCAAACTCGGTGATGAATCTGAATGTAGAATCATTAACGATGATGAGGTGATAGCTACCATACTTGATCCTGATGATATTCTTGCAGTATAAGGAGAAAATATGTCTGAAGAAAATGCAAAGGTAATAGAAGAAGAAATAGTAGATGAGGGTGAGGTTGTAGAACTTGAGCCCCTAGAAGATGAAAAGCCTAAAACACAAATTCCTATGGAGTCTGTAGACAAAGAGGCTGAAGAAAAAATAGAAAATGTTTCTGAAGAACCAGAAGCAAAACAAGAAGAAGAGTTAGAAGACTATTCTAAAAGCGTACAGAAAAGAATTAACAATCTTACAAGAAAGTTAAGGGAAGCAGAAAGAGGTCAAGAATCTGCTTATGAATATGCTAAAAGAACTGCTGTTGAGAACGAACACTTAAAAGCAAAAAGTTCTAACCTAGATAGATCTTATTTGATGGAAGCTGAAAATAGGCTTAAATCACAAAAACAACAAGCAATGTCTGCACTTAAGTCTGCACATGAAGTCCAAGATTATGAAAAAGTAGCTAAAGCACAAGATGTTTTAGCAAAGATAGCTGTAGAAGAAAATAAAGTAAATACTTCTAAAATGGCTATTCAACAACAGGTTCAAGAAACACCTGTAAACATGAATGGACAACCACAACAAAATATTCAACAACCAGCTCAACAATACCAGGCTCCACCAAAGCTTGATGCTAAACAAGAAAAGTGGGTCGATAATAACTCATGGTTTGGTGAAGATGAGATTATGACTCTTGCTGCTTTTTCTATAGATCAAAAGCTAGTCCAGGAAGGTTATGACGCTACATCAGATGAGTATTATTCAGAGGTTGATAAAAGATTGCGACAAGAATTTCCGCACAAGTTTGAAGAGTCTTCTGCTAAGTCGAAGCCTCAACAAAAGGTGGCTTCAGCAGGCAGAGTAGCTGGTAATACTAGCTCAAAAAGACAAGTTAAGTTGTCGCCAGCAGAAGTTCAAATGGCAAAAAGATTAAACGTACCCTTAACAGAGTACGCAAAATATGTTAAAAGGTAATAGTTATGACAGAAAAAGATAACAAAGATTTAAACAGAACCCCGCGTTCTGCCGACACTCGAGCTGATAAAGTAGCTCGCAAACCATGGAGCCCACCATCTACGTTGGATACTCCTCCTGCACCTGAAGGTTATACTTACAGGTGGATACGAGCCGAAATTGTAGGCCAAGAAGATCGTAAGAACGTAACTTCTAGATTAAGCGAAGGTTTCGACCTAGTAAGATCAGACGAGTTACATACTTCTGACCAAGATCGTTTTGATACCCTACAACAAGGTAAACACGCAGGAGTTGTTGCACGAGGTGGTTTGCTATTGGCTAAGATTCCTAATGAAACACGTGAGGAAAGAAACTCCTACTATGCTAAGCGTGCACAAACCCAGCAAGATGCTGTGGATAACGATTTGATGAGGGAATCAGATCCTAGTTCTCCGATGTTAAAACCTCAGAGATCAAGCAAAGTAACTTTTGGCGGTGGTCAGCGAAGTTGATCACTAAAACTTAAAATAACAAATATAAGGTGACTTATTATGGCTAACAAAAATGCCCCTTTCGGAGCAAGAGTCGTAGGTAAATTAGGTTCTGGTGTTGCTAATGGCGGCACAACAGAATACGCAATTGCCTCTGGCGCTTCTGGGAATATTTTTTCTGGCGATTTAGTAAAAATGACCAACGCAGGTACTATTTTAGTTGCTGCTGCTGGTGATGAGTCTATTGGTGTTTTTAGAGGTTGTACTTTTACAAACTCTTCTGGTGAAACTATTTTTAGTTCACACTTCCCCAATGGAACTGTATCGTCCGATATTAAAGCATTCGTAATAGATGACCCTGACGCTGTATTTGAAATTCAAAGTGCAGGTTCTCCAGCTCAAACTGATGTCGGTTTGAACGCAGATATTTCTTACACTGCCGGATCTACCAAAACTGGTATGTCAGCAGTAGAATTATCTGGAACAACAGCAGCTACAACTGCTACGTTCAGAATCATGGGCTTTTCGAGTGACCCAGATAACAGTGCAACAGGTTCAGCTAACGTGAATGTGATTGTTAAATTTAATGAGCATTTCTATGTCGACCCAACAGGAGTATAAATAATGGCAATTAATAGAGCGCAATTAGCGAAAGAATTAGAGCCAGGTTTAAACGCCTTGTTCGGCATGGAATACTCAAGATACGAAGCTCAACATACAGAAATTTACGATACTGAAACTTCTGATAGAGCGTTTGAAGAAGAAACTCTAATAGTAGGGTTTGGTAATGCAGAAGTAAAAGCTGAAGGTAGCGGTGTCAGATTTGATACAGCTAACGAAGGTTATACTTCACGTTACACCCACGAAACAGTGGCTTTGGCATTCGCACTAACTGAAGAAGCAGTAGAAGATAACCTGTATGACAGGCTTGGAGCAAGATACACTAAAGCACTAGCTAGATCTATGGCTAACACAAAGCAAATCAAAGCTGCTTCTGTATTGAACAATGCGTTCTCTACAACAGGTGGTGATGGTAGCACTTTGGTAGCAACTGATCATGCATTAGGCGGCGGTGGCACTTTAGCAAACAGAGCAACCACTATGGCGGATCTTAATGAAACTTCACTTGAAGACGCATTAATTAATATCTCTACATTTACGGATGATAAAGGTCTTAACATTGCGTTAAAAGGTATGAAGCTCATTATTCCACCACAATTAGTATTTGTGGCTGACAGATTATTACAAACTCCTGGAAGAGTTGGTACGTCTGACAACGACATTAATGCTATTAAGAATACTGGTATGCTACCTGATGGTTATGTTGTAAATAACTATCTGACAGATACAGATGCTTTCTTCTTGAAAACAGACTGTCCTGACGGATTTAAGTATTTTGAAAGATCACCAATGACAACTTCATTGGAAGGTGATTTCGATACTGGCAACATGAGATATAAGGCTAGAGAGCGTTACAGCTTCGGATATTCTAACTTTAGAGCCGTTTACGGTTCTCAAGGAGCTTAAGGAACGATTTATTGTAGCGTTTCTCACTCAACTACAATTATTTAAGGGAGCTTCGGCTCCCTTTCTTTTTTCTAAAATAAGGTATATCATTTAATTCTAGGATTTATTAACTTGTTCTACAGACTGACCTAGCAGACAAGCCAAGACAGTAGAACTTATTTCCCAGGAGGAAATTATGGCAAAATCAACATTCTCTGGTCCTATCCAGTCACTAGCAGGATTTATTTCAGCAGGTAACGCTAACGTAGTTAGTTTAACCGCAGATACAACTTTAAGTGTAAATTCACACGCTGGTAAAATTTTAACTTGTAACGATGCAGATGGTAAGTTTACTTTACCAACTATTGTTGCTACTGCTCCAGGAAGCAATGATGACCCAAACCAAACTAATAATTTAGGTGCTAGCTTTACTTTTGTAATTGAAACAGCAGCTACAGACTTAGATATTAAAACTGACGGAACAGATAAATTTGTTGGTGGACTATATATGGGTAAAAGTGATGCAGCAGGTAAAACATTCTTTTCAGGTGCTAGTAATGACGTTATTACTTTAAACGGTACTACTAAAGGTGGTATAGCTGGAACTATTATTAAAGTTACAGCAATAGGTGCAGCCAAGTACGCAGTAGAAGGTATTAACCTTGCTTCTGGTACTGTAGTAACTCCATTTGCTGACGCGTAAGGAGTAATTTATGGCAGACGCAGTAACTTCAACAACAATACAAGATGGTAATAGAATAGCTGTTATACAGCTAACTAATACATCTGATGGTACTGGTGAAAGTGCAGTCACAAAGGTAGATGTTAGTGCTTTAGCTGCTAACACTGCTAATGGTCAAGCTTGTACAGGCGTTAAGCTTGGTAGAATTGTTTATTCTACTTTTGGAATGAGCGTAAAACTTTTATGGCACGCTACTACCAATACTATATGTTGGGATCTTAATTCAGACTATACGACAGATGAAGATTTTACAGGCTTTGGTGGTATACAAAATACTGCCGCGGCTTCTGGTAAAACAGGTGATATTAAGTTGACCACAACTGGTGCTTCAAGCGGAGATTCTTACGTTATAGTCTTAACTTTAATTAAAGATTACAGCTAAGATGAATGGCTGAATATAAAGGCAAAACAGTAACTTTAAACAGACCCAGGGCTATCCCAAAAGGTAGTCCTGGATATGGTAAGAAACGAAAAGAAGTTTTCGTTAAGAACTGTAGTAGCGAAAGTAGTAGAGTCAAAAGAATTACCTTTGGCGATGCCAAAATGGGTATGCACAAGAATACCGCATCACGAAAAAAATCATACTGTGCTAGAAGTAGCGGGATAAAAAGTGATAGATGTAGTGCTAACTACTGGGCTAGAAGAGACTGGGACTGTTAGATGGCAAAAGCAAAAAGTAAAGGTAAGATTTGTCCAGAAGGTAAGGCTTGGGCTAAAAGAACTTTTGATGTTTATCCAAGTGCCTATGCTAACCTTGCTGCATCCAAATATTGCAAAGACCCAAATTACGCAAAAAAATCTAAGAGAACTAAGAAATCCACTGGTGGACCTGTAATTAGAGGTCAAGGGATTGTTATGAAAAATAGATTAAGATAATGGGACAGCTACAACAATGGTTAGATGAAGACTGGGTTAGAATTGGATCTGACGGATCTATACTAGGATCATGTGGTAGCAAAAAAGAAGCAGAGGGTAAACCTAAATGCTTGCCTCGTAAAAAAGCAGAAGGTATGTCAAAAGAAGCTAGAGCAAAGCTTGTAGCACGTAAAAGAAAAAAAGATCCAAATCCTAATCGTAAAGGTAAACCAATCATGGTTTCTAATAAACTTAGCGGTGGTGGACCTGTAGTAAAAAGAACAATACGAGGTCAAGGAATTGTTATGACGAATAGATTAAGATAGAATAAAAATATGGCAAAATTACAAAACCCAAAAAAAGCAGATCTTAACAAAGATGGTAAAATAAACTCTTATGAAGAAAAAAGAGCTAAAGCTATTGAAAAAGCTATGGCTGCACAAAATAGAGTTAAAAAGAAAAATGGTGGTTTCACAGCCAAGGGTTGTGGATCTGTCATGGATCAGAAAAGAAAAGTAACTACAATAAGTTAGGAGTATAAAATGTATAAAAAAACAAAAGGTTATGCTATAGGCGGAAAAAGAAAAGGTATAAAAAAAGGTGGCGGAGTTATGAAAACTAAAGGATATGCCACAGGTGGAGTCGTAAAACCCAAAGGCAAAGCGGGTGGTGGAGCAATGAACACCAAAGGATATAAAAGAGGCGGCAAAGTATAAGGTTCTTAAAATGGCTTATTTACAAAGCAGCATTCCTTATTTCAAGTGTTGGGTAAGAAAAGAATATACACATAATCACGAAAAATATCATGGTGAGTTTTTACACGCTATGGTTATTGGCGTTACAACAATTCAAAAACGATGTCTATCATTCCAAGTAATTTTTACTGGTGCAGAAACATACGATACAGATGAACCTAATGTTCATGGTGGTGCCATGTGGGCAAGAATGCCTATAACAGCTCTTGTTGGAGATACTCCTTTTGAAGAATGGCCTGAACCCATGGAAGTGTGGGCAGCTCAACCC
>Ga0213868_10001860_pt1 | contig 20371 bp, 19 predicted proteins | sample PICome_9_FD_160087 | JGI IMG/M metagenome (GOLD analysis project Ga0213868, IMG submission 160087) | Coastal seawater microbial communities near Pivers Island, North Carolina, United States - PICO127 | ecosystem: Environmental > Aquatic > Marine > Coastal | place: USA: North Carolina...
GGCGGAAGTACGTCCCAAGGGTTGGGCTGTTCGCCCATTAAAGCGGTACGTGAGCTGGGTTCAGAACGTCGTGAGACAGTTCGGTCCATATCCGGTGTAGGCGTTAGAGTATTGAGAGGATCTTTCCTTAGTACGAGAGGACCGGGAAGGACGCACCGCTGGTGTACCAGTTCTTGCGCCAGCAGGAAACGCTGGGTAGCCAAGTGCGGAGCGGATAACTGCTGAAAGCATCTAAGTAGGAAGCCCACCTCAAGATGAGTACTCTCTGAGGTCACGGCAAGACGAGCCGTTGATAGGTATCAGGTGTAAAGTCAGCAATGGCAAAGCCGAGATATACTAACAGACCGTATGACTTTGACCTATAGATCTCTCTTCCCTCATATGAGGGAAGAGATAGATCATTTCCTGGTGTCCATGGCCCAATGGAACCACACCAATCCATCTCGAACTTGGTGGTGAAACGTTGGAGCGGCGAAGATACTTTGGGGGGAACTCCACGGGACAATAGCTCGATGCCAGGAACAAAAACATGAATCAAGGGCTTGTAGCTCAGTGGACTAGAGCACGTGGCTACGAACCACGGTGTCGGGGGTTCGAATCCCTCCTTGCCCGTTGTACGCGTTCAATCCAAACCCTTCAAATTATATTAGATCTTAAAGTCTTAAAGATTGCCACTACAATCTTTCTAGATCAATCTAGACCATCAGCTATATCCGATATATCCCAGCGCTACATGCCTCTAGTTTCTGGTTTTGATTTAGCTCTTTCTGTTGTATATAGATCGGTCATCATTAATTTATCGTACACCCCCCCCGGGGGGGGCATCGCACACCCGGGGGCCAATTTAAGAGCCCCTTGAGAAGGAGGCTCTTACGAAATTAAGCTGGAGCCAAAGTGTTAACCATTTGATGCCATCCAATTTCTTTAAGTTTCATATTTCTCATGATAGGACGTAATACCAGTGTTGCTAACTCACCCGCATTAGCAAAACCATGAATTTGTGAAAAAGTAAATTCTACAGACCACTTGGTTGAAATACCTCGTGCTTCTAAAGGATTGGCGTGAGCCATACCTGTGATCACAATATCGGGCTGCATAGCATGAATACGGTGCATCTGATAATAATTATCAGGTTTCTCAACAATACGTGGTAAGAAACTTTGATTTTTATTACAGTTGCGTTCTAAAAAGTTAATTTCTGGCCCTTGAAAACGTCGGTCTACATAAGGAACCCCAACTTCAAGAATTTGCATACGGCATGCTGATAAGAATCTCGCAATTGAGACTTCCAATAAATTATCTCCCATGAAAAAGATAGACTTATTATTTAGAAACGTCACATGATCTTCTAAGCTTGCCCAAATCTTTTGTTCGCGTGCTTCTAAATCTGCTTGGGGAGTATGGTTCAGATGATTGAGGATTGATTCAACCCACGCACGTGTTCCATCAGGTCCAATTGGAAATGGTGAGTAGATTACATGACATTTCTTACGTCGTGAGAATGCTAAAGCAGTACGACTTAAAAAAGGATTCACACCAGAAACATAGACATCTTTCCCAACAGCTGGAAGATCTGCATGACGTGCACTTGGCAACCACCCTGCAGGAGAGATACCTTGTTGATTCAATTCAGAATCCAATTGGCTCACAATGGTTGCAGCAACCGATCCAAATAATACCAATGGAGGGTGCTGAGCTTGAGGATCGGTAGTATTTGGTAGAGGAGGGCAAAAATCTACCATACTGGCCAATACATTATCTTCTCCTTGTGTAAAGGCATAATCAAGACCATTGGCTCTAGCAACCAGAATAGGAATTTGCAATTCTCGTTCTAGAATTGGTGCCATACCCTCAAGATCCATCTTGATTACTTCTGTTGTACAAGTTCCAATCCAAACAATAAAACTTGGGTTTCGGTCTTCTTTAATTTCCCAACAGAGACGTTTTAAGTCTTGCTGGGGATTAATTTGAGCGGTAATATCGCCTTCTTCAAGTTCTGCCATAGCATAACGGGGTTCAGCAAAAATCATTACCCCGAGAGAGTTTTGTAGAAAGTATCCACATGTTTTCGTTCCAATCACTAGAAAGAAACTATCCTCTACTTTCTGGTAGAGCCATGAAACACAGCTAATAGGGCAAAATGTATGATAATTGCCAGTTTCGCACTCAATCTTAATATCTTGTGCACCCGGCATAGTCATTTGTGTCATAACGATTGTGCTCCTAAACCATTACAAAATCCATATCTTCTGAAGATTCTACTTCTTCTAATGCACCTGGATTCAAATAGAATTCACTCAAGAGACTGAAGAGTTCACGATCAGGTACTTCTCGTGGGACAACTCCTTCTGGCTCACATAATAGTTGATCAGCAATATTAAGATAGAATTCACATACATATTGAAGACTTGGTTCACCTTCAGCCATTTCAAACAATGTTTTACCTTTAACACGTGAAACACGAATGTCTTCAATCAGCGGTAAGACTTCTAATACGGGCATTGGACATGCTTCTACGTATTTATCAATCAAATCTCGCTTTGAAGTACGATTTCCTACTAAACCTGCCAATCGGAGAGGATGTGTGCGAGATTTCTCACGTACAGAAGCTGCAATTCGGTTTGCTGCGAAGAGAGCATCAAATCCATTATCTGTTACGATCAGACAGTAATCTGCATAGTTTAATGGTGCGGCAAATCCACCACATACAACATCCCCAAGAACATCAAACAAGATTACATCATACTCATAAAAGGCATTTAGTTCTTTCAAGAGTTTGACTGTCTCACCAACAACATATCCACCACAACCAGCACCTGCTGGAGGTCCTCCTGCTTCTACACAATCAACTCCACCATATCCCTGGTAGATGACATCTTCAGGCCAAACATCTTCATAGTGATAATCTTTGCTCTGAAGAGTGTCAATAATTGTAGGAATTAAGAACCCTGTTAGCGTAAAAGTACTATCGTGTTTAGGGTCACATCCAATTTGTAATACTTTTTTGCCTCTTTTTTGAAGAGCCACGCTAATATTACAACTTGTCGTTGACTTACCGATACCACCTTTACCGTATACTGCCATCTTCATAGACGTATTTTCCTTAAGATTTCTATATAGGAGGGCCCATTCAATGGATGGACCTTACTAGATAGGATAGGTCTGATTGATGTAATTGTCAAATCTAAATGGATACTACCCAAAAATTTCTAATTGCCTCCGGGGAGAGTCGAACTCCCACGCGTAAGCACTTGGTTCTAAGCCAAGCGTGTCTACCATTCCACCACAGAGGCCTCACACCTTTCATATTATCAGATCGTATTTATAAAAGCAACCATTTTTAAACGTGTTTATCGTACAGTTTCCCCCTCTCTGGTTATAGAGAGGGGGGAAGGGCGCTGAAATCAGTTATCCCTTAGGAGTACGTGTTGCAAGCGGTTTTCTATAAGTAAGAAAACGACGGTTTGGTTTTTCGATTAATATTTCCTTTCTGTGAATTGCTTTTATTTGCTCGTCTTCATCCTCATACGAGATTGCGGCTGTTTTCGTACTACTCACAGGTGACTGAGCATTCATCTCGACAATTGTCTTATCTAGAGGTCCAAATAATCGATCAGTAAATTTTGTCCAAAGACTTTTTTCTGCCGTAGGTGGTAGGAAAAAATTCGTCTTTCTCGCATAGAAAGATGGGTCCCATCCAGCTTGCCATGGGGTCTCGACAACCTTAGTTGGGAGTTCCAAATCATAAGCTCGAATATTTACAGGTTTAATTCCCTCAACACCACCAAAGAAAACATCTCTACGAGGTCTCTTCTTTTCAGCTACTGTACCAGTAGTTAAAACAGTTTTACGAGCCTCTTCATCCCAAGCAAAATACCATGGGAAGTTATGACTTGTATTTATCAACCTCTCTGGTTCAGAACCAACAGGATCTAATTCTTCATGACGGAATGAAACAGTTGGATCTGCTGGTAAGAGTTGAGCATACTCAAAAATAGGCTCGTTATAAGGGTTGTTCCAACGTTTTGCGTCTGCAAAGAAAAGGCGTCGAACTACTCGATAACGTCCTTTAAATTGTTGTCTGTAAACATAACTAGCTTTAGATTTAGCATTACCTAAACGGCTAATAACATGATTATTAATAGATTCTCGATAGCGTCTTAGGCTACGATTGTAGCGTGCAAGTGCAGCTTTATGATATTGCAATTTGCGCTTTTGTTCATCTGTAACAAATTGTGATTTTGGCTGACCAGCCAAAACACCATCTGCCATAGAACGCATTGTTGCCATAATCGGAGGATAGTTATTAAAACGGTTCACATAATTAAGTCCTCTATATCCTAGGTAGGAAGAAAAGGTATTTTGTGTTTCAAAATGCTGACTGAAATCTTGATATTTACTTGCTTTGAACAAAAATTGCTTCATTGGTCGACCAGCAGTTGCCCATAATGGTCCGATTGACAAAGCATCTGATTTTTCTTTGTCACTTAATAATGCATTTTGTTCAATACGATACTTGATTTGGTTTAGAAGTATACCGTTTGGCCAAAATGCACCTTTCCCAAATACATTTTTGAAATGAACTTGAGATTGTTTATCAAACATTGGTGGGTCAATCACGGCTTTAAGATAAGCTCGTTCTGGAATTATTCCTTGCTTGAAAAATTCATATGGACGTGCAATAAAATCTCCTGAACGTTTAAAAAACTTTGGTAGATAAACGATTTCTCCATTGAGAGCATCATCTTTCCATTTTTTTGGAGCATCTACAGTTCTAAATAAACGTTCGTTGTATCTTGCAGCACGTGTAAAGTCTTTTAATTCAGAAGGAGGCAAAAGCATCAAATTAGTTGTTGCAATAACTTGTGAGACCTCACCATTAATATCTTCTGTTTCTACTGGAGCAAGACGTGCACTATCCAGTTGATCTTTATACTCTAGCCAATCTTTACGGTCTTTAATTGCAAATGGATTGTCAGGAACTGGTAGTGGCATTTCATTATTCTTGTAACGCTTTTTAACCATTAAAGTCCGTCCATCAAAACCATTATGAAGCTTGCTCATTGCCTCAACTTTTTCTAAATGTGCTCGCTCTCTGATAGTCGCTTTGTTCAACTTACTTTGCGTATCCGCGTCATCTGTTTGTTCTTGTGTAGCTCCAAGGAAGCCAAGACGCGGAGGAGTTTTTATAGTTTGTGAAGCAGAAGAAGAAGAAGAAGCCTCTGCTTGGCTACGTACTTGATCAAGAGTAACAGTATTACTAGAACGCTTAAACTTTTTTTTCTTTGCGCTCGTGCCATACCCATTGTCAACTGCTTCCTCGGCCCCAAGTACATCACGTATAGCACCTGAGGCAATGTCATCAGACGTAGAAGAAGTCTTTTCTGCAGGTTTATCTCTTGTAGGTTGAGGATATTTACGACTTACGAAGTTTTCTGTTGGGAAGTCTTCAATTTCTGGGAATTTAGTGACTTCTTCCAATCTATCTGGTAATCGCTCACTTCTTAAATCTACCCTCTCTCGTAGTTTTTTGAGAATTTCACGTTCTGACTTGCGCCAACGGAATTCTTCAACAAAGTTATTACTTTCTACCCAATTTCCTTCATCAAAAAAGAAGAGGTCAAATACATTTTCACCATCATTTTTCAAATCTGTGATAGGGTAATTATCAATTAGTGGATCACGAGGCATAAAACCCAAGATAGAAGTTGTCAAGTAATCAGCACCATGGTAAGGGAGCGCCAAAGATGCCATAATTAATACCAATCGGAATGACCACAAATCACGATATTTGGTTTTAATTCCAATCCCGCGTCGGCCAATACCTAGTTTTCCTTTAACACCTAGTCCTAAGGCACCTCCTGTTTGATCTTGTTCCCATGGAATTCCCAAAATATATAGCAACCAATATCCAACCATGGCTGTAATTGAAAGACATCCAATTGTAAGCCCTAATAGGTAACTAAGATGAATAATGAGATCTTCTTGAGGGTTTGAACTATTGAAGCGTTGCAGTAGATTGGTTTGTTCTGCTGACCAGGAGAAATATTGCAACTTTTGTAAAAGTGTCCCTTGTTCTAGCCAACTAAGTGCAAAGTTAACAAGGAATGCATCTCGCAAAATCTTACGCACAGGGACTGTACGAACGATAAGTCCCATACGCAATAGAACATTTAGAGTTAGCAGAAAACCTGCCAAATAACTAAAAGGTCCAAAAAAATGCCACCTTGCAATAATAGATTGGCCACCAAATAAAATACATGCAATGAAAGAGATTTCTCCCACGACAGTTCCAAGAGTAGCTGCAACCCATGCATTAACACCTTCCATTGAAAGGCGTCGAATGGCTAAGATGCTTGCAGTGGTTACAGGCATCATTAAAAAGATACTATTCAGGATACCAACTCCAAATTTATTGAGACCTAATGTAGTTGGAGAGTCTTGCAGAATAGCGAATATTGAAAAAGTACCATCTTTCCAACCCTCAGGACCAATAAATAAATTTTCTCTAATGAGGGCTTGAGTAATAGAAGGGCGGATTTGTGGCAAGTGAACTAGCCACCCCACCCATTGGAATGTAATAAGATTGACTACGAGATCCTTCAGGCCATTCAGCCCAAATAGCAACACACTTGCTAAATTGGCTTGCCCGTTGTCTAACGTGTACAAGAAGGTCATGAATTCGTTTGCAACTTGCATAGGATGTTTCCTTTCAGATGAATCTCCGTATGATTTCTAATAGCCTCTCACTCAAATAGGCTAATTTCTAAGCCAAATAACGTCTATTGATGCAACCCTAGCATAGGGAATCCCATAGATGCAAGCGGAAGGACATTAGGCTAGGATTTCTGACTATATTTTTTGTTCCATGATTGGATCCAATTAATTATTAAGAGGAGAAATAAAGAAATTGACAACACAATTGTGCCAATTACGGTTGCCCCACTGTAATCATATTGTTCCAAACGCTGAAAAATTAGAACTGGTGCAATTAAATCACGAAATGGAATGTTAGATGCCATAATTACTACAGATCCATACTCTCCAACAGCTCGTGAGAACGAGAGTGCCATTCCAGTCAGAAGGGCAGGGACAAGAGGTGGAAATAAAACGCGCCAGAAAGTTGTCCAAGGAGAAGCTCCAAGTGACCATGCAGCTTCTTCTAATTCTTGTTCCATTTCTTGTAAAACAGGTTGAATAGTACGCACAACAAATGGAAATGATACAAAGACCATTGCAATTGCAACTCCAATACGTGTAAATGCTATTTGCACACCCATAGAGGCAAACCATTGTCCGATCCAACCTTGTTCACTATATACAGTTGCCAGTGTCAAACCTGCAACGGATGTCGGGAGCGCAAAGGGCAAATCCACAGCCGCATCCATCAAGCGCTTACCAGGAAACTCATATCTAACTAATACCCATGCTACTAAGAGACCAAAAAAACCATTTAGTAAAGCAGCAAATAAAGCGGTAGAGAGTGTCACCATATACGCTGACAAAGCAACTGGTTCAGTAGCAATTTGCCAAAAATTCTCAAACATTTCCTCACTCGCCTTCGACAGAAGCGCTGTAATAGGTAAGATCAACATAAAGAGAAGATACCCAATCGTAATACGCCACGGCCATGATATTGAGAGAGGATTCCCTTCGAACCTATTCATTGTCGGGTACCTCCAGTAGCTATTAATTTGGTTATGCTTACTAGGTAAGTAAGCATAACCAATTTTTTCTATTCAGCTTCTGGCTGCTCTGGCTCTGCAATAGCAAAGATAAAACCATGCGATTTACCAGTCAACACAGATTTTGCTAAAGAAAGGGCTTTCGTAGCCTCTTGATTTGCTTGACGTCGCCAATTTGCACGACGCTGATTTTTTTTAGTTTTTGATGTACGTTTCTTTGGGACAGCCATATACCTAAGGATCTCCTGGTCTGGCCCACCCTAATGGTAGGGGGGCAAACTTGTGTCTTTGATTATGTCTATTGTATCTTTGATACCGCCAAGACACAAGAGAGTCTTTAAAAAATCCCTAGAGATAAATTCCAGTTTCATAAATAAAACTTAAGAATACTTATATGCCATGAAAAGCAGATTTAGCACATTTCTAAAGAATACTTAGAGAATGCAGGTTTAATTACAATTTTGTATAAAAATATAAAGATCCTGGATCTTGAGCATCTAAATATAAATTTGGTTTAGTCCAAAGAGAAGGCGTTTTAGCAACATGATCAACCAATACGATAGTTTCAATTAATTGAGATTCATGAAGATTGATAGATCCTAATGCAGTATCCCATGAGTTTTTTGCAGGTGAAAATTGAATAGGCCAAGGACTTATCTCTTGAACCCACTGAATTTGTGGGTTTTGAGAAAGAGTTGATTCAGTATTTTGCCAGACTGCATGATTAAACCCAATGATTTGACTCATAGGAGGTACTATTTTCGGAGGTGAAGCAAGTGGTTGTTTTAGCATCCATAACGTCAATCCTAAAAAGCTTATTGGCCTAACGAACGGTACGATTATATCCCCTATACGTTGTAATTGGATTTGTGCAATACGTTTACGACGACGTTCTTGATAATTAGGCCAAAACATTTCTCCATGAGGATCTCGACCAGGAAAGGGTTTCGCTTCTTCTTGAAAAATAGGAGCTTCCCACCCTTCTTCCCAATCCTCTGGAGAATTAGTATTTGAAATATTCACAGTAGAAATCCTCTTACCAATATATGATTACTTAACTACCAACTTTAAAAGCATCAACGAAGAGACCCAAGATAAATCCCAGTTTGGTATACTGCAACCAAATAATTGGACCTCCTCGCTCAAATGTATCTTTTCGACCATAGTAAAGAGCACTCATAGTTTCAAATAATACTAATAAGACAAATATTACAGATCCGCTCCAGCGGTTATCTGGCAATGTCGTTGAGGCTAAACTTCCTGCAGAAAACCCGAGCAGTACTAAAAATAGTAGAATGGGTAACATTCGACTAGTAAAACGCCATTCTCGCGAAATCCGTAAGAGTTTTGTCCGAACTAATTCATTTAAACGCGTATCCATTAGTCAAACTCCTAAGATCGAAAATAGTGTTCTATGGGGCCCTAAGGCCCCATGAGAATTACCATTTCAAAATGTTAAACTCTTCGAGATCAACAGAATCACGATTACGATAAATTGCTAATACAATGGCAAGGCCAATTGCAGCTTCTGCTGCAGCAATTGCCATTACAAAAATCGCAAAGACTTGTCCTTTAAGTTCATATGGATCTAAAAAGCTTGAAAATGTAACAAAGTTTAAATTAACTCCATTGAGCATAAGTTCTAAAGACATTAGAACTCGCACAACATTTCGACTTGTTAAAATTCCGTATAGACCGATACAAAACAAACTCGCTGCGACCAGTAGATAAGGTTCTAAAATCATTTTGATTCTCCTTTAGGTCTAGCAATCATGTCAGTGTCTTGTCCAAGTGTGCCAAATTGAGTCTCACGACGTGCTAATACAATTGCTCCAATCAAGGCAACTAACAATAGTACAGAGATTAATTCAAATGGAAGCAAAAAATCACCAAATAGGTGTCCACCTAGGATGGGTAGAGGATTAGCCTCAATTCGGATACTAGGAGTTGCCCATGGAGTTTGAAGAATAACTTGTAGAAATCCTACAGCTAGTAACCCACTTACACCTGCGGCACTTACACTAGTTAGGCGAGACGCACCTTCTCGAGAGGAGTCAGTCTGTGGATTAATCAACATAATGGCAAAAAGAATCAAAATGTTGATTGCACCAACATAGATCAATAGTTGTGCTGCGCCCAAAAAATCAGCGTTGAGTAGAATGTAAAGGCATGCAACACCTCCAAGGACTCCACCCAATAGAAATGCTGCGTACACAATAGATGGAAGCAAAATAACTCCCAATGCACCGGTCAAAATTCCTACTTCAAGAACATTTGTGACCAGTGTTTGAGTTGTTTCAGAGATTGTCATCGGCAGATTCCTCACGATAGCATGTTTCAGAACGTTCTATCTGGCCTGCTGGCAGATACCCAAATCCTTGTACAGGTAATACCATTGGGTCATCTGCTGCACTACTAGGAAGACGCCCAAGAGCCACATGATCATAATTCAATTCATGGCGATCATAAACAGAGAGTTCATATTCTTCTGTCATAGATAGACAATTAGTTGGACAGTATTCAACACAATTTCCACAAAAGATACAAACTCCGAAGTCAATTGAGTAACTACGAAGTTGTTTCTTTTTAACAGACTTTTGAAACTCCCAGTCTACGACAGGAAGATTAATTGGACAAACACGTACACATACTTCGCAGGCAATACATTTATCAAATTCAAAATGGATGCGCCCACGAAATCGCTCTGCGGGAATAAGCTTCTCGTAGGGATAATGGATTGTCACAGGGCGGCGGCTCATGTGATCAAATGTTACACGAAAGCCTTGTCCAATATATTGTGCAGCTTGTGTAGTTTCCCGACGATAAGTTTGAATACTTTGTAAAAAATTAAACATCGTCGTTTCTTAAATAAATAGTAATTTCAGTAGAGCAGTTAGCAACAAGTTTCCAAGTGCTAATGGAAGCAAAAACTTCCACCCTAAATTTAGTAACTGGTCAATACGAACACGAGGTAGTGTCCAACGAGTGAGAATGGCAGCAAATAGGAAGCTATAAGTTTTGAGCAAAGTCCAAAAAATTGCTCCAAAACCTCCTACGACTTCCCAACCTGCTGAATTAGGCAAATCGAAAGGAATAGGTGCATGCCATCCCCCTAGATAAAGAATAGTTACCCATAGGCCAGAAACTAGTAGATTTACGTAGGACCCTACATAAAAAAGACCAAATTTCATTCCAGTATATTCAGTTTGGTAACCTGCAACCAATTCTTCTTCGGCTTCTGGAAGGTCAAATGGAAGTCGCTCACACTCGGCAAGTGCTGCGATTAAGAAAGCGACAAAACCAATTGGTTGGCGCCATACATTCCACCCTAAAATACCTCCATATGCTTGTTCTTGTACAATCTCTACAGTTCGTAGAGAGTCGGCCAATAATGCAACTGCGAGAACACATAGCGCTAAAGGAATTTCATATGAAATAGCTTGGGCAGCTGCACGTAGTCCTCCCAAAAAAGAGTACTTATTGTTGGATCCATAACCCGACATCAAAAGACCGATTGGCGCCACACTTGAAGTAGCTAACCAAAAAAATGTTCCAATCCCAAGATTTGAAATCATGAGATTAGGCCCAAATGGTACAACTAGATATGCCAAGAAGACAGGCACAACAACAATTGCAGGCCCTAAGGTAAATAACACTTTGTCTGCTTTAGCAGGAATAATATCTTCTTTAAAGACCAATTTTAGACCATCAGCCAAAGGCTGAAGAAGTCCCAGAGGTCCAGCATACTCAGGTCCAATTCGTTGCTGAGCACCAGCAGAAATTTTTCTTTCTAGCCATACAATTACCAAAACTCCCAAAGTTGCGGCAATGACGATTGTAATAATTGGGATAGGCACCCATACTGCATACATTAGATCTGGAGAAAGACCTAGTCCTTCTCCAAGGCTAATCCAACCACCTTGTAAATCTACAGAACTCATTAGCGGTCAACCTCCCCCATGATAATGTCAATGGAGCCAAGAATGGTCATAATATCAGCCAACTTCATGCCTTGGACAAGTGTTGGAAGAATTTGCACATTAATAAACCCAGGCGGACGAATTTTCCAGCGCCACGGGAATACATGATCATCACCCATCAAGAAAACTCCTAGTTCTCCTTTTGGTGCTTCAACACGTACATAATGTTCCTGGTGTGGCATTTTAAAAGTTGGGGAAGGTTTCTTACCAACGAATTGATATTCAAATTCATTCCAGCTAGAAGTACGCCCTTCCCGCAGACGACGTGCTTCTAGGTTTTCGTAAGGACCGCCTGGAATGGCTTTCAACGCTTGTTGGACAATCTTTGTGGATTCTCGCATCTCTTGCATTCGCACAAGGTAACGAGCTAAGCTATCGCCTTCACGTTCAGAAGCAACTGACCAGGCAATTTCATCGTAACATTCATATCGATCAACTTTACGAAGATCCCATTTAACGCCCGAAGCTCTCAACATAGGTCCGGATAGGCCCCATTGAATTGCTTCTTCGCGGGAAATGTTTCCTACATTCTGAACACGTTTCAAGAAGATAGGGTTACGAGTGATTAAAGCTTCATATTCATCAATTTTTGGAAGAAAATATTCACAAAAATCTAAACTCTTATCAACCCAACCATAAGGCAAATCTGCTGCAACACCACCTACTCGGAAGTAGTTATGCATCATACGCATACCAGTAGCTGCTTCTAAGAGATCATAAATCATCTCACGTTCACGCAAGATATAGAAGAAAGGAGTTTGAGCACCAATGTCAGCCATAAAAGGCCCAAGCCACAAAAGATGGCTTGCAATTCGGCTGAGCTCTAGCATAATTACACGCAAGTAACTTGCACGTTTTGGTACTTCGATATTGGCAAGGCGCTCTGGCGCATTGACTGTAACAGCTTCAGTAAACATAGTCGCGAGGTAATCCCATCGCGTTACGTAAGGGAGATATTGAATGACAGTACGATGTTCTGCAATTTTCTCCATGCCGCGGTGTAAATATCCAACAACAGGTTCACAATCGAGTACATCTTCTCCATCAAGCGTAACAATTAGTCGTAAGACCCCATGCATCGAAGGATGGTGTGGTCCCATCGAAACGATCATAGGATCAGTTTTTGTTTCAAGCATCTAGACCTCCAGGACTGAAGATGATTCAAGTGAGGATCAAGGTTCAGTCCCATTATACCGCAGACTGCTATATAAAAGGATGCCTTCGAAGCAGGTTACGACTATACTGGATAACAAGACCGTCTGTTTCTGGCTTTAAAGCCAGAAACAGACCTTGTTTCCTGTCTGCGAGGTATCTTATGGAATCAATAACTCAATATGTCTGGCTGATCCCAACCCTCCCGTTGATTGCGTGTCTTATTAGTAGCGTAGGACTCATTAGTGTCCGTGAAGCAACTCTTGCGATACGACGTCCTCTTGCATTTATTGCCATTGGTGCTATGGGACTAGCTTTCTGTTTGGCAATTCTAATTTTTGTAAATCAATTACAAGGTGCGCCATCCGCACGTTGGCTACTGGAATGGATGGTTACAGACCAATTCCAGCTTGAAGTTGGATACTGGGTCGATCCATTGACAAGTGTAATGCTTGTATTGGTTACAAGTGTTGCACTTTTGGTCATGATCTACAGCGATACTTACATGGAGTATGATGCTGGCTATGTACGCTTTTTCGCTTATCTAAGTCTTTTTACTGTTTCAATGTTAGGACTTGTTTTAAGCCCAAATCTTGTTCAAGTTTATGCCTTTTGGGAACTTGTGGGTATGTGTTCATACCTATTGATTGGATTTTGGTTCACACGCCCTAGTGCAGCGGATGCTTGTCAAAAAGCTTTCGTAACGAACCGTGTAGGAGATTTTGGATTGCTCCTGGGTATTCTCGGTTTGTATGCAATTACTGGCTCCTTCGAATTTGCCACAATGTCAGATCGTTTAGGCGATTGGCTTATTCAATATCCAGAAGGAAGAGGATTTGCATGTCTAGTATGTGGTTTGGTTTTCTTGGGACCAGTTGCAAAATCTGCACAATTCCCACTTCATGTTTGGCTACCAGATGCCATGGAAGGACCAACGCCAATCTCTGCCTTGATTCATGCTGCAACAATGGTTGCTGCTGGAATCTTTTTGGTTGCACGCATGTTTCCAATCTTCCATCAGTTCCCTGTCTTGATGGATACGATTGCTTGGACTGGTACAATCACAGCTTTCCTAGGGGCAACAATTGCATTAACGCAAACGGATCTCAAAAAAGGCTTAGCATACTCAACTATGTCTCAGCTAGGATACATGATGATGGGTATGGGTGTAGGAGCTTACAGCGCGAGCCTGTTCCATTTGATTACACATGCATACTCCAAAGCCCTTTTGTTCTTGGGATCTGGATCTGTGATTCATGGTATGGAAGGTGTAGTAGGTATGGATCCTGCTAAAAACCAAAACATGCATTTGATGGGAGGCATGCGTCGCTATATGCCAATTACAGGAACAACATTCCTTATTGGTACATTATCCATTTGTGGATTCCCACCGTTCGCATGTTTCTGGTCAAAAGATGCAATTCTAGGAGAAACATTGGCCTCTCATCCTGCTTGTTGGCTAATCGCATGGCTTACAGCAGGTATGACTAGTTTCTATATGTTTAGAATTTATTTCTTGACCTTTGAGGGTGAATTGCGTGCACCAAACCCTACAAATCTTCCAAAAGAATCCGGTCGTGGTATGGTAACACCCCTGATGATCTTAACCATTCCAACAATTTTGATTGGTGCACTAGGTACTCCTTGGACACCATATTTTGATGAATTAGTCCATCCTCCTGGGACATGGGACGGATTAGAAGTAGACTTCGAAGAATTTTTCAGTACGGCAGGTAGCTCTGTAGGAATTGCCTTAATTGGTTTAACGGTAGCATCCTTACTATATCGAGAAAAGAAATTCCAAGGATTTTTACAGAGTGCATGGCTTAAACCACTACAAAGTTTATCTTCTTCAAAATGGTACATTGATGAATTTTATAATAATGTCTTTGTAGGAGGAACTCGTGACCTAGCCGATTCCTTACTTCAAGTTGATCAAAGAATCATTGATGGAACTGTTAATACAACTGGTTTTGCAACACTCTTGAGTGGTGAAACTCTCAAATATCTTGAAACTGGTCGCACCCAATCTTACCTTCTTTTAACGGGAGTGGGAATTCTTGGTTTGGCTGGCTGGTTGCTTTTATAAAATAAGCTCCCCCTCCCCCTCCTATCCTGCGTGGTAAAATGAGACAAAGAGTCAATCCAAAACTAAGGAGGTGTCTGAATGGGGAATCAAGCTCTACTTGAATTAGGACCCGAACAAGAGCCACTCGGTCTCAAAAGCCCAGTAGATGTCTCTGGAACTCGCACAATTGTCGTGACCTCTGGAAAGGGAGGGGTGGGAAAAACAACTACAACAGCCAATCTTGGTATGTCAATTGCACGACTTGGATATCGCGTTGCTTTAGTTGATGCAGATATTGGATTGCGAAATCTGGATCTTTTACTAGGCCTTGAAAATCGTGTCCTCTATACAGCAATGGAAGTTTTAGATGGTCAATGTCGACTTGACCAGGCTCTTATTCGTGATAAACGCTGGAAGAATCTAGCTGTGCTATCTATTTCTAAAAATCGTCAGCGTTACAATATTACGCGTAACAATATGATTATGTTGATCGATTCAATTCGAGCACGCGGCTATCAATATATTCTAATTGACTGTCCAGCAGGAATTGATGTAGGCTTCGTGAATGCAATTGCTGCAGCTGAAGAGGCTGTTATTGTGGCGACACCTGAAATTACTGCCATTCGTGATGCTGATCGTGTAGCTGGCCTCTTAGAAGCAAATGGTATTTTTAATGTCAAACTTCTGGTGAACCGTGTACGTCCTGACATGATTAAGAAAAATGACATGATGTCCGTAAGAGATGTGCAAGAAATGCTTGGTGTACCATTGTTAGGGGCTATTCCTGAAGATCCCAATGTAATCATTGCAACAAATCGAGGTGAACCATTAGTTCTCAAGAAAAAACTAACATTATCGGGGATTGCTTTTGAGAACTCTGCACGTCGCTTGATCGGAAAGCAAGATTATATGATTGATTTAGCTTCTCCTTATAAAGGAGTGTTTCAGCGTATTCAAGAATTCTTTTTAGGTTCAGACTTGGAGTCTCTTTAATCATTGATCCTCCACCTTAAAACCTTCAAGGTGGAGGATAGAAACAATTAAATAGAATCGGGTGAGTTTTCTCTTGCAACGCGAATTAACAAGCCCGAAACCCACAAACTAGCTACAATTGAATTTCCTCCATAACTAAAAAATGGTAATGGCAAACCTGTAGTTGGTAACAATCCAATAGCCACTCCAATATTTAATAGTGATTGTTCAACAAGTAATACAACACTGCCAAATGCAATTAAACGATGTACAGGATTCTGACTTTCACGACTAATTAATAAACCCAAAACACAATAAATCGTTAAAAGTAGTAATAAAAGAAGACCCCCTATAAGTCCTGTTTCTTCTGCAAATACAGAAAAAATAAAATCGGTATATTGAATAGGTAGAAAGAAAAGTTTTTGGTGAGACATGCCCCACCCTTTTCCTTGTAAGCCACCAGACCCTACTGCAAGAAGACTTTGTACTAATTGATATCCTTCATCAGTTGAATATTGCCATGGATTCAAGAAAGAAATCACACGATTACGCTGATATTCTCTTAAACTTATGCTGATAATTCCCATGCTGCCGCCTATTAGCCCAATAGCTAATAGGCCAGCACGTGATAAACCTGCCGCCCATCCCATCATCCAAAGTAATGTGCCACATAGACCAGCAGTGGAAAGATTTGGTTGTATTAAAATTCCTACCACCATAGATCCAAAAATACTTAGACCAATGACTTGGTCTCGTAAACTTTTACGAGACCACGTGCCAAATAAAAGAGCTGCTTCGAGAATTAAAAAAGGTTTTGCCCATTCAGAGGGTTGAAATAATATAGGTCCTATAGCTAACCAACGACTAGACCCATTGATTACCACACCTTGAAGTAATGTAAATAAAATACTTAGCCACGTAACTCCTAGTCCCCATCGACTAATTTCTAGTGAGTCTTGAAGGGGTTGATGCACAATGCGGTGAAATCCCCATAATCCTATACATACCCAAATTAATTGGCGTCTTACATAGTAAAGACCATCACCGAATTCTAGTTCTCCTGAAGGATATGATGCCGATAGTAATACCCATAGTCCTACAGCAAGCCATAAAAATGTGATCCATTGTACCCATCTTGCAAGTGGTGGCCAATACCGCACCTGAGGATCTGTCATCGGATAAAGATAACGACCTAATGGCACAATCCATGTGTCATATACATGTTGCAATAAAAACCAAATCTGTCGAAAAATTACCACAAGAGATCCTCCAAAGGGTTGATAGGATGAGGAATTCGCGCTATCATAGAAATGTATCTAAAGATTCCTCAGTAGCTCAGTGGTAGAGCGATCGGCTGTTAACCGATTTGTCGTAGGTTCAAGTCCTACCTGAGGAGATAGTGTTTTTATTAGAGTTAGTTACCTACCAGCCAACCATAACTATGTAGTCCTTTACCAAGTAGATTTACTCCAAGATAGCAGATCCATACAACTACGAAACCAAATGAAGCCACAATTGCTGGCCCTTTACCTTGCCAGCCTCTTGTAATACGTGTGTGGAGATAAATAGCATATACTGCCCATGTAATTAGAGCCCAAGTTTCTTTAGGATCCCAGCTCCAATACGACCCCCATGCTTCGTTGGCCCATACTGCTCCTGAGATAATACCAATTGTTAATAATGGAAAACCAATACCTAGTGTGCGATAACTTAAATTATCAAGTTGACGTGCCAAAGGAAGAGTGGGATCCGATGAGTCAGAGGATGTATCAGTTCCAAGTGAGCTACCTTGTAGGGCTACAGTACGTCCTCTTGTGACAACTAAAAACGTCACAGCCATCAAAGATCCTGCTAGAAGAGTTGCATAACTACACATCATTACAGTTACATGCATCATGAGCCAATTAGAACGTAGTGCAGGCACCAAGGGGGCGGCTTCTTGCATTTCAGATGGCAAACTTAACGTAGCAAAGGCAGTTACTAACATACCCATTGGGGAAAGAATTGCCATTAACCAAGGACCTCCTGGAAGTGTAATAGCACGTACTTGAATTGCTGTAAGCCCCCATCCTAAGAAAAGTAATGATTCATATAGATTACTTAAAGGAAAATGACCTGTGTTCCACCAACGCAGAGACAAACTAGCTGTTAATCCAAGATTTGCAATCCATAATCCCACTTTCAATAACCGTGGTGTAGGCTTATTGGCAAAATCTGCACTAAATGCTAAAGAACCCCATGAACTTAACATTAAAAGCAAAAGAGTTCCAAAAGACAAATTAACTAACCAACCTTCCATAGAGTAAATTTTTCCTTTTATAAAACAAAGATTCTGATTAGATAGATTCTCAAAAAATACATTCTTTAGAATATTTCACCTATAAGATGAATGCATGGTAAACTATCAAGCCATGAAATTCAACTCTTCAGAGGCGTTCCTTCTCTTGTGTCAGTTCGTTCTTTCTAAGGTACAATAGGGGGGAATCCTTAAACCATTCTTGCCTATTCCCTGGAGTTGGGTTTATTATGTCGCATGCTGTTAAAATCTATGATACTTGCATTGGCTGTACTCAGTGTGTACGTGCATGTCCAACAGATGTACTAGAAATGGTCCCTTGGGACGGTTGTAAAGCGAACCAAATCGCTTCTGCACCACGCGTAGAAGACTGTGTAGGTTGTAAGCGTTGTGAATCTGCTTGCCCGACTGATTTCTTGAGCGTACGAGTGTATCTAGGCTCTGAGACAACACGTTCAATGGGACTGGCATATTAATTTGCTTCTGGCATCTCAAAGGCTCCCTATCCCTTGTGGCTCTAGGGAGCCTTCGAGAGACTAGTATTTGGAACTTATTTGTATCATGACACAATTTCCTTGGCTAACCACTATCGTTCTGCTCCCTCTTGTGGGAGCTCTCTTCATCCCGTTTATCCCGGATGAGCAAGGGAAAACAGTTCGATGGTACGCTCTTGCAGTAAGCTTAGTAGATTTAGCTCTACTAGCTTATGCGTTTGGATATCACTACAACCTTGATGAACCCGGTCTTCAGCTATTTGAAGACTATACTTGGATTGGCGCACTAAATTTACATTGGGCTTTAGGAGCAGATGGTTTATCCATGCCTTTGCTACTTTTGACGGGGTTTATTACGACTCTTGCTACCTTGGCTGCTTGGCCTGTAACTAAAAATCCACGACTTTTCTATGCATTGATGTTGGCGATGTATAGTGGACAAATGGGTGTATTTGCATCGCAAGATTTACTTCTTTTCTTCTTAATGTGGGAGTTGGAATTGATTCCGGTTTATATGCTGGTTGCAATTTGGGGAGGAAAACGTCGTCTCTACTCCGCAACTAAGTTCATTCTTTACACGGCTTTAGGATCAATTTTTATTTTGATTGCTGGGCTTACAATGGGTTTCTATGGAGACCAAGAAATTAGTTTCCTATTTACAGATCTAGCTGCGAAGCAGTATCCAATTGGACTGGAAATTTTGCTATATAGTGGGTTCTTGATTGCATATGGTGTTAAATTACCAGCATTTCCAGTACATACTTGGCTTCCAGATACTCATGGAGAAGCGCATTACTCGACCTGTATGTTGCTAGCTGGTATTTTGTTGAAAATGGGTGGTTATGCATTGATTCGTTTCAATATGCAAATGTTACCGCATGCTCATGCAAAATTCGCACCATGGCTTATTGCAGTAGGAATTATTAATATTCTGTATGCAGCCCTCACTTCCTTAGCTCAAAGAAACTTAAAGCGAAAGATTGCTTATTCATCAGTTTCTCACATGGGATTTGTTTTAATCGGAATTGCATCGTTAACAGATGCAGGATTAAATGGCGCAATGCTACAAATGATCTCTCATGGTTTGATTGGAGCAAGTTTATTCTTCTTGGCAGGAACGACCTACGACCGTACTCGTACTCTTATCCTTGAAGAGCTTGGCGGCATCGCTCAGTACATGCCTAAAATTTTCGCCATGATGACAGCTTGTTCTATGGCATCACTTGCATTGCCAGGCATGAGTGGATTTTTTGCAGAACTATTAGTATTCTTAGGATTGGTCACAAGTCCAGTGTATTCTCCAGAATTTCGTGTAATTATGACTTTCTTAGAAGCAGTGGGAATTATTTTAACTCCAATCTATTTGCTTTCGATGCTAAGACAAGTTTTCTACGGTCCTCGAACTCTACAAAGTGATGGAGCATGGGCACTACCTAATGCACAAGAACGCTTTATTGATGCGGGGCCACGTGAAATCTTTGTAATTACTGCACTACTTATTCCTATTATTGGAATCGGTTTATTCCCGACTATGGCATCTCAGCTATATCGTGCAACAACAGATACATTAATTCATGATTTATTTGGTAACCTTGGCATTCTAATTTAAATATTAATGCATTTGAATGGATATCTGAGTTTAATAAACTCAGATATCCATTTAGATTTGACAATTACATCAATCAGACCTATCCTATCTAGTAAGGTCCATCCATTGAATGGGC
>Ga0213868_10001864_pt1 | contig 20357 bp, 17 predicted proteins | sample PICome_9_FD_160087 | JGI IMG/M metagenome (GOLD analysis project Ga0213868, IMG submission 160087) | Coastal seawater microbial communities near Pivers Island, North Carolina, United States - PICO127 | ecosystem: Environmental > Aquatic > Marine > Coastal | place: USA: North Carolina...
GGACATGCGTACAGCAGCTCAGGGCGGTACCATCACAAGCCGAGTGTTGGATGACATCTCGAGAGCCACGCAGAACCTTTTGGGGGTCACCCCAGACAGCTCAATGACTTCGGACCTGACCCAAGGCATATTCAAAGCTCTGGCAGCCAATGCGCTGGATACGATGACCACAAGGGATGCAAACGGAAAGCTCGTCGAGGGATCGTCGATCATCGACATGCGCTTAACTGACATCATGGTTCCAGCAACCAAGACTAAGGCTGCTTTCCCAACCAAGCACCTGACGATCAAGCTGAATGAAAAGAATGCTTATCCCGACATATTCAACAATCTGAAGAGCCTTCCGGACGTATTCACCCGAACCTTTACATCGAGCACAGAGAAGGCACGTTATGTGGGTAAACCACCTGCGGCCGTGCGTGAGAACCAGTGGAAGAACCTAGCTGCGGCTGTTTCCAATCGCGTACAGGCAGTAATTGAGCGGTTCCAGAAGACACCCTATCTGTTGAACCAACCCTTTAATGACTTCGTGGAAGCCTTTGGGGATGATAATTTCAACCTGGTTAAAGGATATGTTGACACGTCGGAGGGGACATTTGGTTCCATCCACAAAGTCAGCATGGATGGCAAGAACGCCTCTCTGGTGTCGAGCTTGTCCAGTGTGCGGGCTTATATCGCTGATGCCAAAGCATTTGCTGAAGTGAGCAATACCAAGTTTCAGGATGTACCTCACTTCTTTGAGTGGGTCATGACCAAGGTAGGGCGCCTGCAACAGCAAGGACTGATCACCCCACAGGGTGACAAGTTTATGCGGGAGATGATCTCAACCACCAATTCGACAGTGGATATGAGCAACCCAGACCACGAGAAATTCTTGTGGCTGGCTATCGCACAGTCTCTGGATGTGAGTGTCTCCAAAGCACGACATGATGCTGCGATCTCAGAAGCCAAGGCTTTGCTGGCAGATCCTAAGAAGCTCCGTCCGGCAGCCAACCTTATCAAGGAGTGGGTGAAGAACGGGACTGAAAAGCCATTGTCCAAAACTGCACGCAAAGACCTGAACAAGCACCTGATGAATTCAGGTGTGAAGGTCACGGACAAGATGATCCACGCTCTGATCACACATGCAAGGCTCGAGCATGAGATCTCCTTGGCTCCAGATGGTATCCCGCGGGAGTTTAAGACAGCTCTGGCTCTCGAGTCTGATGGTGTCACAGATGGTATCATCAACGCGCTAATGCACATGGGCGTAGGGGAGTTTGACGAGACCTTCTTCAAGCTGGTGGCTAAAGGCGGGGTGTTCTTCTCGAAGGACCCAATGCAGAAGATCACACTGAACGAGTTTATCTCCATCCACAAAGATGAGGGCGGTACCTACAACGACATCTACATGGATGTGGCACAACACTTTGCGGCGCTCATGAAGACCAAACAGAAAAAAATGACCCCAGAGGAAAAGGCTGCAAGCCAAGCCCTTAACCGGTTGGTGGGAGCTTTCGTTGCTGGCTTTGAAGAGGTCGATGGTGAGTTCAATATCGGCCGGAGCTTTGTAAAGAACCCATCTACGGTGTTCATCTATGGTTCCAGTGCCGGTGGTATTGCGAGCAAGATCACTGGGGAGTTGATGAGCGGCTTCCATTCAATGCTGAATGATATTGCTCAAAGTGGTTCTTGGAAAGATCACCCTTTGCTCAAAGCAAAAGACGGTATGCCCAGTTTGCTGAGTGATCTGCAAATGGTTGCCAACATGGGGGAAAACCCAAAAGAGCGTGCAGCTTTGATCAAAGCTCTTACAGACCCTTCTGCGGACAACGCCACATTGCTCAGTGCGTCTATCGACAAGATTACTGATGCTATCGAAGAAGGTATCACCAAAGATCTGATCATCTCGATCGACGTGACCACAGGTGGTCTTCAAAAGCAGATGGAGTTCACTCAGCAAATCGCCAGCATACAAGCAACTTTGTTCAAGAATGCTTACGACACAGCTTATGCAGACTTGGTGTCCAAACGGGAGACTACCTTGAGAAAAGGTGAGACTCCCTCTGAAGACGAGCTTCAGGCAGCTTTCCAAGAGGCTATGAAAATTGCCCCTATCTATGAGGCAGCTGACACAGAGTTCCACATCTCAACTGGATCCAAGGTAGACAGTGACACCGAGATCTCGCGCAGCTTTGCAAACCGTATTCCTGGTAACGTGGTTCGCCCTGATGCGACAGAGGCCAGTGTGAAAGTATCACCTTACATGACCATTGGTGTAGGTGATGGTGGTATGATCGTTGAGATCTACGCTGATGGCTCAACCGCGGTAAACAACACGCTGGCTGTTTATGATGGCGTAGAGCAGGGGCTAGATAACCTGATCGAGAGTTCCCGCAAGATCAACCAAGGCGCCTATGACGCTTGGATGGGAGGGGACATCTACAGCCCGATCCACAAAAGTTTTGCCCAGACCATGAGCTTCATGGACCAAAAGCAGTTTGAAGCCCTTCCGGTTGACGTCAAAGCAAACCTGCACAAAAGCTTGGGTCTTGGGAAAAAAGTTCCGGTGACTTATGGACACCTGCTCGCTCATCTGAATGAGGCTGAGAAGTTTGCCCTGCAAGGCAAGGCCCGTAAGGCAGCCATGAAACGTATGGGGATCCATGCAGACCACATGGCAGCAGCAGAAGCAGCTTACCAAGCGTCAGGCGAGGGTATTGAGAGCGGGGATCCAAGAGACTATGCGGGCATCAAAGATCTGGCCAACAAGCTCTACAAAGAAGAGCTGACCAAGATCAACGCAGACCGGACAGCATCTCGTAAGAAACCAGCGATTGAGAAGCCTACGCCTGCCATGGAAAAGATCGTGGCATCTGTAGGGACCGCGGTCGATGGTTTCCCTGGGGTGACCCAAGTCAAAGGTGATGCTTTGATGAGCAAGCTGGTGTCTGATCTTGGCGCCAATATCCAACAAGTGCTCATGCTGCGGGACATTCTCCAGAAAAGCCCAAAATTCTTGGGGACCACATTCTACTTTGGGAACACCACAGATCTGAACGATGTGCTGGACAAGCGGTATCCTAACTTGGTCCAAGCAGGCAGCCCGATTGAAGCTGGTCGGATGTACTCGAAAGCTGATGTGGCCTTCATTTCTAACTTGGCTCCAGAGACGTTGCTCCACGAGATGCTGCACAGGCAGACGGCCTCTGTTCTTCAGAGAGCTGAAGCCAAGGCAGATGATGTGCCGGCACACGCGACAGAAGCTTATGGTCGCCTTAAGGCAATGGTGAAGCACGTCCAGAAAATGAGTACGGACTCTATGCCCACAAACCAGAAAGCCCCTATGCAGGCTTTGCTCAATGAGCTGAGCAACTATGAAGGGGACCCAGTGGCTCAAGTATCGGAGCTGATCTCTTGGGGTCTGACCAACCAGAACATAGTCGAGCAGTTCAAGAACCAGCGGGTAAACAACCCATTGATCAAGATTGCCAACAAAGTGCTCCAGTTGTTGAGCAACCTGTTGGGCATCAAGCTGCACAGCAACGATCTCTATGCCAACCTGAAGTTCAACACAGAAGTGTTGTTGGCTCCAGAACCTGACACAGATACGCAGGTATCTGATAATAGCCTCAAAACCGAAATGGTTCTGAACCAAGTCTTTGGTGAGGACCGGTCTCTTTCGACGATCGAGAAGCGTTTCTTGAGTAAGCTGCAAAGCGAGATTGCTGAATATTCAGATGCTAAGACAGAGTATGAAAACGATGTTCGAGATCAACTCACCGCCTCCTTAAGCAATGCCATTGATGCAGCGAATTACTTTGATGGGCAAGGTCTGAACCTGAACAGTCGTGAACACTTGGCCTTCCAGTCAGTGCATGCTGTCATGACCGGCGTCTTTAAGATGGATGCAGGGGCAATGTCCCAAGCCTCGAAGATGTACGCCCACTTCCTCAAGACTGTGACGGAGAAAGACTTCCACATCGCCAACGGAGCTGATCTGGATAACCTCACTGCAACAGATATTCAGCTGGCAAAGAGCCAGTATGACGCTGTGGTGGGTAAAGATGGGATCCGTCAACAAGCAGGCGGCAAAGCAGAACTCCTGGCAGGCTTTATGGCCTTGGCTCAAGTGCAACCGGCTATGCGCTCGATCGTTGAAGAGATGACTCCTCCTAAGATTACTGAGGTCAAGTACGAGACCTTCGATGATCTGGTGAACAGCACCGCTTCATCGGCTATCTCTTTGATCACCCGCTACACCACATCTTTGGACAAGCCCAAAGGTAATGTGGCTCAAGAGCTGGCAGTGATTGCAGGGGCTTTGACAGAGATCCGTAAAGACCATGAAGTGTTGGCTCAGCTGGCCAAGATCCAACCAATGGAAAAAGCCAACGTCTATGTGTCGGACATGATCAGCAAAGGCAGTAGTGCTGCCTCTTTGAAGCTGGCTCAGGTGCGTGCAGATGCAGAAGCTAAAGGCGCCAACAAGTGGATCAAAGGATCTCTCCTGGCAGCCCACATGGTGACCTCTCTTGGTTCCAAGACTGCGTCGGCCGACATTGGTAAAACGCTGACCTCCATGATGAACCGAGTAGAAGGGTTTAACACCCTAAGATCTTTAATGACAGATATTCAGGGTCAAACCGGAGATACCAAAGGCTTGTATAAGCTCTTGAACCAAGCCAAGTCAGTGATTGACCGGCTACGTCAGGATTTCCGTGAGGAAGTTCCTGCCAATCTGGCGAGCTATTTCAAGACCAAACCGACGAAGCAGCAACAAGCTCACATGAACACAGCCATCGCAAAGACTGACATCATGGCTATTGGGCGTGCTGAGGGGCTGGCTATGCTCAAGGACATGTCTCAGCTCACATTGGCCACCCAGAAGCAAGAAGAGGCTGTGAGAGCCCTTGGAGGCAATCTGACGAACCGTTACATGGATAAGGCCAAGGCTTTGGCTCACCACATGATGACCGGCGAAACAAACTCTGCAAACTTGCTGATGAATACTTATGCGATCTCACACTTGGTGGGGGAGCAGGTCAACGTAGCTGCAAGAGCCAAGGCTAACTCCTCGGTGGATCTGTTCCTAGCGATCGACAAGCTGACCAGCCTGTACGCTCTGGGTATGCTGGATGCAGAGACCAAAGCATCCATAGAAAATCTGGCCAAGAATGAGACAGAAGGTCTGGAGATTATGGCTGGGTATCACGATACGATGACCAAGCTCGAGAAAGAGAAGCTCGGAGCCAATAACATCACTGATCCTCAAGATGTTGGCCGCCTGTATAATGGCCATAAAGGCTTCATTCCTAGTACGCCTTCAAGAGGGGCTTCAGTGATGATTGCTGATGACCTAGATCATAAAGAGATGATCCGCAAAGGCTACACCCGTATCCGGAAATACACAGGAGATGCTTCTGAAAACTTCAAAGGCACTCGGAGCTATTATTACTCTGCGGTGGCAGGGCGTAACAGCTACCGCCAAGGCGCTGCTCAGACAATCCATGCCTCCTACTTGGGGACGGATATGAAGACAGGCTTGAGCCAAGATGGGACTACGGCAGGAGCTATCTTGGGTCGTCCGGTAGAGGCTATCCGTCGTCGTATCCAGACCAAGTATGCAAACCGCTCGATGGATAACATCGGTGTTGGTGAGCACTTGGTTCCAAGGTTTGATGCCAATGGTGTCGTGTCTGCTTATGAACGCCCAGTAGCACCAGATATGGCGGCTAAGCTGAGCAAAGACCAGAACATGGGTCGGATGCTTGGTGTTTGGTCTGGTAGGATCTTTGAAGAGACCCATGCTCGTGAGATCAATGAAAACCTCTTCAAGCTGATCAAAGACAACTACGACAAAGACTATGCCCAAAATCCTAGTGAATACACCAACGTAGCGGACCCAAACCAAAAAGATCCAGTGATCAGAGATGCTTGGAGAACCTTAGGACCAGAGGGTAAAGCTTTGGCTGAGAAGCACTTTGGTGCCAAAGATGAGATGTGGATCCGTAAAGACATGGTGGATAATGCTATTGGGTATCGGTCAGCCGGTGTGACAGACCCATGGACTGGTGTGTCCAGATGGTCTCCCGAGACCCAAGAAAACATAAAGAATACAGCGATCGCTCTGATGGGTAACAAGGCTTACACCTACATGGTGACCGGTCAGACGGGTGTGCAGGACTTTGTGTCCTACGCCAAGACCACGATCATTGTGAGATCTCTGGTGGTGACATTTGATAACTTCTTCTCAAACAAACTTCATTTGATGACTTGGGGTATCAGCCCTGCAACCATGCTTAGAGGAACTAGAGAGAAGTTTCTGGAGACCGCTGAGTATAGCAAGAACATCAAAAAGATTGGTTCCCTGAACACAGAGTTGGCTGGGAAGATTGATAATCTGAGCGCCAAGCGTATTGAGCAAATCAAAGCAGAGGTATCTGCACTTGAGGCAGCCAACGCCAAGATGTCGATTGCTGTACTGATTGAGGCTGGTGAATTCTCCACCGTGGCAGAAGGTCTAGATGAAGCAGATCAGCAAATCTTGGAAGGCAAGTTTGGGGAGTATCTGGAGAAAGCAGCTGATAAGCTCCCGAGTAAAGGCAAAACCATCTTGAAGAATGTGGTTCTGACAAAAGACACGGCTCTGTTCCAAGGCATGAACCGGATGGTCCAGTATGGTGACTTCATCGACAAGGCAATCTTGTATGACCACCTGACCCAGAAGAAGGGCATGACCAAAGACGAGGCTCTGGATGTTATTCGGGATGAGTTCGTGGCCTACAACCTGGTTCCAGGGAGGGTACGAGACTTCTTTGAGACCAACGGCATGCTGTGGTTCTACAACTACAAGCTCCGTATCATGAAAGTGGCTATGCGGACTATGCGGGATAGGCCGGTATCGGCTCTGCTATTTGGTGGTATTGTGGGACCTGAGACAGGCATTGAGTCAGTACATTCAGGAACTCTGGTGGGAGCTGGGCTAGAAGGAAAGCTGCCATACAGTATAGGTCCAGGGATGGGGATTAACTCTCTGACCATGAACCCAGTAGGAGAAGTGCTTACATCTTCGTTTTGATGCGCAAATCGCGCAGAGATTGTAAAAGAAGAGTTTTACATATTGAATTAATTTTGGGTAGTTTGGGTTATCCGTAGTGGCTCAGTTTCCCAAAACATGCCCTGCTTTGAACTGCCTGACGACACTGCTCCTCCCTGTTGTCACTGGCCCCCCCACGAAAGTGGGAGGGTCTTTTTTGTAGGGTCAGTCATTCTTGGTTCAATGGCAGATTGGTGATTGGTCCATGAACAACTTCAAACTTTATCTGCTTGCGAATTTGGGGCCAGAGCGCACGAATGGATGTAACATCCCCACGTTGTACAGCTGTCTCAAACTGTTTGAGAGCATAGTGCGTCACCAGTCCCTCCTCTTACGATTCCTGATTTCGTCACTCTTGGATTTTAGAGCGCCAATTCCAAACATGATCAAAATAGCGATTAATCCGATGTGAAGGACAACGACCCACATCAAACTGATCAGGTTTAGAACCATGAATAGTAGAAGTGCGAGATACGCTACGCCTCCGAAGAACCAATTCATGATGGATCCTCCACTTCATCCCAAGTGACGCTAAGGGTTGCGGCAGGGGCGTCTTCTACTTTGGCAGCCCACACGTCTATAATGATCCCCTCATCGGTTACATTGATGCAGACAGACGCTCTACTCAGAATGTCGATATACATCCGCTCATCGTCGCTGCTTGCCTCGTCTACTTGAAACGTCTTCACTTGGATCCCCTTTCATGGGTCAATGATGGTCAGCCTTATGTGAGGATATTCCCCCCACATAAGGCTAATCAGATCACCCAGCTTTTGCTTTGGAGAAGATCGAACGAGGTGGTGGAGCATCAGATGTCTTCACCGTTTCATTCATAGGTGGTTCCTCATCACGCGAAGAGGAAGCCATGGTGTTTTCAACTTCATCATCAGCACCATCATCTTCGCCTGTGTAGGCTTGAGTTGGTTCAGCTTCAGAGGCTTCTTCTGGCTCAGCTTCAGCTTCAGACTGTGCTTTCAACAGCAGGCCTTTGGCTTTCGGTGCAATACCAAGAGTTGCTTTGGTGATTGGCTTTGGCTCAGCAGCCTTGGCTTCTGGTTCCTTCTCAGGAGTGCCTTTGTCCTCAGCAGGCGTAGGAGCGCCACCAACACGAGGCATGATGCCAAGAGTGGCTGTGTAACCATTGGCACCACGAGTGGCTTGCAGCTCGATGGTGATCTCCTGGTCAGTGGAGATGTTGATCTGGCGGGATACAAAATCCGTGATCGCCGTCTCAATTTCAACTTGGTTCATAATGATTTGCATCATCACTTCTCCTTCTTTGGGGTTGGTTTATAGGGTTTGCGTTTTGGGGGTGAGGATTCCGATAAGCTCTGTGATGCGATCCAATGGGACCTCAATTCCACAATTATCGGTAAGATCACCCATAGCAGACTCAAAATTTTCATCCGGGATCCATGCTGTTAAAGCCTCAATAACGGCCATTAAGTCGTCTGCTTGGGCTTGTGTTAGAATGATCAATCCTTCCATAGGATCTCCTTGGCGTAGAGAGCGATCAAAGCAGCCTCAGCTCTCCCGTCATCCTTCTGTCGTGCAAACAAATGTGAATATGCAGGGAACAGTCGGGTAGCCGCGGAGAGGCTTTGTTTCTTGAATTGAGCCTTCGTGTCACCCTTCTTCCTGACCAGTTTGAAATGCTTCTTCCATTGGCTCGGAGTAGCATCCTTGGTTGGGATAGAGTGACCGGCCAGAGCCATAAGGATAGCCCCATAGCCTGTACCAAAGTTGAAAGCTGAAGCTATGCCTTGACCTTGAAAGGCGTGAACATGCTCGAGAGCTGCCTTAGTGATACCATCTTCAGGAGGCATCAATAGGTTGCACAGTTCAGGCATGTTCACCACGGTTCGCCCTTTCTGATTGGCGAAGACAGGGATGTCATGGATAACCAATTCATGTGTCTTGCCATTCAGGAAAGCGATTGCTCCAGATATTCCTGGATCAATACCTAAGAAATACATCCTTAGGCTTACTTCTTACCGAAGAGCTTCTTCTTTGGAGCTCCATCGTCGTCAGATCCAGGACGGCCGGAACCAGAGCTACCAGCTCCAGCGCCTTTACCTGTGGTCTTGTCGAGGTCTTTGCCCTGATGGGTCTTGAGCCAAGCAGGCATAAACTCAGCTGGATCAATCTCGTGAAGATACTCGTTCACAGTACGGCCTGTTTCCGAGTGCATGACCTGTTTGATCTCGTTGACCGTGCGGGTATTTTTGGTGTTTTCATACTCACCGGCATCGTTTTTGGCTTGCTTGAATTCCACAATCCGTTTGATGGCCAGTTTGATTTCCCCACCGGTCAGGCTGGTAATCACAGGCACTGTCGTGTTGACTTCTTTGCCTGCGGTAAAGTCGTAGATCTTCACGACTTTGTCTTCCACATGAGCGTCTTGCTCATTCAAGGCTTCGCCGGTGACCAACAAACAAATGTCGTTTAGCAGCGTAAACCCTGGCAATGGGTGCAGCTTCTTTGGGTCCTGTTTGTCGGGGTACGAAATGTCTCCGTTACGGTTGGTGAAATAGATGGCCTCTTTGTACTCTTGCCCGCCGATCGTTGCGATCAGGTTGAATGCTTTGGCGCCACTTCTAGCCTCGGTGATGTAAAGCATACCAATCTTCGCATCATGGATGTCGGACGGAACAGAAAAGTTGCCTCCACCAACGCGGTCTTCAGTTTTCTCAAGATTCTCGGTATTTATTTTAGCGAACATGCCCATGGTTATCTCCTCTGGGGTTGGTTTGGTTGGATTTGGTGTGGTGTGACTGCTTAGTCGTAGTAGGCTTTCAAGTGATCCAGAAGCAGCTGAGCATCGTTGTTGATGAACGTCTGCGCAACAGTGAACATTCCCATAGGAGAACGAATACGCTCTCCCACAGTGTCTTTGGTCAGCTGGGTCTGGAACACATATTTGAAGCCCAGTGCCTCATCTTCTGGAGTGATGGTCAAAAGCTCATTTTCGTATTTGGCCAAAGCCTTCAACGTCATGCGCTTGGTTGAAACAACAGTCGAGAAATAGGACTCGATACCGTTGTTTTGCAAAGCCCCTTTGACAGGGATCTTTGTGTGCATGGTTCCAGTAGCTTCATCCAAATCAGTCCGAGTGTGGGCTGTAAAGATGACCCACTTGTCAGACCGAGCTACCTTGTTTTGCATCAGTTTTTTGAAAAACTGAGCATACTCGCCCCAAGCTTGCATGGTCTTAGAGGACCCAACAACGTGGACGGACTCGTACATGTCCATCAAAAAGGTTTGGGTGTCCACGATGATGCCTTCAAAGTCAGGGTTGTCCTGAGCATGATCAAAGGCGTCATGCACTTCATATGGATCCGTGATGACATAGGTATCAAACTTGTTTCTGAAGGGAAGGCGCTTACCAGCCTCACAATTTAGGTACATAACCTTTTTGCCACCTTTGAGATTGCGCAAGCTGGCAGACTTACCAGTCGCGCTTTGACCGGAGATCATGACCAAGTGGTCATTGAGCTGAACTCCAGCATCGTCTGTTTCATCTGTCATAAGTACCTCGCAGTTGGGTCATGGAAGACCAAGAAAAAATTGGTAGGGAGCCCAGCTATTTAGTGTCACCGGGCTCCCTGAAAGCAGCTCTACTTAGAGTGGGGAAATGGAACTAACCCTGTTCTAAGGAGCCGCTTGCAGTTTGCGTGCAACCGTCACGAGGACAGTCTTACGCAATTCTTCATCTGAAAGTTTGTTGGAGAGCTTCTTGTTAAAGCCCAAGACCTTATCTTCAACTTCAGCGTAACCCATACCGGCATCGACCAGAGCCAAGGCAAACTTGATAAACTGGTTGTTACGATTGCCGTCACCGATACGCTGAGCGAACCAACGCTCCAGATTATCCAAGGATTTAAGGTCGGCATTCTCTTTTTGGTACTCTTCGTTTTTGGTGGTCTTTGGGACGAAGGGTAAAATGTCGAGCAACTTGGTTCCCTGGCTGTAGTGATACGAGCCTTTGTGATTAGTCATCCACTTCTTGGCTCGCTGATTGGAAGTGTCGTCTGTGTCAAACGGCAACCATTGCATGAAGTTATTCATGAATTGACGATACTCATCCTCATCGAGCTTGAGCTCATAGTTCATGGGGATGATGAGGCGGAACCGGTTAGAATCCGGTGTGTGTCTCTTTGTTGTATAGGTCATGAAGACAAACTCTGCGAGCAGCTCATGAACCAATTTAAGGGAAGCAGTCCCATCCACGTCGATGACAATCATATTGAATGTCGGGATGATGTTCTCGCCCAAACGATGGTTGTGTTTAAAATGGTGGTTGCACCAGTGCATATCCTCAGCTTGTGTGAGGTTGTGCATCTCTGAAAAGCTCACCCTCTCTGGCTCATAACCTTGTGCGAAGTGATCTGAATAAGAGACAACGATCTCTTCCAGACTTGTTTCTTTCAAGGTTTCCCCCAAGAAAAACTCGATGTTATTTTCAAAGCGTTTCTTGATCACGATATGCTGTTTGTAGCCCCAAGCTGTGGCCATGGAGAGCATTTCGTTCCGTGCTGTCTGTCCTGATTTGTAAAATGGCAATGCCTCAAACAAGTCCGAGTGCGTTACCTCAGTATCCACAGCTGCGATGTAGCGTGCTAGTTTCATATAAGATTTCTCTCGTGCTAGGATTTTTTGGAAAGCAGTGCCGCTTTCCTCCACCAGCTTGATGGCTGGTAGCAGTTGGCTCATGTCCATGGTGATTGCCTCATCAGAGAAGGCCAAAGCTCCTGCGAGCTTCAGTGCTTTGAAATAACGGTGACGCATTTCATTACGGCGAATTTCTTCATGCTCCGGCATCTTGTTTGCCAAAGCCTCACAGTCGATCCGGTATTGGATAAGTGCGATCGCTACGTCGTCTGTAACCTCGATGTTCCATTTAAACTTCGATGGATCTGCCAAGGTCTCAAAGTGGGTCTCCCACTTGTTTTCCATGTTCAGGGTTGTGACATCAATGAGCTCGTTAAAGATCTCTGTTGCCGTTAGACCTTCCCATGCAGGCTGAAGCTCACCCAAAGCAAAGAGGCACCGACGAGCGTAGCCGGTATCCAGCATTGTGTAGAACTTATCCTCAGTAGAAGCCCCGTCCAAAAGCTTGGTTGGTGTACCAAACATTAGGAGGTTTGCTGGGGTCTTACCCTCGATCTCCTTGGTTCGTTTGTTCTCATGGGAGTTCTTGGTGATCTTGTTCCTAACAAAACCTTGGTCATAGAGTTCCAAGTATGTGGTCAGGGCTTCGATAGATCCTTCAAGGTTGAGACCGATTTCATCAATAAACAGGTTGAGGGAACCACATCCTGCAATCAATGACTTCTGCCGGATCTGTTTGATAGCAGCCGATGAGCCCCCATCAAAAGAGAAAGGATACTCACCAGTGGACTCATACTCTTTGACAAGCAGATCCACTTCAAACTGATCTTCTGTGCCTTTTTGGGCAGCCCGCTGAATAGCAATCTTCCAGATATTGGTTTCAGCCAAGACAGGGAGAGTGTGTTCCAGAAAGGTTTTACGGAAGCTACGGGTGAAGAGGTTTTCCATCATACTCACTGACCGACCTTTGTTGGATCCAGATGGACCCAAGGCAATGGTGTAGGAGTTGACAGGGATGTCCCCCATATCTGGGGTGCTCATAGTAGCCCGCATAGAAGAGGCCATCATAGCGAGGTAGTAGGCCACGATGACGCGATAGAAACCCCGATCGACATTCTGCGTCTTTTTGCAGATGACATCGGTGATCTCTTCGATTGCTGGGTGGTGTGATACGTTGCTGAGATCAACCATGTTCGTAAAGATCCTTCTGAGTGCAAATTGCAAATGCTGGGCAATACCCACAGGCTTTAACTTTGCCAGGAGTAGTGATGACTACTCCCTTGCCAGCACTTACCTGAAAGGCAGTTGCATCAGAGAGAGCAGAGAAGTTACGGGTGGATCGACCATCCGTCTTGGCTGGATTGGAGTAATATTTGTAAGAAGTTTCGCCTCTCCACAGGTCTTCGTCTGTGCAGAAGGGCAGGGCAGACTCAGGCAGGTCAGCATGAGCTTCCAGCACACGCAGCTTGCCTTTGATCCATGCCGAGGTCTCCTCAACAGACATAAGCTCCACACGGTGCTCTTTGACGCGCTGTTGGGGGTAGGCCGAGTTCTGTTTGGCCATAGCCTTTGACCAATCCGTAAAGATGAATTGGATATTCATGTGATCGGCTACGATCTTGTCAGGATTCAGCCACTTATAGATGCTGCCCTGAAGACGGTAGTTTTCATCATTGGATCCATAGACCGCGGTATAGGCCGAGGTGCTCTTGAAGTCTTGGAGGACGCCTTCCAGGACCATGTCAAACTTACCAGAGATGGTGTATCCGGCAATCTCACGGCTAGAGCGCTGCTCTAACCAGACTTGGATATTCTCTGGATTTGGGTCTTTGGGATTGATCTCGATCATGTCGATGATCTTCTGGGGGTAGCCCAGTTTTGCCATGGAGGATTTGTAATCCTTTTTCCAGGCTTGCTCGATGCCGTCATGGATCGTGTGACCCAAGCGAGATGCGATATAGTCTGTGACATCTGGTGTCTCTTGAACAACTTCAGTGAGCCGCTCCTTCAGGAGGATCTGGCGTACTGGTTTCAAGATAGCTGTGGCGGAAATGGATCGACCCATCGCCGTGAAGTCATACCCATCAGCTGCCAGCCATACGGCAATAGGCAAGCTAACGCCGGTTACATTGGTGAGGCGCATGATGATCCCCTTTGGGTCCAAATGGTGTGATTTGAGGTGGTGTGGTGTGATACCGGAAAATTACTCTACCGGTACCACACACCAAAGAAAACAAAACTATTTTTGAAGGTAGCTTTGGTTACACGCTTTCGCGTGAAAACTCTTCTGGGGTCATATAACCCATAGTAGAAATGTTGAGAATTACGGCATCTTTTACCATATCTGGGTCAACATCATTTTCTGCCTTGATGCGCTGCATTCCTGCTTTTTGCATCTGAGACAAGTGCCGTTTGCCAATATCCATGGTGGGGGTTTCCATCAGGATATTGATCGTCCGTTCTTTGACAGCCTCTTCCTTGAGATAAACCATCTTCAGGGTGGCCAGGTGGTAGACTTTCTTGGCTCCCTCGGTAGGTACCGGCGCCAGTTTTGGTTTGATAGAGCCTTTGGGTTTAACAGTCATGCTGCCTCCAGTTCTTGAACGTGTTCAGCGATAATATCCAGGATTTGATCCTTATTAGCGCCATTGGGGATCTCTGCATCTTCAGCCCAAGAAGGGTAGAAGACAGAGAGTTCACCGCCAAGCTTGACGGTGTCGTGGGCAATATCAGGATGCTCCTGCCATTGCACGGCTTTAACCAGATGCTCGTTGACCCAGAGGACCACGTCCATATCATCAGGGGTCATGAGGTACTGTGCATCGTGGATGTGTGCCGATGGTTTGATCACAAGACGGTACTTGCTCTTGCGTACCTTCCTCATGAACTCAATGCTGGCTCTGGTGTTCAAGAGACACCATGATTGCCCAAGGGCGTTACCAGCAGTCCTGCCTTCAGCTTGTGCCTCGTAAGGAGTTTTACTGTTCCCACGAACCACCTGATGAAGCAGGGGTGTTCTAACACGCAGACCAAAAGCCGCTGTGATAAAGCCAGTTTGGGCAGCCTCATCAAGTTTCTTTTGGATCCAAATATCACTTTCTTTATAGAGTTCGTGGTAGCGTGCTTCGATCACCTTGGCTTGAGGCAAGTCAAAGCTGGTCTTGGCAACCAAGCCGATATGGGTCCCGCCGTAAGTAAGCAGGAATGTCGGTACTTTTGAATCGTCCCGCAATACCGGATAGGCTTTCTTGATTGAGTTGATGCTATCAACCGTATCAACAATGCCGGTCATTTGCTCAGGGAAATAAGAGAATGCCCTGAGACAGTGGCCGTCGTAGCCGTCGAGATAGACCTTTAGCTTGTTGGTGTCTTTGGTGGTCAGAGCTGAGATCCGATCTTCCAAGGAAGAGAAATCCAAGCCCATAAAAAGACCTTGCTTCATGCGGAAACACTTCTTGATAGCCTTTCCGTATGCACCTTTGACCGGTAGGTTTTGGAGGTTGGGTCCCGATGAGCTCAGGCGCCCAGAGACTGTCCCTCCCAGGTTGAAGCTACCAAAGAGGTAATACTGACCATCCGGAGCCAATTGAGCTCCTTCTAAGGCAGGGATGAAAGTAGAGTAGATCTTATCCACCGCGGCATACTCAAGGAATGCACGCAGTAGAGCATGCACTTCTGGATCCTCTGTGTGAGCAAAAAGCTTCTCCAATACGTCAGCACCCGTTGCCGGTAGCTTTGTCTTGGTTCGCTCGATGATTGGAAGACCTATCAGCTCATAGAGAAGCCGCTGCATTTGCGGTGGGGAGTTTGGATTAAACTCTTCCACCGAGTCCGCATAGGTAACCCGTTTGACCTTCAGAGTGGTGTTTTTGAACTGAACCCACTCTTCTTTAATCTGATGGGTGAACTCTTGGACAAAGCGATGCCCCTGAATCGAGAACAGGGCATCATTACGGTATCCCTCCAATTCAGCCTTCGTCTTGACCACTTGATACATATCAACTGGCATGCCTGAAAGTTGCATCTGAACAATGTCCACCAAAGCAGGGTGGAACAACTCTTCGTAGGTCTTTAGCTGGTTGTCTTCCACCATCTTATCCCAGTATTTCTCTTTGACATGCCAAGTGGAGAGGCAGTCAACGAGATTGTATTCTAGGAGCTGGGGTAGGGGGATCTTGGTGATGTCCTTGATCTCGTCCACCGCATAGTTACCAGCGAATTCTTGAGCCAAGTCTTTGAGGCCAAGGGTATTGCCGGCACAAGTGTTGGTTGCCAGATATGAGATGATCTTGGTGCAGTCGTAGTTGCCCAAGATAATTTCAAGACCATCCAGAAGACCTGCTTGGTCAATGAGGTTATCCATGAACAATTGGTAGACCAGGATCGTCGCATCAAAGGAGATGTTGTGGTAAGCCATCTTGTGTTTGTAGGCTTTAAAGAACCTGATCAGAAGTTTACGCACAGCCGCTGGGTTCTCTGAGAGATCCACCGGAAAGGCGATGCCTTCATGCTTGTTCCACGCAAATCCGATCGTACCGAGACCTGCCTCATAGAACTTGAGGCTGAAGGTCTCAGTGTCACAAGTCAGATCACAATCCATGTCGAGCAGCTTTTGGAGCCACACAGCGATGTCAGTGACCGTCATAGGGTAGGCGCTGAAGTGGATGATGGAGTGGCCAGGATCATGGTAGATACCGTTCTGATGGCTCCATAGAGCCTCCATGGCCTGCTTAATCTTATCCCGTGTAGGGATAGGATTGTAGAAGACCTGCCGATAATTCGGGCAGAAGATCACATAGAACTCACCAACTTGATCCAATGGGTAAGTGTTGGGAAGGACGTAGCCTAGATAAGCATCTGCTTTGTTTACGCCGGTGAGGGTTTTGAAATAATCTCCATCACTGACCATCACATACTTGGTTCCAATATCGGAGAGTACCGGCATCAGATCATCCAGGTATTCCCGCATGATAGCGACTTTGGTTTTCTTCGCTGGAAGGTGCAACGTGTAGGCAATCACACTCTCTGGATCCAGCTCGTGAGGTGTTAGGTATTCCCTAGACATATCCATCTCAGAGAGCTTGGGAACCAAGAATGCAATTGGGTACTCTTTATGGGTTGTTGCACTGAAAGTTTGATATTGCATGGTTAAGCTCCTGCTTCTCTTGGGTCGGAGGTGGATTAGTAACGCATTTCAGTGGTCAAAAAATAAAGAATTTTGATCTTGGTACTTTCATACTGAAACTTATGAAGAGGCTTATCCTCGATAGACCATGCTTCGGGCCGTTCTCGGGTCAGCATTCGCATGGTGGGCATCAATCGGACAATGTCCTCAGGCAGAGCATCCCTACAATCCTGGTCTGTTTTGCAGGGCCAAAGGAGAAGGGATATGCCTTGTTTGATAGCTTGGGTTTCTTGATTGATGTACTTTTGCTCAGCCATGTAAGCCGTTATGGCAGGATACATGGAAGGTTCAGGGGCTTTTTTAATAGCCCGGTTATGTTTATTTCTTGAAAGCAGGGTTTGGAATTTACCTTGAAACATGAAGCCATGGTAAGACCCCCCCAACTCAGCATTTTCTCTGATTAGCGCTTTGAGAACACCCTCTTGGTGGGAAGCTTCTTTACTCACCAACGTGCCTACGATCGCATCAATCAAAAGGTGTTTGTTGGAGTAGGTTGGGGGAGTATTGACCATGACCTTTCCTTTCAGGTGTATCTGTGAGGGAGTCTACCATAGAAGTAGATTTTGGAACTGGCTCGAGACACAGCCACAAAAAGCAAACGTGCCACTTGCTTCGCATCCCAAGATGTACCGATGTTACCTAAATCAATGAAGACTGTTTCGTAGGTACTGCCTTGAGACTTGTAGACCGTACAGGCCGACTTATCCCTCAAATCAGCGCAAGTGCCTTTGACTGTGAAGTATTCACTCCAGGCTTTCTGACGCTTGAGCTCTTTGATGGCAGCATCCCAGCGAGGCTTATCCAAAGCATAGTTGACGTAAAATGTGTTGCTTTCATCAGGCGTAGCTGTCGCTCTGCCACTCAAGGTCCGCATAACTTGCATGCTGCAATATTGAAGGGAGATCCCATCATCGAACAACTCTCCATACCCAAAATCAGTTACATTGCTGTAATTGACGCTGATGATTTTGAGTTCACGTTCTACGCTGATGGATGTCTTGCCCATAACATAGGCTGAAGCCACCACCACAACGTCTCCTGCTGTTGGTTCCTCAGGGAGGTTACGAAGACCGCGGATACCTTCATTGAAGAAATTTACCCGCTGGTTGGTGTAGCAGAGGATACGGGCTGATGGATCTATGTCATTGGAAAAGATCTCGTTGAGCTTGTCTTCCATCTCCTCGTCATCCAGATACTCGATGGTTCCTGGCACAGCCTTGATGGGCTTGAACTTACCGGTCTGTACGGTCACCCGCAGCTGAGCACATAGAGCCATGAGGGCTTGGCTATGAGCATTGCGTACTGGTTGATCCAAGAAGACCATGTTGTCTGTGGCCATGTTGAGATAGACCAAAGAGAGTTCTTCATCTACCGGCGCCAACTGATCGCAATCACCCACGAAGATCACCTTGGATCCCTCGAAGGCTTCCAAGATTATTTCGTATAAGGTTTTGTCGATCATTGAAGACTCGTCGATGAAAACAATTTTACGAGGCTTCTTGCAGTAATTGTTGGTTTTGGTGATGTCAGTATTGCCGGTCTTGAAGTTCTCTTGAACTTTCAATGCCAGATAAGAGTGGATGGTTTGAACCATGCCACGAGTGCCTGGAATGTTGAGAGAGCTTTCCAAGACTTCGGCTGCCTTGTTGGTGGTCGCTGTGAATACAACTTCGTCGTATTCAGGCTTGAGCCCAAGCATAGCACAGGCATCATGGTACTCTTGCATAACACTGTTGGCGAGGTGACCCATCAAAAAGGTCTTACCGGTCCCAGGGCCGCCAGAGATACCAAAGGTAGTATCCTCAGACATCAAGAAAGCAAAGAACGAGTCTGAACCTTCTTGCTGGCCTGGAGTGAGGGTGGGGGTTGTGATTGGGGTCTGGGCTGTCATGGGATTTTCCTTACTGGTTCCCTCAGAAAGCAAGGTCGTTGTTGACCGAGGTGAGGGTTTTTTTGGATTGCTTGGGGAGCCAAAGGAATTTCTCTTGGCGTGTGCCAATGACGCCTTCTGGAATGTGAAGGGCTTTCCAGTAAGTGCTCTTGGCTGTGGTGCCGCGATTGGAGTGCAGCTTGATGTAAGCTTTGCCTTTCTTGGCATAGATCTCTTGGTTCATGTGGAAGAGATCAACTTCTTCATAGGTCCCGCTGCGGTGAATGAGGGCTTTGGCGTCTGGTATTGCAGTAAAGAATTCCATGTTTGTTCTCCTGAACGATTGTAGCCAATAAAGAAAAAGTAAGTTTTTAGAGGCTATAACTACCAATTTGATTGGGTTTGGTCTGGTTTGGTGTGATATTTTGATTGCTTTATTCACAGTTGTGTAAAACAGTAGGGGTGGGAAACTGAAACACTACTGAGGAGATTAACGAATATGTCTGTCATTACCTTCGCCTCCACTAAGGGGGGTGCGGGCAAGACAACGTCAGCAATCATACTGGCTTCTGTACTATCCAAGCACCATGATGTGACTGTGATAGATACAGATCCGGCTAAAAGATTGATGTCTTGGTCCGAAAAAGCAAATCTACCAATGCGACTAAATGTCATCGCATCAGGCGGTGAGCGGGAGATCCATGATGAGATCGAACTCGCTCACAAAGTCTCTGATTATGTGATCATTGATCTGGAGGGTGCTGCTACCCGTCTTAACGCATTTGCCATGGGGGAGAGTGATCTGGTGATCGTTCCCATGGGGGATGAGCAACCGGATGCTGAAGGCGCCATTGAGACGCTCGCACAGCTGGCTCTGGAGGCTAGGAACATGCGTCGGGAGATACCCGTCCGGATCTTGTTCACACGCACTCAGGCGGCCGTCAAATCTCGTATGGCAAAGTCTTTGAACCAACAGGTCCGAGACAAGATCGGGAGCTTCTCTACTGAGCTGCATGCCCGAACAGCTTTCTCTTCGCTGCACAACATGGGAGGCACCCTGTATGACATGGATCCTCTGTTGGTTGGTGGTCTCGAGAAGGCTTTAGGGAATGCAGAGCTCTTCGCTGAAGAACTCAAAATGGTCATGAGATGTGTTCACCAGCTGCGGGAGCAGGGTGGGAAGAGAACATCATTGAAAGAAAAGTTAGGAGCACGCCATGTCACGAAAGCTTGATTTTGCCCCATTGGAAGAAGCAGAAAAAGACATGGGGACTCGTCGTCGGTGGAAGAGCCGTGATACCAACCCTACGGTCCAGATGTCTCTGCGCATGCCTGAAGCAACCTATGAGAAGTTTCGGGATCAATGCCTCAAAGAACGGTACACAAACGGTGAGATGCTCGAAGAGATGATGAAGGTCTATCTGGCCAGTAAAATTAAGCCTTAAAACTTTTCTTTTTATATTCTAATTTCTAAGATTCAGAGCCAGAATCCCCCAATTATCTCAATAGTTTACAGACCCAACTATCATGTAATTGGGGGGAACCATCAGGTAATTGGGGAATACTGTCAGGGATTTGGGGGTGAAGTATCAGGTTTTTGGGGATCAAAATCC
>Ga0213868_10001866_pt1 | contig 20332 bp, 11 predicted proteins | sample PICome_9_FD_160087 | JGI IMG/M metagenome (GOLD analysis project Ga0213868, IMG submission 160087) | Coastal seawater microbial communities near Pivers Island, North Carolina, United States - PICO127 | ecosystem: Environmental > Aquatic > Marine > Coastal | place: USA: North Carolina...
CTAAGGCCAATGCCCAAGAGCAGTTCAATGAGAATGGCGATCCTACCAATGATCGACGCTTCTTTTCCGAAGGGGCCACCGGCAATAACAACCCACTCTTCAACATCGGCACCGCAAACGATGGGAGCAACAATGGTATCGACCTCTTTATTCGCTCCACCGGCACGACGACTCTCAATCACACCAAAGGCGAACTAGAACCACTCGACGGGGTCGACTGGCACCACATCGTCTGGACTCAGAATGGCGCCGAGAGCGTCCTCTATGTCGACGGCGTGGCTGACACTGCAGACTTCAACCTCAACGCTTTCGCTCCCACCGAGCGCTTCTCCGGAGCCACGGCTGTGAACACCACCTCAATCGGTGGCATTCGCCGTGGAGCACCTTCCCATTGGATCACAGGTCTAATCGACGACGTGGCCATTTGGAAACGCACCCTGAGCGCTGATGAGGTCACGGATCTCTTCACCAATGGCTTGCCCACGGATGGCGGCCCAGTGCTTCCTCTCAGCATCGAAGTCTCCGCAGACCGTCTGACCGTAGCACGAGGCGAGCCAGCGATCATCACTTGGGCAGGCAACGCCGATGCCACCTTCTCTATCGAAGGGATTGGCGATGTCTCAGCAGATTTTGGCGTGGGATCAGTAGAAGCCGCGCTCACAGAAGACACCACTTACACCGTAACCGCCACCCGAGGCGACGAGTCCATCAGTGGTTCGGTCTCAATTAAAGTCCGCGAGGGTATCGTTCCCGGCTGGTTCATCCTAGACGACTTCGACAACTGGGAAGCCGGAGGACTCGCCGCCAATACGAAAGCTGGTCGCAAGGAATTCTGGACAGATCCAAGTCCAAACCCCGCGGGAATTATCAAAGACTTCGAGGGCAATCAAGTGCTTTCCATGAATGAAGAAGGTGAGGAAACCATGTTTACCCTCTTGCAGTCCCAAGAGACAAAAGACGGCGATGGACGCACCGCGTTCTTTCGCATGAGACTCAACGGTAGTGACAATAGCTTCGCCAATTTCCGCGTCGGACTGACAAACAAATCCATGCGTGGAGACGGTTTTGGCGGGGATACTAACGGAGACCTTGGTGGCTTCGCCATCATTCAACGGGCCGACGGCGATACGAACGGCACCATCACCACAGGAGATGGTGAAGCGAACGACTTCGAGGTTGTTCCAGACATTTGGTACAAGGTATGGCTAGATATCACCAACAGCCCTGGCGATAGCGATGACACTATTTCCATCCACATAGCAGAGGAGGGAGGCACTCGGGTAACCATTGCCGAGGATGTCGTGGGCGACCGTGGCAATGTCATCAATCACGACCGCTTTTACGTTGCAGCTAAGGGCGAGAACCTGGGCATCGAATCTTTCTATATTGATGATGTTTTTGTAAGTGTCGATGGTATTTCTGACACTGATCCATTGGATACTGACGATCCCAACCTCGCGATTCGCACTCGCGGCATCTTCAATGATGTTGACTCCAGCGGTGGTCCCTTTGTCAAGACATTGCCGATCCTCAACATTGGCCAGACGAATTCGCTCACGATCACTGGAGCCACGCTCTCAGGCGCCGACGCAGATCTCTTCACAGTGTCTGACCCGTCGGGCACCTTGGCTCCTGGCGAGCAAGGCGAGATGACAATCACCTTCACCCCTGACGGGCGAACAGGCGGTGTCCTCGCCACCCTCGAACTCGCTAGCAATGACCAAAGCAATCCAATGCTCGTCGTGGATCTCTCCTCGATTGTCCCATCGACCAATCAGTTGATCGGCCACTACCGCATGGACGAGACAAGCGGCGACGTCATGCTAGACTCCGCACTCCTCCGTCACGGTGACTACGTCGCCGTCGAAGGAGGCAATGTCGCTCTCGGAACTGACGCACTCGCCGCCGGCACCAGCGTAAACCTCAGCCGCTCGGGCGACGCCGGCGGCGGCTACGCGCAAGCCCGCCTCTCCGGAGGCAATCTCACCTCCTTCAGTGTGAGCATGTGGGTGCAGCCCGATGACGGTCAGCAATCCAGCCTCATCGCCAAAGGCGAACAAGGAGGCTCACCAGCCTTCGCCCTTCTGTATACTGGAGGCTCCCTCTTCTGGTTCAATGATGAGCAGGAAACCACCGATCCCGTCGGCGGCTTGAGCCCTGGCGAGAAAAGCCACGTCGTCCTAGCATACACCGACCGCAACGGCCCCGATGACGGCGCAGACAACCTTCGGATCTACATCGACGGCGTCGAAGTCCAGAGCGTCGACTCGCCACCCGCTATCGTCGACGAGGCGCGGAACCCACTCCTCATCGGATCGTACTACGGCACCCTCAGCTTCGACGGCATCATTGATGACGTCCAAGTCTATGCCAAATCCGTGACCGCAGATGACGCCGCCTTCCTCTTCGCCAACCCAGGCGAACCCCTAGGTGAAAACGAATTGCTAGACTCTGATGACGACGGCATCACCGATACGGAAGAACGTGCCATCGGCTCAAATCCCGCCAACCCCGACTCCGACGGCGATGGACTCCTCGACGGTGCCGAGCGCGACGCGGGCACCAGCCCAATCCTAGCAGACACCGACAACGATGGCATTTCTGATCGTTCGGAAGCCATCTACAGCACAGACCCCACCAAAGCCGACTCCGACGATGACGGCAGCAGTGATGGTGCCGAAGTCGCCTTCGGATCCGATCCCAATGACGCAGGCAGCACCCCTACAGGGGCCGCTTTCACTGGGTTCGAACATGCCGCCCTCGGAGCCACATCCTTCGCCCACAACGGCGTAGAACTCGGCTGGACAAGCACTGCCGGCGGCGACACCGGCGTCGTCAGCTCACTCGTGGTTGCCGAAGAGACAATCCAACTAGCCGACCAACAAATCATGGTTCACAACGGCAGCATTGATCTGCTCACAGATGCCGTCGCCATTGACTCCGCCGCAGACGCGATCATTTCCGTCGACGCTCGGATCTTCCAGAACAGCACCGGCATTGAGAACAGTGACTTCATCGATCTGTGTGTCCTCACGAGCTCAGATGGCACGAACTTCGACAACGAAATCTGCTTCCTCTCTGTTGAAGGCACCATCGATGAACCCAGCCCTGACAACCCTCGTAATGTCCTGGAAGACGTCTTCAATCCAGACGCTGCAGAATCCCCTGCCGATGGTGACTTTACTACCCTCAGCACAAATGCTGGCGACCTCCCAGCAGGGACCACCCACGTCAAGGTCCGGATCAATGCCATGAACAACAGCGGCTCCGAATACTTCTTCTTTGATAACATCGTCGTCAAAGGAAGCAATGGCTCCGTCGTTGCCGAACCCGTCGACCCTGGCACCAGCGGACTCGAAATCAGTGGCTTCACCATCGTCGATGGCCTCGCCACCATCACCTTCAATGGAGAAGAAGGCACCACTTACGAAATCCATCGCAGCGCTGACCTCCAAAACTTCGCCAGCCTCCAAGACGTCACCGGTGCCGCCGGTGGATCGACCACCGTCGAGGGTGTCGCCACCGAAGGACTTGGCCAAGCCTACTTCCGCATCGTCGAGAAGTAAGCACTGAACACATCTAACTGACACACGCGCAAGGCGGAGGGGCAACCCTCCGCCTTGTTGCTTGTCAAAGGACTACATTCGAGTCATAAACCACTTCCATGGACCACTCGAAAGTTCTCATCATCATCGGCGACGCCAGTGAAACCCTCGACACGCTTTACCCCTTTTACCGTCTCCAAGAAGACGGCTTCACGCCCGTCGTCGCCGGCCCTGAAAAACGCCAATTTCAGATGGTCATGCACGAAGTGAAACCCGGTTGGACCATCACCAAAGAATGGGAAGGCTACACCATCGAAGCCGATGTCGCCTTTGATGAAATTCAGCCCAGCGACTACGTTGGCATCATGTTCAGTGGCGGACGCGCTCCCGAATACATCCGCGACCATCCCGACCTCATTCGCATCACTCAGTGGTTCTTCGATCACAAAAAGCCCATTGCCAGTGTCTGCCACGGTGTCGAAATCCCCGCGCGAGCCGACCGCGTCAAAGGACGCAAAATGGCCACAGTGCCAAAGTGTCAGTTCGATCTCGAAATTTGCGGTGGCACCTTCGTCAATGAAGCTTGCGTCATCGACAATAACCTCATTTCTGGACGCACCTACCATGACAATGGCCAATATGTCAGGCCTTGGATCGACCTCCTCATCGCTGAACGTGAAAAGCTCCAGAACTCATGAACCGAAGAAGAGCTTGCCAACTTTTTGGGCTAACCACCGCCAGCGCACTCCACGCAAACGAGAAGGAAACCTTTCAACTCCGCTACCTGCTCTCCTCCGCAATGTACGGAGAGATGTCTCTAGCAGAGATCCTACCAGAAATAGCCAAGACCGGCAGCCACGGACTCGATCTCTGGTGTCGCCCCCACGGCAATCAGCGCGAGCAGATCGACGACATGGGCCATGAAAAAGCGCTATCGCTCTTCCAAAAACACCACGCAAAACCCACCATCTTCACACGCTACGGCCTCGGCCCCTTCGGCCTCGCACCAGAAATGCCCATCGCAAAGAAATTCGGCGCCAAAATCCTTCTGTGCGGAAGCCAAGGCCCCTCAGAACCTACCGGACAAGAAGCCAAAGCCGCCATCAAAGGCTTCCTTGAAAAGATGAAGCCACACGTCGCCGCCGCTGAAGAGCACGGGCTCACCATCGCCATTGAGAACCACAGCAAACAGCCACTCTACCACCCGGATGCACTCCGCTACTTTGCCGAGTTCAATCAGTCACTCCATCTCGGTATCGCCCTAGCATTCCATCACCTTTACAAATTCACCCCAGAGATCCCCGCGCTCATTCGCGATCTTGGAGATTCACAGATTCCCTTCATCTACTTTCAAGAGCATTCCGAAGGCATCTCCAAAAAGGCGCCGAAAGAAATCGAGATGCAACAAATGCCAGGCTTTGGCGGCGGGCTCGACTACAAACCGATCGTCAAAGCCCTAAAAGAGATCAACTACACGGGCTACTGCGAAATCTTCATGCACCCAGTCCCGCGCGGCGTGCCCATTCTCCCCTCCAGCCCGGAGATCACCGCCGCCATCAACAAGTCCCGCGCCTACATCGAGGCATGTCTATCAGAGGCCTAATTCTCCTGCCACTTCTGCTAGCCGCTCAAGGCCTCGCCGCAGAAGACCTACGCCACCTGACCAGCGAACTCGGCTGCACCGCCTGCCACCAGGCCCCTTCGGCCGAAACTTATCTCCAACCGAAACGAGGCCCCATCCTCGACGCTGTCGGAAGCCGACTAAAACCAGATTGGATCCGCGCCTTCCTAGCAGATCCCAGCAACACGACCATGCCAAACATGGTCGCGCACCTACCAGAAGCAGAGCAGCAAGAAACCATCGAGAACCTCACCCACTACCTGCTCAGTGATGGCGGCAAAAAGCCTACCACTCCCAGCAATGCCCACCCCATAGGCGGCGCACAACTTCACAAAACCATCGGCTGCGCCGCTTGCCACGGTGGCGACCCGCCCGATCTCTCACAGAAATACACCTTCGGCTCGCTCACCCACTTCCTCCTGGATCCTCTCGCCACCCGCCCAGACGGACGCATGCCCGCCATGCATCTCAGCCGAGATGAAGCCGCCGACATCGCCGCCTACTGGCTAGACTTGAAACCGCAGGCAACAAAACCTGACCGCAGCTCCCCATTCCAGGTCGACGCCAGCCGCGCAACCGCCGGCAAAGCCGCCTTCGAAAGCCTTCAATGCGCCGCCTGCCACACACGAAAAGGCACAAAAACACCACCCCTAGCAAGGAGCATATTCACCCCAGCACCAGACTGTCAAGGCCCGCCACGCTACAACCTGACCACCGCTCAGAAAGCCACACTAACAACCACCGACACCCCTCTCCCCTTCGACCCACACACTCGCCTCCAGGCCAACCTAGAAGCCTTTAAATGCAATGCCTGCCACGAAAGCGACGACCCAAATCTCTTCACCGGAGACCCGCTCCTCGGCGATGCCGGCCGATTCCCACCCACGCTCACGGACGCTGGTCGCAAACTACGTTCCACCTGGATCACGCAAGTGCTAGAGGGCAAGAAACGCTATCGAGCCTACCTAGACACCCGCATGCCGCTTTACGGCATGGCCAATGTCGGACATCTCCCAGACCTATTCGCACAAGCCCATCAAGCACCAGAATTCACCCACCCACCCGAGAACCACTTAACAGAAGGCCATCAACTCGTCGGAACCTCAGGCGGCATGGGCTGCATCACCTGTCACGCTTGGCAAGAGAACCTTGGCGTTGCCATGCATGGCCCGTCCATTTCAGCTATCGGAGAGCGACTCCACTTCGATTGGTTCAAAGCCTACCTCATCGATCCACAGCGCATACGACCCAACACCCTCATGCCAAGCTTCTGGCCCGAAGGTAAGAGCGGCAACCCAAACGTCCTCGATGGCAACACCAACCAACAGATCGCAGCCATCTGGACCTTTCTCAACAAAGGCACCGAAACGCCTGCAGGGATCCCCAATCCCGGCTCGCAAGAGTTCGAAATCCTCCCCGCAGACAAGCCCATCGTCCAACGCGGATTCATGCATCACGGCACCCGACTGCACACCTCAGCCATTGCCGTCGGCTTTCCTAACAAAACAAACTTCCTCTACGACGCCGCCACTTCCAGGCCTATTGTAGCCTGGAAAGGCCGTTTCCTCGACGGCTACCCACTCTGGTTCTCCCGCATGGATCCCAGCGTCACCCTACCAGAACACGCCATGCCCATCCCCGCCGCTGGGCCAGACGCCAAATCACCCCGACGATTCAAAGGATACCGCTTCGACCCAAACTCTGGCCTTCCCACCTTCCTATCCGAAACCGAAACTTCCCTGATCGAAGAACAGATCCATCCCGACCTACAACGCACTCTCATCATCACCCAGCGAGATAAACCCAACACCCGCCAGGAGTTCCAATCTCAGATCAAGCTATGAGAGCCCTCCTCCTCGTCTTACTCAGCCTCGCAAGCGCCCTCGCCGCATACCCGTGCTACAGAGTCGTCGACATCGCCTCATCTAACATAAAGCAACACTCCCGCGATCCAGATTGGAAACCCGGCCAGAAGCTCGCACTCGAAGTCACCGGCATCGTCCCCCTCAGCGACAACCGACTAGCCGTCACCATTCGCAAAGGAGAAATCTGGACCCTCCACGACGTCTACGCTGAAGATCCCAGCAAGATCACCTACACCCGATTCGCCTCAGGCCTAGACGAACCCCTCGGCCTGTTAGCCGATGGCCAAGACCTCCTCACCGTCCAACGCAGCGAACTCACCCGGCTCCGCGACACTAATCGGGACAATATCGCCGACGAGTATCTCACCGTCGTCAGTGGTTGGAATGTCAGTGGCGCCTACCACGGCTACGCCTACGGCCCCGCGCGGGACCGCGACGGCAACTTCTGGGTCACCCTCAACCTCGATCTCGGCAAGCTTTCTGACAACGACAAACCATGGCGCGGTTGGGCCCTGCGTATCTCGCCTGACGGAAACACCATCACCCCCATGGCAGCCGGCCTACGCTCCCCTTGTGGGCTCGGCAGCAACGCAGCAGGCGACATCTTTGCTACCGATCAGCAAGGCAATTGGATCCCAACAAACACGCTTCTGCATCTCCGTGAGGGTGCTTTCTTTGGCAACCCAGATGGCATGGCGCCTGCATCATCACCAGGGTCTCCCGTAGCCCCGCTAACTGACGGCGTCGATTATGCTGGGAAGTCCTTCCCTGAGGCGCTGACATTCCTGCCACAACTTCGTGCTCCCGCCGTATGGTTTCCTTATAACAAAATCGGACAGAGTCGAACCGGAATCATCCTAGACGACACAGGCGGGAAGTTCGGTCCATTCAAAGGTCAGTTCTTTGTCGGAGAATTTACCCAAAGCAAGATTGGGCGTGTCTTTCTCGAGAAGATCGATGGCGAGTATCAAGGCGCCTGCTTTCCCTTCTTCGAAGGATTTCCAGCAGCAGTTATGAGCCTAGCATTCGGTCGTGACGGCTCGCTCTTTGTCGGCATGACAAATCGCGGATGGTCGTCTGTCGGCGGCGGTTCCTATGGGCTGCAACGCTTAGTGTGGTCCGGAAATCTCCCTTTTGAAGCAGCGGAGATGCGTGCCAAGCCAGAAGGATTCGAACTTGTCTTCACCAAGCCCGTCGATCCCGTGACGGCATCTGATCCCAATTCATATTCGATCCGTAGTTACACTTACAGGCTACATCAGAATTACGGCAGCGATGAAATCCTCACACAAGCCGTGCCCATAGTCGCAGCCACTGTTTCTGAGGATCGGCGCACGGTCCTGCTCACCTGTAGCGAGCTTCGACCATTCTATGTTCATGAACTCCACTACAGCGGAGTGTGCGACGAGAATGGCGGTCCTCCACGACACGACCGAGCCTATTATACGTTGAATCGCATTCCTCGTCGGTGACAAGTCGATACAATTTGTCCAGTTGCCCAGGTGCTCGTCCTGCCCCACGCTTTCATGAATGATTCGCTCCTATCTGGCCATCGTTTGCCTTGCTACGTTGGCGACAACTGATGCTCAAGACAATCCGGTCCGGACCATGAGCCTCAAAGAGTGTGTTCTCATCGCACTCCAGCAAGCCTATGACCTCCAAATGAGCGCGTTGGACGTGAGGATTGCTTCCAGTCAAGCGCGAGGTGCAGAGGGAGCCTACGACCCCGTGCTAACGACCAGTGTCTCGTTCAGCGACACCACGGCGCCGGGAGGTTTTGACACTCGGACGGGAACCTTTGTTGATTCCCAATCCGAGACTATTCGAGGCTCAGTCGGAGTGTCAGGATTACTTCCGTCAGGGGGCACTTATTCCGTGGGCGCTTCTTTGACGAACACTGAGGGCGACAGCGGAGGCTTCCCGTTCTCCAACGCTTCTAGTCAGGGCCCGTTCATCCAAATCCGTCAACCGTTGTTAGAGAATTTCGCCATCGATGACGCTCGTCTCAACATTCAGCTCACACGACAAAGCCTGCAGATATCTGGTTTCAACCTTCATCAATCGATGCTAAACACCATCGGCCGTGTCGAAGATGCCTACTACGATCTTGCCGCCTCTAAAGAGTCCGTCCTCGTTCAGGAAGCGGCCTTGCAGTTGGCAGAAGAACTAGCCAAAGACAATCGGAAGCGTGTCACTCTCGGAGCGTCCGCGCCACTTGAGGAAGCAGATGCACAGGCTCAAGCTGCGGCCAGTCGTGCTGCCGTAATCTCAGCCAAGCGCCTCGTCCGTGCAGCTGAGAACAACCTGAAAGGTGCCATGGTCGAGGACTATGCGCAGTGGCGGCAACTAAGCATTCTGCCAGGCAGCGCACTCTCCAGAGCCTCGTCCAGTCCTGACTTCAATGAAAGTTGGACGCTCGCTCAACAAGCTCGCCCGGATTTGTTGGCTTTTCAGGTCCAGCTAGATCAGCAGCGCCTCATTCTCCATCGCCGTGGAAACGAACTCCTTCCTCAGCTAGATCTCACTGCTACGGCAGGTCTGGCCGGAACCGCTGATGAGCTAAACCAAGTCTACAAACAAATTCGTCGCCGCGATGCACCCTACTACTCGCTTGGACTATCACTCTCTTTACCCTTTACCAACCGCAGGGAGAAAGAGAATCTCCGTGTGGCAGAAGCTCAGACAGAACAGACCAAGCTCCGCTTTCGTCAGCTTCGTCAGACGATCATGATTCAAGTGGATGACGCCGTTTCCCAGGCCGAGACTAATTTCCAACGCCTTGCTGCCACTGCTGAAGCTCGTGAATTTGCCGAGAAAGCCCTGACCAACGAGCGTGCGAAGTTGATCCGTGGAGCCAGCACAAACTTCATTGTCCTTCAACATCAGCGCAATCTTACCGCAGCGCGCTCGGAAGAGCTTCGCAGCCTAACAGACTACAATAAGTCCCTCGCTCGCCTTCGTTTCATCGAAGGAAGCAGCCTTGGCACCTACCAAATCAATTTCACCTTCACTGACTAACATCTCATTATGGCACGTACCAAGAAACGTCGTAGAAGACGCTGGATTCTTTTCATCCTGTTCCTCGCTTTGTTAGGTGGAGGTTGGCATTTCTGGAAGAAGAAGAACGCCCAAGAAAAGCCCACGAAAGTCGATGTGGAAAAGGTCACTCGACGCAATATCACGGAGAGTGTGGTCGCAACCGGACGCATTCACCCTGTGACCAAGGTGGTGATCAATCCAGAAGTGGCGGGTGAGATTGTCTCGTTGCCAGTAGTAGAGGGGCAAGTTGTTAAGGAAGGCGACGTCCTCGTCAAGATCAAGGAAGACGACTATCTAGCCAGTCGAGATCTCTCGGAAGCCAGCCATCAAGGCTCTCTCGCTCAGCTCAAATTGAGCCGGGCAAATCGCGATAGAGCGATAGCTGATTTCAAGCGAACGGAAGCACTTTTTAAAGATAAGCTCATTTCTGAAGCCGAGTTCCTCGCGGGCCGGACTGCTGCTGATGTGGCCCAGGCATCTTTCGAGGCATCTGGACATGGCGTTTCGCAAGCGAAGGCCTCACTGGACCGAGCCGTAGAGCAACTTAGCAAGACCATCATCTTGGCGCCGATCGATGGCACCGTCGTTCAACTCCGCTCCGAGAAAGGCGAGCGCGTCGTGGGAACATCCCTCATGTCAGGAACCGAGATCATGACCATCGCGCAACTAGACCGAATGGAAGCACGCGTAGAAGTAGGCGAGGTCGACGTCGTTTCGATCCAAGTCGGACAGAAAGTCACTCTTGAGGCTGATGCTTTCCGTGACGAGGAATTTACGGGAGAAGTGTCAGAAATTGCCAATGCCTCGAACACAGCCGCAATGTCAAACGCAGCGGCTTCCATGGTGTCCAATCAGCAAGCGACAAAGTTCCAAGTGAAAATACGAGTAAACGAAAAGACGGGCTTTCGTCCCGGAATGTCTGTCACAGCATACATTGAAACTCGTTCAACCACCAATGTCCTCTCTATTCCTCGCCAAAGCGTGACGACACGCAAGAAAGTGCAGAGCGAGGACTCGGAAGAGAAAGAAGACGAAATCGCTGCACCCAAAGAGCGTAAGAAGAAGGGCTCTGAGAAGAAAGTCGACGAGATTGTGTTCCTCGTTGAAGGCAACAAAGCGAAACGCCAAACGGTTGAGAGCGGGATCAGCGACGATGATTATATCGAAATCAAGTCGGGACTGGAAGAAGGCCAAACCGTGGTAACAGGATCCTATAGCGCCATTGCCCGAGATTTAGATGACGAATCTCTCATTGAGGTGAAAGAGGACAAGAAGAAGCCATGAGTCTCATAAAGATGGACGACCTAGCCCGCTCCTATGAGATGGGCAGTGAAACAGTCCATGCGCTCCGCGGGGTGACGGCCTCGATTGATAGCGGCGAGTATGTCGCGATCATGGGTCCCTCCGGCTCAGGGAAGTCGACTCTCATGAACATCCTCGGTTGCCTCGATACCCCGTCACGAGGCACCTACAAACTCAACGGCACCGACGTTTCCAGGCTAGCAGAGAATGAACTGGCTGATATACGCAATCGCGAGATCGGCTTTGTCTTTCAGACCTTTCACTTGCTGCCAAGGGTTTCCGCCCTTCGCAATGTCGAGATGCCGCTCGTCTATGCAGGCACAGATCGTGATACACGGCGAGAAGAGGCTGAAGACGCACTTAAACGCGTGGGCCTAGGAGATCGCATGGATCATCGTCCTAACGAAATGTCGGGTGGCCAGCGGCAGCGTGTCGCCGTCGCTCGAGCTTTGGTCAATCGCCCTAGCATCATCCTTGCAGACGAACCCACTGGAAACCTCGATTCCACGACGGGCGAAGAAATCATGGGCCTCTTCAACGACCTATGGCGCGGTGGCAATACGATGATCATCGTGACGCATGAGGAAGAGGTGGCCCGGAACGCGAAACGTATTCTACGAATTCGCGATGGATTGCTAGCCAGCGATGAGCGCGTCGACTAGGCTCAGGGCACCCTTATGCACAATCCCACCCTCGGTCGCGTCTGCACGCTTTGCGTCATTGAAGCTCATGACCACGGCATGCTGCTTGAAGGCGGCGACCTTGGCGAGATCCTTCTCCCGACTCGCTACGTCACTGAGGGATTGAAAAGTGGCGATGAAATCGAGGTCTTTCTCTACACAGACTCGGAAGACCGGATCGTCGCGACCACGGATCGTCCCCTTGTGATGGCAGAGGAGTTCGCGTCTTTGAAAGTGGTCGATACGAATAACATCGGTGCCTTCTTAGACTGGGGCCTACCCAAGCACCTACTGCTCCCTTTCCGAGAGCAGCGACAGCGCGTCCGTGAAGGGCAGCATGTGCTTGTCTATGTCAGGGTCGATCATGTCAGCGCACGGCTCGTCGCCTCAGCGAAGATCGACAAGTTTCTCGCCGAAACCGCTCCCATGGATGTGTCAGACGGCAGCAAAGTCGAACTCATCATCGCCGGGCAAAGTGACCTTGGGACCAATGTCATAGTCGATCACAACTACTGGGGCCTGATTCACCAAAGCGTGAGTAACGTGCCGCGCAGGGGCACTCGCTGCTCCGGCTATGTGGCCCGCATCCGCGACAACGGCCTTGCTGACATCACCCTACAACCACCCGGATACAAGCGCGTTTCCGGTGCGACTGAACAGTTGACGGAAGCCCTCGCTCAGGCCAACGACGGGTTCCTGCCCATTCATGATAAGAGCCCACCAGAAGAAATCATGGCGTGTCTAGGTATGAGCAAGAAAATCTTCAAGCAAGCCCTCGGCACCCTCTATCGCGAACGACGCGTCCGCATCACAGCGAAAGGCATTCAACTGCTAGACAGCGATTCCAACAGCTAGTCGTCCTTCGCCGGACGTTTCCGCAGCTGCTTCGTCTGCCCGCGCTTCCTTTTGCTTTCGACGATCTTCGCTTTCTGTCGAGGCGAGCGTTTGCGTTTCTGAAAACGGGTCTTCGCCCGTTTCTGGGCCTGACTTTGCTTCCGCGCCGCCGCCTTCTGCTCCAAAGCCTCACAAAGCCTTTTTCGCGCCTCAAACCGATTATCTTGGAGTGATCGACCTCCCTGACACTTCACCTCAATGCCACTACAGACATGTTTTAGAAAGGCGCACGACGCCGTCTTGTTGATCTTCTGACCACCAGGACCCGAGCCTTTTACAAAACGCTCAATCAAGTCCTCTTCTTCAATGCCCAAAGCCGCCAGGCGCGCTTGGAGTATGGGATCTTCAATCATGGGAGACCAGTGTACAGCAAAGAGGGGAAGCGCGCGAACGCTTCCCCTCTTTCTCAATCTAAATATCGCTACGCCTTGGCGGCTTCGAGTTCGGCGGCGTAGAGCTCAACAATCTTGCTCCGCAAGTCCTCCACGCTGATCTCACCCTTGTCCACCTTCGCAACCAGGGCCTTCTGCGCAACGTAATCGAGGTTCACCTGGCCTGCCTTGCTCTGCAACATGCGCCAGGCCTTGCGGCGCTCGACACAAAAGAGAACCGTCTGACGCGAGACCAGCAAATGCTTCATCTTACCGCCCATCTCCGCGATGATGTAGACACCAAAGTCGGGAACGAAACTACGGTGGTTCTCATCAAATACCCGACGCTTAATGACGTCTTCTTGCGTAATGAGAGGCAGAATCTCGTCGAGGTGAATAAACTCGGCAGCTTCCTCTTCCTTGATCGGCTTGAGGTGCTTGCGGAATCGGGCTTCCGTCGTTGCCCAGTGCGCCACCGTGTAGTTGTATTTGCTCTTGTCAGAGTAGGTTCCCTGGTACCAGTCGCGATTCAAGTTCGGATTGCCTTTGAGCTGGAAACACTCGGTCGTCATCTCGCCACCGTCTGGATTAAAGACGAATTCTGGCATGCCGCGAGAGTCACGCGCAAGCTTGGCTTGATGAGCTGACTGGTCATCCGCCACCCCATGCTCCGGCTGACACGTGGTGTAGGCCTGGAAGAAAGCCATTCCGCGATACTCAACCCCTTCGAGCAGCGCTTGGTAGAGCTTGCCTGAATTGGCCATGGAAACCTGCGCAATGTAAGGGCTGCCGTGACCACTCGTAAGGATCTCGGCCACATTCTTCTTCTCATTCAACTTACCTTGAGAAGCCTTGCCATACTGGTTCATGTCGTAACCACCCATCATGTTGGAACTATCCGAGTTCTGACCACCGGTGTTGGAATACACCTGCGTGTCTAGCATGATACCGTTAATGTTTGGGCGGTTCTGCAAGACGAGCTTGGAGAGGTTCTGGAAACCGATGTCTCCCAAAGCGCCATCACCACCAACAAGCCAGACTTTCGGCAACTCACGGATTTCCTGATCGGTCATTTCAACCTCCGTGAGATGCGTGAGATCCCAGTAGCCTCCGTCGTCAATGACACCTGATCCAGAGTTCGCCGCAGTCTCTTCACCGAGAAGCGCTTTCGCGAGTCTCTCAGGAGCGACTGAACGACGCGCATGCTGGAGCATGTGACTCTCACCTAACAACCAAGAGATGGTGGGACCGTCTTGAAAGAGCGAGTTCATCCATGGATACGGATGCGGGTTGGACGGCGGTGTGGATCCATAAACCGTGTTACACCCGGTCGAGGCCCCCATGAACATGGTCGCCATGCCGTTGGCCATTCGCCCATCGGTGGCTTGCAGATGCTTGTGATTGAAGGCGTCAACACGCAAGACGCTGATGACAGCAGAAATGATGTCTTCGTCAGAGATGATGCCGTTCTCAGCCAATCGCTTCTGGGTGTCCTCTTCGTTCTCGCCACCGAGTCCCATGATGACGTGAGCAACAGCCTTCTTGAAGAGCTCATACTCAACTTCATCGCTCGCCTTCAACCCTTGCAGTTTCGCAAGTCCATCCGCCTCCAGCGCTGCCGCATGATCCATGAGACGATCTGCCTTCTTATGATACATCGGACGCATGTAGGCTTCTGTGACCGAGGCGATCGCACGAAGAATGGACTTCTCCCCACAACCAGCACACGCACCGTCCCCCGAAACAAGCGCTTCATAGTTACGGCGCACCATGAGGTGGTTCCGCAAGGCCGCAGGACGCGAATCTTGCGGCGACTCATCTTGATAAAGACCGAGATACTTCTGCGGCGTGTCAGGCAAGAGACGCGAGAAGATTTGCGCACTCGTGAGCGTCTGATTCAACTCTTCCGTGTCCGGCACCATGACAAGCGCGCCATGATCCCCACACTCTTTCACACACTCACCGCACCCCTTACACAAATCACTGACAAAGATCGAGAACACCCCGCCTTGGCCAGGCTTCTTCTTCTCCACAGATTTGAAGATGGCCGGCACCTTGCTATAGGCGATTGGCACATGATCAAGAATGCCAAAGAGCTGCTCCTTAGCATCTTCCGAGATACCACTGTTCAACCCAGTCACTTCTTCCTTGATGATATCTTTGAAAGGCGTCTTCTCTTTCGCTTCGATGTCCGCGTTCATCCGCGCACGCGCCCGCTCCTCCACACCAGGAAGTTGATCGAGCATGAGCTGCTGCTGCTCCGCACCTTTGACATAGTTCCGCACCATTGTGCCAAGCATGGTAGAAACTTCCTGCGCCGTGTTCGGCAGAGCGGTGTCAGGGCAAGCCGTGATACACTCCATGCATTGCGTGCAGTTCTCCGGAATATAGAGAGGCGTTTCACGACGCGCGACATACTTGGACGCCGTCGCTCCCGTGCCAGCCGCCATCACACCGACCGATGCCAGCGCTCCCGCAGGTTGATGGTACCCGAGACCGTTGCGATACTCACCATCAAATTTCGCTAGTGTCTGCACCGGATGCTTCGCCTTCTGATCCGCAGGCGCATCGACGTTTGTCAGGCTAGACATGGTACAACCAGCCGTCGGCAAGATCGTATGATCGCCTTGGGGAACCAAAGGATCGAGACGCATGTTCGAGCGGTCTTCCGCTTCAATCTCGCCATACTTGATCTCCTGGACCTTGTCGTAGCCATCATGCATAACCTTCATGTTTGACTCGACCACGGCATCGCCAAAGCGTCCAAACTTCCTCACGTACTGAGCACGCACGACTTCGTCGAACTTCGACTCATCGATGCCAAAGACTTTGAAGAATGGAGACACTTTAAAGAAGCCACCGAGGAATGAATTTCCCTGCATCCGCAGTTGCAAGTCAGGACGGCTCGTCGCCGCTTTCGCAATGGCAAAGCCCGGAAGGATGAAGACCCGGATCTTGTTCTCCTTCACAAATTCCCGGTACTTCTTTGGTATCCGCGTCCAGGCAACTTCAGGAGATTCGTTCGACTCCCAAACGAGAGCACCTCCCGGTTTTAGTCCTGCTAAAGGGTTCGTGTGTGTGAAGGCTTTCGGATCACAACACAGCACGATGTCCACGTGATTGAGCTCGCAGTTCACGCGCACAGGCTTTGGTGCAGCCACGAGATAGTAATTCGTCGGCGCCCCTTTCTTTTCCGAACCGTACTTCGGGTTCGCATTCACAAAGAGGCTCTCTTCACCATGCTCTTGCTTTAGGAGGTGACCAAACTCACCGACAATCTCGCCAAGATTCTTACCCGTCGTGATCTTCCCCCACCCTCCAATCGAGTGGAAGCGTGCCGCAATAGCGCCTTCTGGCAAGAGCGATGGCGTGTCCTTCGAAATGACAGCGTAAGGATGATCGACACCGAGAACGAAGAAATTCGCCCCATCGGCAGCGGTCTTGCCATCGGTGCGAGCAGTCGCCCCGGTAGCGAACTCGTAGGCCCCTAACGTATGCTCAGGGCGGAAATCGCGAGAGCCAATCCCGTAGGCACCTCCAAAGAGCCGAGGCATGTCGTCCGGCGTAATCGCTCCAACTGTCGTATTCGCCCCTTTGTTTGCTTCGGCCGCCTTTGTCAAGGCTACGCGAATGTCGCGGCCTAACGGATTGTCACCTGCCAAACCTTCGTCCGTCCGCTCAATGATGATCACGTTCTTCTTACCACGCAGCGCCTCAACGATTGCCGCCTCAGGGAATGGGCGAATCACATTCACGTGAATGGAGCCCACCTTCGCACTGCGTTGATCGCGCAGGTAATCACAAGCTTCCTCAATATTCTCTGCGGCACAACCGAGACTGACGAACACCGTGTCCGCATCCTCACATTTGTACTGATCGAGAAGCCCATAGCGACGCCCCGTAAGATCACCAAACTCTTTGAAGGCCTCTTCCAAATAACCCAGGATCGGCTCGTTCCAATTATTCCGACGTGCCACCACACCATTCATATGATGCTCCTGGTTCTGCACCGGCCCCAACAAGAGAGGATTCTTCAGATCCATCATGGCGGGCACCCGACGACGACGCGGCCCAAAGAGTTCCTTCTGGGTCTCGGTCGGACATTCAACCTCATCCCGTGCATCGCCTAAGAACTCGCGCAGGAACTCCGCCTCGGGCATAAGCCAGGCGCGCTCGGAGTGCGTGGTAAGCATACCGTCCTGCACGTTCATTCCAGGATTCAGAGAAATCTCGTTTACCTTGCGCAAGATGATGCCTTGGTCGGCAGCTTGCTGCGCATCCTTGGCAAAGAGGATCGTCCAACCGGTATCGAGCGCCGAGTAGATGTCGTCGTGGCCACAATGCACGTTAAGAGCGTGCTTGGTCAGCGCGCGAGCTCCAACTTGGAGCACCATGGTCGAACACTTGCCCGGTGCATGATAATACTGCTCCATGGCATAGGCCAGCCCCTGGCCGGACGTGAAATTCACCACGCGGCGACCAGTTACCGCCAAGGCGGTCGCCCCACCTTGAGCAGCGTGCTCACCTTCGGTCTCAATCGCGATCTTCTGGTTGCCCCACACATCGAGCTCACCCTGAGCGAACGACTGTTGGTAAAGTTCACCGCCCTCCGTGGACGGCGTGATGGGGTAAAACACCCCACCCTCTGTGATTCGCGTTTCTACATATTTGGCCACCAACGTGTTACCGTTGCAGGTGATCCGAATTCCGGGATACTTGGGTTGATCAGACATAAAGAGTTAAAAAGGACTGAAGTTAATCCTAGCCACCTAATACACTGAGATTTCGAAAGGCCGAGTAGCAAGACAAGAAGAAAGCGTTTCCTTTGGACAGATCCATAGGGCCCCCATAATTTCCGTAATTAATTGGAATAAATCCCGATACTGAGTTCATCAGGCCGTAGCTCGATCGGGTACGGTCTTTAAAGGCCACCGCGACCAATCTGACTGGGTGCGTCCGGTGATCTCAACGGTCTTCGGATTAGGTGTAGCTTCTGCCCCGGGTGGATTACCAGACGTGCAGCCGACGAACCAGCAAGATGCCCTCTCAACCGATGCTGTCGAAAGTCGACACAGAACGAAGGGCGCTGCTTAGGTGGAGAGACCCGAAGATGGGTCCGTCTTTCGAACGATGCCCTTTTGCCGAAATCTACGATGATCTCGAATCACGCTACCGCCAGCCGATCCCCGGCGAGGCCAAGAGACTTTTCACGACCCGCTGAGCAGAAGTCTATCCTCACGCTGTATTAACCTTTTTAGAGAACACAGAGACACCTGCGCTCTCGCGGCTCTATGGTAAGCCTGGCATCGGCTCGACCACCGCGCCGTCCTCAAGGCGCAGGTTACTGAGGGAGAGCGCCTAGATCTACACGCCGCAGCGGCAGAAAGCCCACAAGCAGTCCTAGGTGCGATACGGGAATTGACTGAGGATCAACGTCGACAGGCCACTAGGAGTGAGGGCGTTCTTGGCATTGGAGTCTTTAGAAAGCGGTCTCACAAAGATCTCGAAGGAGTCTTGGAAGAATTACTAACACTGCAATATAACAATTCTGCCGGAGCCCTCTTTGCAGAATGCCAGCTTTCCTGGGATTACCAGACCACGATCAGGGGAGTAGGCACTGGCATTATTTCACGAATGAGAAAAGACGATCCCGCTTCGGCCTTTGCTTGGATGCAGAAGTTCGTATCCAAAGAACATTAGCATGAGGTGGCCAAAAGTGCCATTGGCCGAGCCGCTGCCGTGACCAAGCCTCGCGAGTACATTCGAGCCATGGCCGCGCTACCGAAAGAAGCACTCTTGGTGGCATACGCATGAACTCCCAAGAGACTAACATTAAGGCTAGATTTAAAGCTACCACTAAGCTGCCTGCAACAGAAAGCAGTGACAGGATAGTATCCCAGGTGCTGCGAGGCTGGGATACACTGGCACCTGCAATTACTCTCAGCGCCGTTGACTAGCTGCCTACGGAAATACGAGAACAAGCACACTTTTCCTGTAAGTTGAACAATTGGTTCGCCGGGAAGTGGAATCGGGACTCACCGATCTCTTGATGGTTCAGTTACCCGAAACTGAAGAGAAGCAGGAGCTTCGGCGAGATCAGATTAGCAGACTAATATATTCCAATCCAGAACACGCCATCGCTTTGTTAGAAGCACTTGCCCCCTAGCAGCGAAACGGGCTACACGAACACCTCGGCTACGAACTAGCTCGAACAGATCCACAGCTTGGTTTGACTTGGGCCACCAGCGTTGAGGGGGTGACCGCAAGGATACCGTTCAAAGGCTTTTTCAAGAATGGTGCGGCAATGCACCGACAGCAGTGGTCGACGCCTACGACAATCTAGAATCACAAGCAGATCGCCAAGCAGTCCTGGCCGGTATGGCGCACGGTTGGGCAAATGAAACCTCTGGCCGAGATGAGCTTCGGCTCCCGAAGGACTATCAGTCTACAAATGAGATCGTCGACGATTCTTAGGTGAACAAACATAGCATCGACAACGCCACCGGATTCTTTTCGGAAAATCCCATGAGCAACGATGACTTCGCCGTCGCCATGAGACAGAATGAGCGCGCGAGAAAGGAGAACGGTGAGTAGGGCATCTGGAAAGATTCTTGCGTTCGGCCCTGCGTGCATCATGGCCATGGCGCTCGGGCATCAAATGGGCCAATCATCAAACGACACCCTTGCGAATCCCAATGCCACGCTTCCACCCGAGCCTAGCGCTCCGGTCGACGTGAATCAACCAACACCCCAAAGCCTATTTTAAAGGGAACTTGAGAAGATACCTATCAGAAATACAACTTCCGCCGTTCCCCAATCCTCTGTTACGGCGGACCTACTAGCTGGCTGGTTCACCGAATGCGTGCCTCAAGTGTTTTTTTCAACAACACCCTGGCACGACGTGAAACGAATCGATCCTTCGATCCTTCGATCCTTCGATCCTTCGATCCTTCGATCCTTCGATCCTTCGATCCTTCGATCCTTCGATCCTTCGATCCTTCGATCCTTCGATCCT
>Ga0213868_10001870_pt1 | contig 20293 bp, 15 predicted proteins | sample PICome_9_FD_160087 | JGI IMG/M metagenome (GOLD analysis project Ga0213868, IMG submission 160087) | Coastal seawater microbial communities near Pivers Island, North Carolina, United States - PICO127 | ecosystem: Environmental > Aquatic > Marine > Coastal | place: USA: North Carolina...
ATACCTCCATCACTCCCATGACTAGTCATAGAGAGTTCTTACGAAGACGTCTCAATGGAGAGCTGGAAAAAGAGGAAGAAGATCCTGAGTATTCCAGGAGACAACTTTTCAAGGTACGAAACCCGTGCCATTCTGGATCAAGATGGGTGCTGCATTCGTTTTCCGCAGATGACAAGGGTCAAGAATTGACAGTCACTCAGTTAAGTGATGGATCCTATGCTCTGTATGTTGGTGGGGTTCTTAGAACTATTGTCTCACAATGGAAAGATGAGTATTACAACGATATTGGACCTGGTGTGTTTGAAATTAGTTGGAATTTAGATGACATGGTGGGAGGTGATTTTGGTAAGATCTTTTACAGTTGTAGTGTATTCATGGATGTGTGTTTGCGTGTTCTTTATGAGGATGTCTCTTTCTCGACATGGTTCTGATTAGACTCATTTTCAATCATTTCTCTTTATCATCCATAGTTGTGTCATCCAACGATTGGTATAGGCGTGTCTTTGGTGGAAATCCTCCAGTGAATGTTCCTCAAGGTACAGCAGATATCATCATGGTGGATTTACCTTCGATTGATAACTTTGCTCGTACCCCTCTCTTGAACTATGATGACTTCTTTTACGACAATACTCTCTTTCTGAACACTAGTCTTACTACTACATCTTCTATTTGTGATACGTTTAACAACATGAATACGGGCAATATTTTTGGTACCTTCGCTCAATCACCGGATGATAATGTGCCTACAAGTTCTCCGACGTATGCCCCAACGGCATATACTGCGCCTATACCTGTTGTGGATGTTGGAAATCCTTGTGGTGACTTTTTTACATCAGGTCTTTGTGAAATATGTACAGGTGATTGCGACAGAGGTAAGCACGACCGTCATTCATTCTCGTGATGATACGATTCTTCTTCACTCCATAATCTCCTAACACTGCCCACCTCATCTTTGTGTGAAGACTCGGATTGCGAAGGTGATTTACTTTGTTTTCAGCGTTCCGCAGGCGAAGACGCACCACCTGGATGTACTTTTGATGGTGCGACACCAGGATTAATCGACACGTACAAAGACTTCTGCTACAGGCCTCCATTAAGGTATATTTCTGATATTGGCGACTGCAATGCTAGTAACAAATGTGGTATGTGTCAAGGGGACTGTGATTCCGATGCAGATTGTGAAGATGGCTTGATTTGCTTCCAAAGAGGCAGTTTGGAGGAAGTTCCTGGATGCTTAGGGGCCGGAGATGTCGCGGATAGTTACAGTACAGACGTATGCATTCCTTCGCCTTATGCCAACTACAAGTATACCCAAGCACGTTATGGAAGATATTTCGAGTTAGAAGAGAATACTCTTGCTTCTCCCATTCCTAGTGGCGGAGCTGATCTCGAGACTTGTTCGAATCCTGTCATGAATTGGAACAATATAGATTCTTGTAAAATCTCAACATCTCCAAATGCATGCATGAGTAATGAGTACGAAGTATTACCAAGTGGAAGCGCTGTCGTTGTTTGTGGCTCCCCGAATGAAGTGACCAATGATCCTTTTGGTACGGGTGTCTTTCAGTTGGCATACACGTCAATCCTAAAGAGTGACAGTGAATATGCCGACCAGAAAAAGTCCGCCTGGACTATGATAGCACTAAGTGCAAATGATCATCTTCGCCAGCGAGTGGCATGGGCCTTGTCTCAAATTTTGGTAATTACACCTAACCAGATTGAGAATGTTGAGTTTTCAGAAATGTACCTAAATTACTACGATATTTTCGTGAAGGTACGTGGAATGAATTTTAAAATTTGAAGTTGTTCATATTCATTTTTGCTGAATTGTGATTTGTTACCTTTACACTAGAATGCCTTCACGAATTACTATGATATATTGAAAGAGGTGTCGTATTCTCCCATGATGGGGGAGATGCTGGGCTTTGTTGGATCCAAAAGCATGCCGTATGTTCTAAAGGATAAGGGGCTTTACGCGTTCCCCGACGAAAACTTCGCAAGAGAAGTAATGCAACTATTTTCAATAGGACTGGTTAAGTTGAACATGGATGGTACTGTAGTACTAGATGATAACGGACAGCCTGTTCAGACATATACTGCAGAAGACATTCAAAACTTTGCAAGAGGCTGGACAGGCTTCGATCATGCATTCCGAAGATCCAACGTGGAAGCGTATTACTGGGATCCAGGTAATAGAATCGATCCTATGGTTCTAAGAGGTGAATGGAGAGATCATTCGCCGAAACTCGATTTGAATGGCGGTTACATCGGGGACAGGTATCCTTTGTGTGCCGATTTACCCGAGAAGCATTTTCTCCGTCGTGGTGCATCGTATCGTCTACTCGGATCGTCAAAATATGCCTTGCTGCACAACCAAAACGATTGGTGGTTTACCAGCGGGAAAGTGATGACAGGGTTAGAGCTAGATCCTTCTTCCGAGTTGTATGAAAAGCTATGTAATGCTGCTGTTGTAGGAGGACCATGCAACTTTCTCCCGACCGTTACGCTCGATGTGAACCTTGAATGTGATCCGCTACATGCAGAATGCTCCGTAGATGATCTAAGGTTGATCAAGGTGCAAAGCAACCCCGATGTTTACTACGAATATGCAAGAGTTCCATGTGTTGGTCAGGCGTTTTATGAGAATTCTAGGACAGTACAGCTTCTATGGCCATATGAGGCGATGTGCGCCAATGCTGACTTGGCGGTTGCTACTGATATGTGTTGCGAGTATCCGGCCTGGGGATACACTGGTGGAAGTTCATCTTGTAAATATTCGTTAGAAAAGGTCAAATTCTCGACTTCTGAGTCAAGATGTGCGGCTGCATTTGAATCGGGGGGACAATGCCCTTGGGTATATGTGAACCAGCTTCCAGAGGAGTGCAGTTTGGCTGAAAATGACGTGTATTTCTGGGCGTCTCCAGAACATTGTAAACTCCAAGCGAAAGGTGAGCTGCGGCTTTATGTTTTTACAAGTAGATAATGATGCATCATTCATGTTTCCTCACGTCTTTTTTGTTTTTTGTCAGTCTCGAGAACTGGAATGATTGCTCTGGTTCATAATCCTGATGCTTATCGCTTTTCAAGGTATGAAACCGAAGTCAATGTCAACGTCGATAATCTCAACTACTTCGGGGTTGCTTGGGAGAACCAAAACGCATACCCCAGTCCCCAAAACTCCTGTGGCAATAGTGTTTTGTGCACACTTCGCGACAACGGTGATGAATGCTTATGTGACATCAGCATTTCCGAAGAGCAAGTATTTAGTACATTGCCTACAGCTGCTGATGTCCTTTCTCAGCTCTTCATAGGAGGATTTGATGTTGCAATGTCTGAAGGCTATTCACTACTTGAATCATATGAAAACTTGAACGTATACGAAAAATTAGGCGGTGGTTACGATATGAATACTCTGTTTGAGGTTGAATACTTCGGAGAGCCCCTCTTTCTGAAAAATATGCGTTCCACCGTAAATATTGGTGATTATTCTTTCCGGAATCCTGTGCAGTTCCTTGATCCTGCTCACCACGAAGGTCGCGATGCTCATTATGAAACTGAAGCAATTTTGAAGCACTACATTCGTCATCCAAACGTTGCCCCCTTTTTGGCTGTGAGATTGATCAAGCGTTTCGGTATTTCGAACCCGTCTCCTCAGTATGTGGAGGATGTGGCCACCGCGTTCACAACGGGAGAATATGCAGCGAATGGACAGTCTTACGGCGATGGAAGATATGGTTCGATGGAGGCCATAATAGCTGCGATTGTTATGCACGACGAATCACGAAATGCTTTGTTGGATGCGGACCCAACTGCAGGGTCATTGAGAGAGCCTCTTTTGAAATTGATTGCGTTTTTGAGGTCGATGGAATTTGCCACCAAGTCGATCAATCCTGAGCCAAGGTTAAAAGATCTTAGTCAAAAGATTGGTCAAGAAGTGTACGCCATTCCGAATGTGTTTTCATATTTTCTACCAGACTGCGCTGCTGCGGGGCACATTGGCGATGCATCCATCACATCTCCGGAGGCCCAGGTAATGAATGGTCCGAAAATATCCGCTTTTGTGAATGGACTCTTTGCGTTAGTAGATTTGGGGCTGAGCGATTGTTATGGAGGCTTTGGAGATCGCACCACGTGGAGTTGTCGTCATCTTTTAAATGGAAAGTACAATCCAACGGATTACAACAGAGGCTCTCTGACGTATGTTCCCAAGAACAACACAAATGCATCGGTAGTCGTCGATGATCTAGCTCTTCTCTTAACTGGGGGTAGAATGTCCGATACCAATAAGTTGATTCTACAAGATGCATATGAGAACCTTGGAGGTATAACAGCTGCCCAGAAGTTGATGACTGTGATTCCAGAATTCCATGCAACAGGATTAGTTCATGATACATCGGTACTTCGACCTGATGCAAGTGCGCCCGAGGCATCCACTAATCGGTACAAAGCTGTTGTGATTTTAAACCTTTCAGGTGGTGCGGACTCATTCAACATTCTTGTGCCCCATTCGGAATGCAACGGAAAAGATATGTATGAAGAGTACAAAGCAGTCAGATCTGGAATAGCTTTGAATAAGACATCGCTTCTAGAGATTGATGCTACAGGATCTCATCAAATCTGTAACAAGTTTGGTATTCATCCTGAGCTAAAAGTTTTGCAATCTTTATATAACGATGGTGACCTCTCTTTCATTTCAAATGTTGGGGTTCTTCAAGAGTACGCCACCAAAGAGGACTGGAGAAGGAAAACCGAAGATACCGTCCTTTTTGCACATAACACTCAGACTAGCGAAGTACAGAATGTAGATATTTTCGAAGCTCAAGCAGGCAGAGGAGTGGGAGGGCGTCTACTAGATGTGCTGGGTGGAAATGGTTTCAGTGCTAATGCTGTGTCGGCTAAAGATGCCGCAGAGGCTCTCTTTTCCCGGGTTACACCATTGATTGTAGTGCCATCTCTTGATGCTTATGATAAGTTTGATCCGATGTCTGCGGATTTGCCCAATCCAAACGTATTCATCGATAAAGTGAAGGCGCTGAACAGTGTTACTCGCCTCGGTTCTAATTTGTTCACGGAAACGTATTCTTCTACATTAATGCGTGGATTGAGTGAGAATGATTTACTATATAATGCATTGAGAGATACTACGCTCAATACCACCTTCCCCCAGAACAGTATTGGAAGGCAATTTGAAACTGTTGCAACCATGATGAAAACAATAAATGTCAGAGGAGTTGATCGAGATATTTTTTTTGTAGAACAAGGTGCGTGTAATATCTCGTTCCTTGGAGCTGTCAGTTATGAGTCTTCTATGTCTTAACACTTTGTCTCTTTGACTTTTTATTAGGTGGATATGATCTACACTCAAATCTGTTGGTGAATTTCAATAGCAGAGCTGTAGACTTGAATGGAAGTATTCAGAGTTTTATTGATGAAATGAAACTCCAAGGGCTATGGAACGATGTTACGGTAATTGCAGTCACTGAATTTGCCCGTACACTTACAGAGAATACTGGGTCCGGAAGGTATGATAAGCAATTCACTTTTATCTGATGTACTTACTTTTTGCTTGTCTTTTCTTAATCGATTTGTGTTATCTGCTTTGATTATTTAATCTCATATGAAGCGATCATGCGTGGGGAGGAAATATGTGGGTATGTGGTGGCGACATTGACGGAGGAAAAATCCTTGGAGAATACCCCGATGATCTTACAACTGACGGACCTCTCATCGTCAATGAGCGTGGAATTGGTAAGTCAATGATACTTGCTAGGAATTATTTCTATCTTGCTTGTTTTGAATTGCTTAATATCATCATCGTTTATCACAGTGCTTCCAACAACACCATATGATGCAGTGTGGAATGCCATTGCTCAATGGTTCGGAGTAACAAATAACTCAGATTTAGATATTGTCCTTCCGAACCGAAATAAGTTCACATTGTTTGATACTATGACTCTTTATGGGTGAGTGACCTGAGGCAATTGCTCTTTTCATATTACTAAGTAGTTTGCACCGCTAATCATTTTCAATTTTCAGCTACACGTCCACTTCTAGTCCCACCATATCACATGCTCCTTCAAAATCATCGGCACCAACAGAGCAACCAAGCGTAAGTTTAATGCCCTCAATGGTGCCCAGCATGGATTTATCGAAAATAATTGATTTTGACTGGCGTATCCCGGCTGCTCCTGGTTATGAAACACAAACTGTTTTGCTTGGAGATACAGTTCGGTTTAAATTTTCATCGAGTCACAACGGTAAGTTTTGATGTGTGTCTGGAGGCTTCTTCGGAAAGAACTATTCCCTGACTGGTACTTATAATGTTTAGTATACAAGAGTGTCGAAGGGTATAAGTGCCCCGATCCTGAATCGAATCAAGAGGCGAATAAAATCGGTGAAGACTACGTGAACGGGGTGTTGTACACTTTCACGAGCATGGGGGAGACGGTCTTTTACTGTGCTGCAGGTGGTGGAAATCATTGTAATGCCGGTCAGATTGTTAAATTTAATGTTGTGAATCCCGATGATGCAACAGAAAGCCCATCAAGTGCACCTACTATTAACAGAATCATCCAGTACGCAGGAAATCCTTGTCATGGATTGTCGGGTGAAAGGGGAGATTGTATCGCTTGTACCGGGGACTGTGATAAAGATAGCGACTGTCTCGGAGAGTTGCGTTGTGCTCAACGAAGAAGATGGGATGGACTTGAAGAGGTTCCAGGATGCTCATTTCTCTCAGGAGATCCCTTCAAAACGACTGATAATGACTTTTGTTTTGAACCTCAGATTGTAGATGCTGGAGTTGCTAACTATATTGGAGAATGTGGAACTGATAACGGTTACCTTTGTGGAGAATGTGAAGGGCATTGTAGTACTTCTTACGACTGCAAATCCGGATTGATTTGCAAATCTCGATCTGGTTTTGAAACTGTTGCAGGTTGTATTGGTGGGCAAGCTTCTGATATGTACGGCAGAAAAATTTGTGTGAGACCACCGACAACTAGTCCATCTCCATCATTTGCTCCATCTCAAAGTCATACCCCCACTGCAAATCCCACTCCGCAATCCTATCTAGCCTGTCGCACACGAAAAGTAAATAGAAAAAGAAAATTGTGCATTAAAACGCCCGGATGTCGTTGGGTAACTGGCGTTCCTCGGAATCAACGATGTCAACCCATCACCCCTGCTCCGACGTCAAGGCCGTCAAGAAGTCCAACGAGCAAGCCAAGTTCATCACCAACGGCTGATGTAATACATTCAGTTGCAAAATCAGACCTGGTTGTCACATGTCCTATCACAAAGTCTGAACTTGAGGAGATGTTGAGTTCTGATTTGATCGTCGAACTTCAAACGAATGAGATATCGGTCGATGTAACGGTTACGATTCTGAGTGATGTGTCATGCAGTATCGATGCTGGTCGTCGTCTTGAACATCTAAATGTGGAAGCTTTGATCGAGTCGACTGTAGTCCTCCATGGTTCATCTATAAGCTATACCCCTAGCATGCTTATTGACGCTGCCACCAATTCGAAAAGTGATGTCTATACAGTGTCTAATACGGAACTCATCGAATCGCCGTCCGCAGCTGCGAGCATGTCTCCATCATTATCAACTTCGATAACGTCATCAGAGATCCCTTCAGAAGTTCCTACCGTATCGTTGAGCCCGACTCCGCAATCCTATCTAGCCTGCCGCACACGAAAAGCCAATAAAAGGAGGAAAGTATGTATTCGAACGCCTGGATGTAGATGGGGTACTGGTGTGCATTGGACGCAGCGATGTCAACCCATTATTACATGAAGCATGGCATTTTAGATGATTTTGTCTTACCCTAATCCTATGCGTTTGATGAATGTATCTATGTTTTAGAACATATGTGTCACATGAAAACAAAAAAGTATATATTTTTACATAATTATTACATGTTTATTTGAAACGTTCGTGTTTAATTTTTTTGAGGTAGTTGTTGGACCATTCATACCAAGTTAAAATGACACTGACTTTGTTTTTGCATCAACATAATCCGGTTTCCTTTAGAGAATTTTCATCTTCTTCCCGTTCTCTTTATGATGGCAATGTCATCGTTATTATGGTTATTTCTAATTGCCATACAAGCAAACCTTCACCTTTGTTTCATATTGTTTGACGGAGCAATCCTAGCTACGTAGTAGTAGCAACGGTAATCGATTGAACAAATGTTTATAAAAATATGATCATGGACTGAAACGACGATGAATAAGAACCGGTGTGAGTCTCGCATCCGATGATAGTCAAATGAAACCATTAATTCATTCTATTAGTTCTTGGACAGATGGATTCGATGATTATTATTTTTATACAGATGATTGTCATAAAGAACAAGAATGGAGATTGTCGTTGATTTTAATAATAAATGTCAAAGACCATCCTTCTCAAGAATGATTTGAACATGTGGAATGAATCGATTCTTGAACTCTAAAGATGGTCCAAAATGAAAAAGATTCTTTTGCGAATAGGAATAGGAATGAGATCACAAAGTGCTCGAAATTGGGAATTTGTTTTTGTATAGATCTTGCTCTTGAACAAGTAGTTCATTCCAAGAATGTAAGATTCTTTCCACGTTTTCGGCAAGGTCGTGTTTCGTTCTTTTTCTGGTTCGACAGGATAAGGTGGAGATATTCGTTGTGAATGAAGTACGAGGTGGACCAACATCGGTCAAACAGTTGCGTCATTCCCACAGTCAAGACACTCTAGAAGGATGGGAATGTGCAAACATTGCCACAAGCATCATGTATGTAATCGCATATGTTACTTAGCTTGTCACAAGCGTAAGATGAATAAATAGAAAGAAGAACTTTTGTATACGAACACAAAGTACATAATTCCATATATACACATGAATTTAAATTTATATTGACTAACTGTAATGCCCTTCATTGAGTTTCATTGCATATTCTACTTCGTACTCTTATTCAAGCACTTCTAGCATTTTGACTATGGGTGTCATTGAAATGAATGGATGATTTTGTATTGAGTTTCTTTTCCTTAGCTTGATAGCGTTTCTGCAACTTATCAATAATTAGAATTTGGACCACAGCTCCATGAAGATCTGATGCAGAAGTATGTTCTTCAATATCAGTAGCAGTAGCAGTAGGAAGGGTAGCAGTGGCAGTAGCAAAAGTAGTTTTGGATTCACAATCCATCAATTTGATGAGCTCTTCGATATGATGATAGTGATGGGAATGATTAGGCTTAGTATTTTGTATTTTTTTTGCAATAGTTTGTATTTCATCGTCCTTGTTTGTAGAACAAAGCGGGAATAGCATATGATGATTTGGTTGCCTTCTTCTACGTCGTTGCAAACTATGACTCTTCTGAGAGGACGATTTGCTCTTGTTCTTCATCATTGGAGGAACAGTGAAAGATTTGCGATTGAGTTTCATAATTTCATATTCATCAATGTTTATGCACGATGGATCATTGTTTGGATGTTGACTTGCACTATTAGTAGCAGTATCACTCATTGTGGGAGGAGGATGTATTCGGACATGCCCAAAGGTGACATGACCTCGTTTCACGGAGACGGAGCGTGTTGTGGAATCCTGTACAAGCAGGGACGGTGAACGAAATTTCATGTGGTTGTGATTCAAGTCTCTCGACATTTCCGAAATTCTTTGGATTGTGTGCGTGTTTGTATAAACAATGATTGTAGATGTTGCATCGTCGAACGTAGCCACTAGAGCCACGTATGTCATGTCATTTGACAAACCCGAACCCCGAACCCACTTTTTTTTTCTCCGAAGAAAGAACATGAAAAGAAATGACTCTCATCCGGTGTCTTTTTCGGATAATTATAGCTAAATTAGCCAAATGTGTCACCCATCCTAACTTTATCCCTTTGACTACAAATTTCATATTCCCAACGAGCCGTCCAGGACCTCTCAAAATAAGAAGACGAATAAATACCTCTACCAGATCACACACTTCCGTTCCCCACATCGAAACAAAACACATAACCTTGATTTCTCTATAAATACCATTCAAACACATTCATTATGCAAAGATTAGTCACTCGTTTCATCACAAATCCATCGTTAAGGACTTTACGACCAAAGCCCTGCTTAGTGCCGTTCTCACCTGTGCCAACAACGACACATTTCAAGACGTTTCAAACAAATTTAATTCATTCATCTTCACGTCGATATCCTAATCCTAGATTAAGAACTCATGCCATTTCATTAATGGATGGTGATTATTCAGATTATGATGCAGAAGATGACACAGAAGAAGCCTTTCCCAGCAGTCCTAATTCTTCTACTTATTATGATACTGAACTTGACACCATCGACGAAGAGGAGTTAGACCCAGACGTGAAATTGAGGAATCAACTCGAAGCAGAAGCTCTGGAAATAGCCAAACAAGAAGAAGCACAAAAGGCTAAATGGGCAGAGAATGCTAAACCACCAGTTCGGGTGCCTCAAATTGATGCCTTTGGAAGGGCCTATGGGAGAGGAGGGCGTAAGACGGCTACGGCGAGGGTTTGGATTATGCCAGGTGAAGGACATGTGACGGTGAATAGACGACCTTTTGTTGATTTCTTTCCGAGGGAAACAGATCGAGAATTGGTGCTTTCACCATTTGTGGCTACCAATACATGTGGAAAGTTTGATGTTGTAGTTCATGTGGAGGGAGGAGGAGTGACTGGAAAAGCTGGAGCTGTCCGACATGGAGTCAGTAGGGCCTTGGAGAAGTATTGTCCTGATTATAGACCGCCATTGAAGAGACTTGGTTTTATGACAAGAGATGCTAGAATGGTGGAAGAGAAGAAGATTGGTTTGAAAAAGGCTAGAAAAGCACCACAATGGGTCAGGCGTTAGGAAGCATCATGATCATTATTACCTTAACAATGTTATAAAATCTTTAGAATGGTGTGCTTGACATAGTTCCTAGTTGTTGTTGTTTAAATAATGCGACCCAATGTTCCACTGAATCTATTTGAAATACTTCGATGATGATCGTGACTGTTGGTACTACTACCAGTGGTTGATGCATGCTCGGTTTCGACTTGATTTTCTCGATGCAAAGTCCCAAAAGTCCATCATTTTCATTGATATTGTTAGTAAGCGTTGAGTGAGTAGAGAAATCCAATCACTTTCACGGAGAGAATCCTTCTTATCTTCTCCAGCAGCTAGATATTCATCTTGGAGTTGTTTTACTACGTAGTCCATTAAGGTTATCAAGTATTGAAAAAGAACTCTACTTTTACATAGACATTGAATGTACAAGTTGATCATATCCGAAACACAAGAGATTTGGAGTCAAACTGTGTGTATAAATAGCAAGTCTAAACATAAATGATTTAGGGAACAGTATTATAACTAGACCATAAAGTCTTCGACTCTCGAACTACCTTCTGTTCCTGTACAACTCTCATAAATGCCATGATAGCCTTACTCGCTCTCCCAGAACCTTCCATACAGGCTAGAAAAGATTCTAGTTGAAATTGGCCAAATGTAAGACTTGAAATAACCCTTACAGAAGAATTACCGCCATTGCCAATATCATCGTTATCAGAAGTTGCCAATACTATAGCAGCATATTCATCATTGGATTCTTCTTCTGCCGATGGATCAAATAAAATATCAGCGTTAGTATCAAAACATTTCACAAGACAGGTAGTTCCAATTGGAATTCTATTCATTCTCACTCCAGCATCCATAAGTGCTAATACAGCTGCATTGATCGCCGAGGATAGGACGGATCCATCTGCACTCATAACCTGAATGACAACTTCTATAACCGTACGAGGATAAGATCGTGTATCTATGCATCCCTGAAGAGCATCGCCTATGAATCGCTCCAATTCGCGTTCGTTGGTTCCATATCCTGGATGGTACGATTTACTACTATCTGTCGTAGACGATGAAATCTTGCTTCCATACTTGAAGACTACTGCCACGGTAGCCTCATTGTTACGTGCGCGAGAAACAGCACGTGGTGCAGCTGGACCGAATACTGCGGCGAGAATCGTAGTGGATCCAGATGAGAATTTACAGGAACCATCTGAGCGTGAAAGGCAGGAAACTTCTGCAGCAAGAGGGCGTAAAGTTGCATTTGACGTTCGGCCATCGGGTCTTGTTATCTTGATTAGTGATGAATCTTGCATTATTTTATTTGAGATTAGATCTTGATGTTTTTCAAAAAGTATATGCGAAAAGAGTGAAGCGAGGCGATGAAATGCAGTTATGGATGGTGGTGGATAAAGGGGAAAAAGAGGCATTTCTAAATACAGTTATATAGTAACATAAAACAGCCCTATCAGCCCTGTATGATGTCACTCGTTTGCATTCGAATTGGAATCAATCTACGCAACAGCATTTATTTGACAATTCGAAATTTACTCTTTCGAGAAGAGTCATAATCATGTGCTTTATTTGAGCGAGAAGATGGTCTGTTGTGGTTCGAAGTGCTGATATCATGTTCGTTGTTGTACTTTGCTTTTTCTAGTCGAAAGGAGGTGTCATGAATACTATTCATGAATGCCAATGTTCCCATTGGTTTACGGGTCGACTTGTGAGTTCTAGATTCTGAGATTCTGCTATTTTCCTGAACATGATTTTGTTTCGCCTTTTCCAATCTGTTTTTCACCTCCTGATATTTTTGTTTCAGGACTACATACTTCTCCTCAACATCCCTCGAATGACTGTTTGCCTTGTCCAGTTCCAGTTCTGCCGCTTGAAGTTTGCGTTTTATGATGGTTGAGTCGTTTTCATATTCTTGATTTTTTGAAGAATAGATTTCAGCGATCGAGATTAGGTGAGTAAGTGACTCCTCTAGTCTATTTTTGAGATCATTTTGAACGTCGACAAGTTCCTGCTCATTACGTTTGGTGTCTTTGAGATCGGAAGTTAATTCTTGAATTTCTTTGTAAGCTTGATCGATTTCCATACTTTTTTCATCGTATTGTCTTTGCAATTTATCGTGGGCTATTCTACCAAGTTTGAGGGTTTTCTCTGATTCCATGATTTCGCTCTTCAACGTGTCTACATCCTTTTCTAATTGTACCTTGGACTCATGATGTACTGTAAGTTCATCTTTCAATTGATTCAAAGATGAATGAGCATCACTCAGTTTTTCCTTGAGGTCACTGCATGTTTCCTTTAGCTTCTTTTGTTCGTTGACGTGGGCATCAGTCATTTCCATCACATCCACTTGAGCCTGACGACGACACTTTGACAATTCACGATGAAACGAAATCTCTTTGACTTTTTTCACCTCCGTTAGACGCCTGTTCTCTCGAATTAATTCCTCACATTTTGTTGATAATGATTCCTTTTCTTTCTTGTATTGAGAAGCTTGTTCAGAAGCTTGTAGTGTTATGCGTTTACAGTCAAGAGACAAGTAAAAGATGGCATTTGCAAAATCCTCACAATCACCATCTTGTATTCGCATGATAATAGATTGAAGCATTACAGCTCTACGCGTCATATCACAAGATTGAGATTGAGTTATCGCATACTGAAAGATTCCTTGATGGTCGAATGTTTGGGCGTGAGAATGGATGTTTTCATCGTGGCTATTAGATGCGAATCGAGTAATTGCTTGTCTGATGGTGAGGTTATCCAAACTATCTTCATGGTTGCACGCCAGCGTACCTAACACGAAAGCTACACTTAAGGAAGCTTGACATTGTAGCGCGACATGGGAAGTCACATTCAATATTTGTATGAAGCTTTTGATGCTGTCACTTTCCATGCACTTCCAAACTAATTTACACAATGTATCGTTTTGTATTAGATCTTGGAACAGTTGTAAGACTCCCAAATGACTGGGTTGACAAATATCAGAAGGAATCAAATACATATTGAATAGGTTTTGAAGTTGCGTTTGACAATCTTCGTTCATGAGGAATACACCCCAAATCCAAGTGCCGATCGTATCTCTTGACCGCGATGGACCGCTCAACAGCATCCGAAGAAATACAGCTAGCATAGATGCATGCGTTTTATTGTGTATCATGATGGCAAGAATATTTCTTATAATATTTGGATTGGACCACGCTTCACCGAGCAACGAGCGAAAGTAAAATCGATGGTAGGTGAGCCAATACGTCCATATCATGAAGTGAATGGAGAGTTTCTCATCATACAACACAGTACCGAAATCGGATGAAATGTCATTTATGATTCGTTGAAAGTCACTTGATTGCATTTCTTTTGCTGTATTCTCATTTCTACACATGGACAAATGTATAATATATTGAGCAAGTATGTATTGTTCCATCTTCTTCACGTTCAACATTGTATCTTTTGAATACAACGAATGAAATCTTTGATAAATATCATCTGACTTGATCCATGTCTGATTTGTATTGCTTCCATTGTGATATTGAATCAATAGCAATGTCGAAGTTGCCATGGAATGAATGAATTTCTGCAATATAGAATCATACTCATGGACACCTGTCAGAACAATCGAATGCAATTGTTCCATCATCGGATCCATGACTGGTATCGAATCCATGAACCATTCCTTTGGATTGGTTCTATATAAGACACAAAGAAAGACGAGAGATACCATGCTAATATTGGTTTCAGTCGTTTCCATGTGTATTTTTGAAGCAATGTCCTTCATGACTAATTTCATCAACGATGTCATGGAAGTTTTATGGTCTTGGATCAATCCTATTCCCATATCTACCCCCAGAGATGATTCCGTAGCTTCCAATGGAAGACTTGTACTGGTACAAGACGTGCAAAACCTTTGTACGAATTCTGCAGTTAATAATACCTTGGACAGAATACACAAGGATAAGTATTTTTTCTTATCCCATTTGAATTCTTGTTGTTTGGATAGTACTAATCCATCATGATCTGTCATCATGACGTTGTGGTCCATATTGTTGTTCGTATTCAAGTGCGGTTGTGGAACAAGTAAATGAAGCAATAAACGAACCAATGTCCATGGTGCTTCTGTCCTTTCTGTACAGGATACGGGTGATATTGATAGTTGAGAAATATCATATAGAATATCAACTTCCATGATGGAATACACTAGATGTAAAAATTCCAAATATATCACTATTCCTTCGTCATTGTCGTCGTAGTGAACATTTGTAGTATGATTGAGACCAGCAACAGGAATATCCTGTTCATACTCGTGTTCCATGATTCCATTCATCAAATATTCCAAAATCGTTTCACAAACTTGCAATAATAGTAATTCTTCTTTTCGTTCCAACATGAGTGTTGGTTCCAATCCCTTCATAAAGAATCCGTGTAAATGATTAGAATCAGAGGATGGGTTGGTGTTATCTAAAACATGATTCTCATTCTGCTGTTGTTGTTGTTGTTGTTGTAATAAATGTTGTAATTCAAAGGTACATTTCCTTACTAATTTCAATTTTCGTATCATATGCGATGAAAGTGAATATGATGTATTAAGATCTTTTTCAAGATGAATGTATTCCTGCATTGCATTTAGAAAGTCCTGGTGACTCTTGAATCGATTTGGTTTAGAATCATGATATGAGAATGACATGGAAGGAATCTTCCCTAATGTTGTTCTTATTGTTTTGGTTATGTTTGTGGATACTCTTTGTTTCTGTGACTTGTATAACGTGTTTATGTGTGAAGGATGAAGGACTGACTGACTTGTATTTTGAAAAAGTGAGAGGTTTTGGGTTTGGCACAGAAGAGGCAACGGTCGCTAACCGTTTCTTTGGACCCCAACCCGACAGTGTTTGTAAATTCGTTAGAAGGAGTATCTTGTCTCTTTTCCCTCTAACTTACATCTATTGACATTCCTTATAACGAATCGACACGTCTGAACCACTCGATCTAAAACTGCCGAAAGGCCATTTTGCGTTTGCCTTCATCCACATCTCTCTCTCGCTTGATGACTTCGGTATTCTTTGTTTTTCGTTGTCACCTTGGAAAGAATATAGATTGAATTGACAGCCTATTTCGTTTTCAATACGTTTCATTTCCACACATCTTTTTATTTCATTTTAGAACTATGAAGTTTACATCGTCCGCCTTTCTTGCAGTCTCGTTGGCCACATCTGCATTTGCCTTTGCACCTCATCCACAAGGAAAGAAGAACCTTAAGATACTTACTGAGCTGAATGTACTTGCAGAACCTCCGAAAGAACAGAAGAAACTTGCAAAGATTGAAACACTCAAGATTAATTCAAATCATTTGTTGGATCCTTTGAAAGAGGTGAGATAGAGATACATATGTATATATACATATATATATATATATTGAATTTTGTTTTGATGATAATATGTATGCATCGTTCTACTTGAAAACTTAACTCATGATATTTCAAATACTCTCAAGTCTTTGGCAGATACTGAACAAATCAGTGTGACCAAAGATGCCATGCAGATCCTTAAATACCATGGATCTTACATGCAAAACAACCGTGAAACCAAAGGACCCAAGGATTATCAATTCATGCTCCGCCTTAAACAACCTGCTGGTGAATTACCCGCTGAACTATATCGTCTACTGGATGATCTATCTGCCAAACATGGTCAAGGAGATTTACGCGCTACGACACGTCAATGCTTTCAAATGCACGGAATTCTAAAGGGAAACCTTAAAACTGTCATTTCGGCCATTATGAACATTGGATCATCGACTGTAGGTGCCTGTGGAGACGTATCACGTAATGTTATGACGACACCTGCTCCTTTCAATTCACCAGAATACAAATATGCAAATGAGTGGTCCAAGGTGTGTGCTCAGCTCTTTAGACCCATGACTCCTGCCTTTTCGGAAATTTGGTTGGATGGAGAAAAGGCTGCAACTGTGGAATACTGGTCCAAGGATGTTGAGCATTTAAATGTCGATGAAGCCATGGTGAAGGATTCAGGACGTGGTATTATCTTGGATGATAAAGTTGAACCTCTGTATGGAGATAGATACCTTCCTAGAAAGTTCAAAATTGGTATTACAGTTCCTGGCGATAACTCGATTGATATTTATACCAATGATATTGGGTGTGTTGTAATAACAAATGACAAGGGTGAATTAGAAGGATTCAATGTCATGGTGGGTGGAGGTATGGGTAGAACCCACAACAAAGAAAATACGTTTGCACGTGTTGCCGATCATCTTGGTTTTGTTCCAAAGGATGACATGATGGAATTACTCAAGAGTATTCTTGCTGCTCAACGTGATCATGGAAATCGCGATGTTCGTGCCAATGCTCGTATGAAGTACTTAGTACATACCCTTGGAATTGACAACTTTCGTTCACTTGTAGAGAGTTACTTTGGAAAGAAGATCCAACCATGGAGAGAGATTCAAGAGTGGAAATACAGTGACTGGATGGGTTGGTGGGAACAGGGAGATGGAAAGTTGTTCTATGGACTACATATCGATAATGGACGTGTCAAGGATGAGGGCGATTTCCGTCTCAAGACCTGTCTTCGCGTTTTGGTAGACAAATTCAATTTGAACATGATTATTTCTCCAACACAATCCATTATCTTCCGTGATATTGATCCCAAGGACAAGGATGCAATTGATGCTATTCTTCGTGAGCATGGACTCAAGCCTATTGAAGAAGTTGATCCGCTTGCCAGACTATCCATGGCATGTCCTGCTCTTCCACTCTGTGGTCTGGCTCAAACTGAAGCAGAGCGTCGCATGCCGTCTTACATCGAGCGTATGCGTGCCGTTCTGAACAAGATGAATATTGGCGACGAAGAAATTTTAATGAGAATGACTGGATGTCCTAACGGATGTGCAAGACCATACATGGCAGAACTTGCATTCGTTGGAGATGGGCCTAACAGTTACCAGATTTGGTTAGGAGGAAGTCCTGTACTGACTCGTACCGCCTTTCCATATATGGCAAAGATGGAGGATGCTGATTTAGAAGCGACGATTGAACCTGTGTTGGCGATGTTCGTTAAACAAAGACAGGCGTTTGAGGCATTTGGAGACTTTTGTCACCGTGTTGGTGTAGATGCCATTCAAGCGTTTGCATCAACTTATACCATGGGTTCTGTTAAAGCATAATGAAGTAGATAGATTTATTTGAATAACGAAATATAATATAGAGAGATGTTTTTATGAACCACCTACATTTATGTTTCGTATTTACTGTATTATAATTACTTGATGTTCAGTAGCGCTGAAGAACGCCGGACGCCAAACGCCAACCACTAAAAACGTTATTCACATTTCTTCTTGTGTTTGACACAACTACAGTCAGTCAGTGTATATTATTTATAAAGAACACATTATCTTATTAACACCATATCCATATTTCTTATCCAAGCATAAAGAATGTCTGATGCAAGAAACAGTTCCAACAGTCTTCGTGGAGGAGGTGCAAAACAAACTGGTGGTGCTGGCAGAACCCACAAATTTGTAGGCCAGAATCATCAACGGAGTGGACTTTTGACAGAAGACTTAGAGAAGAGAGATGCCCGTTCCGAAGCTAAGCGTCTTTTACAGTTACAGATCATGTCCAAACAGCTTGCTAATTCTGTAAGAGCTGCATGTCTGACAAATCATACGGAAGAGGAGTTTGAAGAGTTTAATATTCCTATGCCGGATCCTGGCACTGCGTTGAAGAAACTCAAGGCGATGAGAGAATTCACACAAAATTGGTATGATAAGGAATTTAGAGATGAATGGTTGCAAAGAGTTACTGAAATTTGGGAAAAGGAGCTTATGGACGAGTATGCAAGAGCATTTGCAGCTGAAAAAGAACGTAGGGAAGCAGCCAAACGTGGCTCTGAAGACAATGAACCCATGACCATTGAAGAGTTGGAAGCCAAAATTGCTAGTTTAGAACCAGGATCAGAGGAAAGGGCAAAACTAAAGAACAAACTAAAAAAGAAGAAACAAAAACAAAAGAAGAAAGAAAATGCATCAACGAATGAGGAAGATTTGGACTGATTTATATTATTCCTGTAATGACGTTGCTAACATATATTCATTAGCAGATTGGTTAGACTTTTTTTCTAGTTTTAAAAAAGTACCTCTACTTCGTTACTCTTACTTTCTTGTTGACTGACACTCTACTATTGCTACTATCACGTTTCGAAGGCTGTAAGAAGTTGTTCATCGATGTTCTTTATGACGCAGAACACGACCACCACGAGAAACGAGAACCACATACCACATACCGACATAACCCCAAAATAATTCCATTGAAGTAGATAGTGAATTTTACAACGTCACAAACAAACATTAACCATATGAAACATGAGTCTATCTTCCATCAATCTTAGTACTTTGAATTCACCATCGCTAGTCACTGCAGCTGGAATTGTATTATACGGAAGCACACCATGGATCCAAAACTTTGCTCTAGAAGCATCGTTTCCTGTCCTTGCAACGACCAGAGCTTTGTCCTATTTTATAAACATTGCATCCGTGAGTGTTCCGGGTAGAATGGACGGTGATACTTCTGAAATGAAAGAAGGATCCATGTCTGCTACGAAGGGGACATCTCTCGTAACTCCACGTGGTTGGGCGTTTGCCATTTGGGGGCCCATTTTTGTAGGTGAATTGATTTCTGTCATGGCACCATTTGTTTCATGGAATCATCCAAACAACCACCAAACGAAAGAAGAATGGATGAAAATGATTCGTGCAACCTCTGGACCATTCATGACAGCACAATTGTTTCAATCACTTTGGTGTGCTGCATTTCGTCCCAAGTATACGGGATATGCCAGATGGATTAGTACTGGAATGTTATCGATGACTGCTCTTTGTTTGAATGAAGCACATCGAACCTTGACCATCAGAAGCGAAACTAGTAGTAGTAGTACTACTACTAGTAGTAGTATGAATGTATTAAATACAGCCATATATTCCTTGCCCATCGCACTTCACTTTGGATGGACAACTGCTGCAAGTTTGGTCAATTTGAATGGTAGTTTGAGTAAGTTCCAGAACATGCTTTCCTTAAGGACTCGTACTATCATTGGTCATGCATCAGTAGGAGTAGCTTCTTGTATAGGGATCATCATTACCCTTCAAAGACAGGCACCAGTGTACGGTGGTGTCATTGCATGGGCATTGAGTGCTATAGCAGATAGTATGAATCAACGTTTACTCTGTATGGATTCTGATCCACAAGATGTGTTGAACCACACTCACAACAACAACAAAAACAACAACAAGAACAAGCAACAAGAGAAGAAAGATGATAATCAGTCAATGGTACTAGTACCAGATAGAAAGAGTATCATGATACAGAGATTTCTTTGCAAGACTGGTGCATTGATGAATATCTTTGCAATGGCATTCGTAACAGAGTTGAGATTTTCGTCGTCGT